>Ga0209187_1001165_pt1 | contig 33506 bp, 28 predicted proteins | sample BantaG_FD_187430 | JGI IMG/M metagenome (GOLD analysis project Ga0209187, IMG submission 187430) | Marine algal microbial communities from Bantry Bay, Ireland - BantryBay_4 metaG (SPAdes) (version 2) | ecosystem: Host-associated > Algae > Red algae > Unclassified | place: Bantry Bay, Ireland...
GGCATTCAATAAATTAGCAACCTTTGATGACCCCAAAGTTACTATGAATCGAAAATTAAGAAAGTGCGCTTGTTCTGAAAATTATTTAGAAAAAGTTTTGCAAATTTCATGATGCGTTTTGCCTGGGTTTGTCGGTGAGCATTGGGGTTAGCTTTATTGGAATATTGATTAGTCCAGTATAATTGATCGTTTGATTCCATCATCTCCCTTACCTTGCTAATTCGTGCACCGAGCCAACCATCTACATCACATGGTTTATCTACCTTTATAACTTTAGCTCCATAGGTCTCCATTATTTTAACATTCGATACATTAGCCATGGGATCGACTACTGCAATAAACTGTAGGTTATAGTATTTGCATAGTTGAGCTAACCCGATAGCCATATTGCCCGAACTAGATTCGATAAGGGAATCACCTTCCTTGATCTTACCGTCTTTGAAGGCATTCTTAATAATTGACAACGCGGTACGATCTTTTATAGACCCTCCAGGATTCAAAAACTCTAATTTTCCAGATATGACAGCATTACTCCCTTCAATACTTTTCATGCGTATTAAAGGGTATTGCCAATAGCGGATATCAGATCATTATACATCCTGTGGTTTTTAAGATTTTGGTTGATATGCTGTCTCTATATAGGAATTTCGTTTGCAATTTTCATTCGATCCCAATTTCTATGCTTAGCAATAGCCTTACTAAACATTTCAGGTTTCTCATTAATGAGTATTGCAGCATCATCTTTGTGCTTTTCAATAAATGTGTGATCTATAAATTTCTCACCTTCATTGTCGGCAGCTATAGCCTTGCAATGTTTAAAAGCTTCATTTACGAATTTTAAAAATTTAGATTCCTTGAGGAGTTGATTTATAGATTTACTTCCTCCTGGGATATACACAGCATCATATAAGACACTCTCTGTGGTAGATATTGCTTCATCAACTTCGTGTTTCATACCTTGATCACACTTGATGGTGCCTCCATGCGGGGCAATGAGCATTGTGATAGCGCCATCTGATTCTAAGCTATTTTTCATTGAATCATAATCCTTCATATTAAATCCATCAGCTACCAAGAATGCTATTTTTCTAGTTTCAATAGATTCAAAGACTGTATTTGCTTGACTTAATGCAGGTGATTCTTCGAGATAAATCTTCTTTTTGCCTGGCTGGTGTTTGCTGACATCTTCATCTGCACCTATCGCTTGATTAATTGGCTGTTCTATGCTCTTTGGAATTTCAAGTCCTAAGTTTTTAGCTACCTTCGAAGCCAGTTCACTATCGATTTGCTTAATGAGCCATAACATTCTTTCTTTAATAGGCTTTACTTTACATTTTCCTAATTCAAACGAATAAGCTCCTGCAACATGTTCCTTCTCCCAGTCCGCCAGGCTACGATAGAATAGCGCAGGTTGCGAAAAGTGGTCGTTAAAACTTTCACTTCTGGTTCTGACTTTCTTAGCATCTACTCGCTCTTCATATGATGTGAATGCACCTTCACTCATTTTACTTAAATGTGGACAGCCTCCTCCTAATGTATTAGGAAAGTATGCCGTTCTGCCTTTTGGTATATCCATCTGCATATGAGCATCTCTCTGGTTATTATGGGATTTAGTTATAGGCTGATTGATCGGAATTTGGTGAAAATTGGGAGACCCTAGTCGAGATAATTGTGTATCTCTATACGAAAACAACCTCCCTTGAAGAAGAGGATCATTGGTAAAATCAATTCCAGGAACTATATGCCCTGGCAAAAAGGCAACTTGCTCCGTTTCAGCGAAAAAATTGTCTGGGTTTCTATTTAAAGTCATTTTACCAACAATCGTCACTGGGACCATCTCTTCGGGAACCAACTTAGTAGGATCAAGTAGGTCAAAGTCAAATTTATGTTCATCTGCCTCGGGTATAATTTGTAATCCTAATTCCCATTCAGGAAAATGCCCATTTTCAATAGCTTCCCATAGATCTCGTCTATGAAAGTCTGAGTCCACGCCGTTAATTCTAACAGCCTCGTCCCATGTCACCGAATGCACGCCCAACGTTGGTTTCCAATGAAACTTTACAAAGTGAGATTCATTTTTATCATTAATTAATCGAAAGGTGTGAATCCCAAAACCTTCCATCATTCTGAAACTCCTAGGAATAGCTCTGTCACTCATCGCCCATATATGATTATGCAGGGTCTCGGTAGTTAGAGATACAAAGTCATAGAAGGTATCGTGTGCAGATGCCGCTTGAGGAATTTCATTGTTCGGCTCAGGTTTTACAGAATGAATCAAATCAGGAAATTTCATTGCATCTTGAATAAAGAAGATGGGCATGTTGTTTCCCACTAAATCCCATGTTCCTTCTTCGGTATAAAACTTGACTGCAAATCCCCTCACATCCCTAGCTAAATCTGGAGATCCCTTTGATCCTGCAACTGTAGAGAATCGGACAAATACTGGTGTCTTTCTATTAATATCATTAAATATTCCCGCTTTACTAAATTCGGGAATTGCTTTATATAATTCGAATACTCCGTGAGCACCACTACCTCTAGCGTGAACAATTCGCTCTGGAATACGCTCATGATCGAAACTGGTAATTTTCTCACGAAGTAAGAAATCTTCTAAGAGTGTAGAACCCCTTTCCCCATTTTTTAGGGAATTATTGGTATCATTTACCTTCATTCCTTGATTAGTGGTCAAAGGTTGATCGTTATAATCCTTCTTATTAGAAGACAACTGTTCTTGTTTCTTATTATCTGACTTTTTCATATCTATAAATTTTTCAAAGACAACAGCAATCGAGCTGCATTAAATGAGGTAAACGGACCATACAAGATCCTGAAATATCTACTCTTAATTATCATGGTTAATGACTTAAGCAGTTGTTTCCATGCTAAATCTATTTATCCCTAATACCAAATAATCACTTTCAGTATCTGAGACACATATTACTTTAGCACCCGTTTTATGAGCCTGCATAATATCTCTAGTAATCTTATTTATCTCATTAGAGTCGTATTGACTTAATTTGAATTCGTTCACCAAAACAGAATCAACATTTTTCATTTTGACCGCATTTCTGAAATCATCAAGCTCATCAAAAATGATATTGCCAGCTGCCGTTTCATTGTATCTATCTAAAAAATTAGTGACCGTTTTGCCTAGTTCATCTGTTATGATACAATTCGCTTTATCTACGATTTCATCATGAGTATAATGATCTGGATTTCCAGAAATCATTTCAGAATGTAAATGGTTGTAAGCAGTTACTTCTTTGTACATCGGATAGTAATCATCAATGCATGCAAGAACTAGAGGGATTGTCTGACCCTGAATAACCTCCATTAAACCATCATCTATTCGTCTGAGATATTGTTTACTTCGCGTATCATCCATGTCTTCTTGAGCACTGTTGCCATGAAAAATCGCATCTCCACCCTTTCCTGAATGATGTTGAAGGCCTTTCTTCGATTCATCGAAATTCATTGCTTCGTCATAATCTTTCACCACATTTTTCGAGATATCAACAGGACTCAAAATACCACCATCAAGTAAAAATAAACTTGTTTTGTTTTTACTAATACATAGAATATATGCACGAAAATGTGCTTGATGGTCTGACACTAAAGGGTACAGATTAAATGAATCACTTACATCGCTGATAGGGATCGTTTCGTGATTCAATTTCACAATCTCACTCACATTTTCCGAAAAGTAACCAGCAATTCCAAATTTCTGATGTGCCCAAAAGTCCGCAGCACTGGTCATATTTTCCATCTTGTCGAATATCGTCTTATCATATGAATCATGCCCTTCAGCCGTCTGCTGCAACTTACTAACAGCATTTTTCCATCGAATTCTATTCTTTTCATAATCACCCGTCATCACCGTGGGAATAGAAATAGAATAACAAGTTCCACTACTATTTTTTTCTAAGGCCTTAATTCTATCTTCAATTTTCATTTCTAATAATTTTTGTTTTAAAAATATTGGGACATCTTGTTGAATTCTATATGCTTCATTTTTCAAGTATTTTATAGAAAAGTATTTGATCGCCATCCTCTGTGAAACTATACTTACCAAACCTCAAGTTTGTTCGGTTGTCTAGTTACCTTTTTCATAACTCATCTACTTTGCATAATTATATTTATCGTGTTTTGAACTTAAATTTTGGATTTTCTTTGGCTTAACCCACGTTGAGCAAACTGTCCAAATTTACGGTCTCAAACGTTCTAATTTGGCTTGTCTGTCACACAATTTAATTTTAGAAAGCGTTGCTGTATCTACATTTAAGAGAGTCGCTACTTTCCTAAGAATTAGCCCTTTATTTTCTCGAAGTTCTCGAAACTTCCTACCATGCCTTAGCTATCCGTTTACCATAAAGACAATATTTGGCAATATGTAATTTCTTATAGATCATTTGAATGGTGTGGGGATTTAGATTGCGGGTGGTAGAAAAAGCAATGAGTCTGCAAGACTCTTTGCTTTTTTGAGGGTGGGCATTTTTCTTTACCTTGCTTGCAGAGAACGACTGTACATACGCCTTGCTGCTGATGGTAAATTCGGGATCATAAACTAATCTTCGACTGCATCAAATCGACCGCTTAAAAAGTACATGACGTTTGATGCCTTTAGAAAAGACCCAAAATACTTGTCTAAATTTCAACTTAATTCAGCAGCATGATTCAGCAGCATGAAAGTGTGTACTTTGTTGCACTAAACCTAAAGGTAGCTAAAGGAGATTGTCAAAAAAAAGAAAAATTGTTATATTTACCTGAATTTTTCATTAACCATCAAAACATTGATACAATGCAAAAAAAACACCTTAATAGAAACAGCTTGTAATACCATACCAGCATTCTCAACACTATATGCTTTTCTTTATCAGAAAGTAAAGATAAGTGGAATGAGCGAAAGTATCCTTCAAAATTACGGAAGAAGTTTGGCAAAGATGGCCCTCCATTTCAATTGCGATCCTACGTCATTGTCATTAGAGCAAGTAGAAGATTATTTACTTTACCTAAAAGAAAAACACACACCAAGTCAAAGCTATTTTAAACATACAATTTATGGATTGCGCTTTGCCTTTCGCTTGCAAGGCAAAGCGGCGCTTGCCTTAAAACTGCCGCAACTAAAACGCCACAAAGATTTACCAGTAGTATTAAGTCAACAAGAAATAAAACGGCTAATAGCCTCCCCCAAATATTTAAAACATAGAGTGATGCTTGCCACCTTATATGGTTGTGGATTGCGCTTGAGTGAGCTTCAACGACTAGAGTTAAAAGATTTAGATTTTGATAGATTACAAGTACACATCCGAAATAGTAAGTACGGCAAATCAAGATATGTAGTAATGTCAGTATTATTAAAGCGTGGCTTGGAAAAGTATATAGCATCTGTAGCACCGATTAAATATGTTTTTAATGGAAATCAAAGAGATAGTAGTGAACCTGTTTGTATAAGTAGCAGAGGTATCCAATGGGTTGTACGAGAAAGTAGGAAAACTTCTGAAATTAAAAAGCAAGTAACAACCCATACCTTGCGCCATAGTTATGCCACTCATTATTTAGAGATGGGCTTAGATTTGGTAAGCATAAAAAAACAACTCGGTCATGAAAGTGTTCTAACCACCATGATTCATTTGCTTTTCATTATGTTGAATATGTATATTCCTAACACTGAAGCAGCTTAATCTCGAATTGGTTTATACTTGCTTTTAATAATATTTAGAAACACAAACTAGAGGAACAGCTGGCACGCAGGTTAGTTGCTCAAATATAATTATTTTTTTGTAAACGGTTATCTAATTGCGTGCTTTCCACACTTTCAACTTTACGCACTTTTAATTTTTAATTTTCAATTTTACGCACTTTCAATTTTTAATTTTCAATTTTCAATTTTGTGGAATATCACCAAGTGCATACACCATACACCAAGATAGGTCATTTCAAGTATTCTCGCATTCTCGCATTCTCGCATTTTTTCAAAAATAAATAAATTTTATAAGTATATGATTTGCAATTGATTATTTGCAAATTTCAACTAAAACGAGAAGGTATGTGAAAAAAAAACAAAGTAAAAAATTTGCATTATAACATAATTTTGCATTACATTTGTAGTGTACTAGTAAAGTAATACACTAAAACAATAGAGCAAATGATTTATTTAAACAACATGTCCTTTGGTTACAATAAGCGGAAACCGCTGTTTAATGGATTGGACTTAAAAATTGAGCCTGGAAATATTTATGGGCTACTTGGAAAGAATGGTGCAGGCAAAACGACCTTGATGAAAATAATTGGGGGATTGCTATTTCCACATGGTGGAGAAGTGGAGGTAATGGGTTATGAACCAAAACATCGTCATCCAGACTTTTTGTCGCAATTATATTTTGTTTCGGAGGAGATATTTACACCTTCTTTAAAAATAGCTTCATTTACAAATGTGTACGCTCCTTTTTATCCAAATTTCAGTGAATTTGATTTTTACAATTACCTAACTGAATTTCAGATTGACAAAGAAGCTAAATTGACGAACTTGTCTTATGGTCAAAAGAAAAAGGTGATTTTGAGTTTTGGATTGGCAACAAATACAAGGTTATTGATAATGGACGAACCAACAAATGGCTTAGACATTCCATCGAAAAGCCAATTTAGAAGAATACTATCTTCAGCTATAAATGATGATCGAACTTTTATCATTTCGACACATCAAGTAAGAGATATGACGAATTTAATTGACCCAATTATTATTTTGGATGAGTCTGAAATTTTATTGCAAGAAAGTTTAATGAGCATCTCCCAAAAACTTTATTTTGGAATCGACCACGAAATGGAAGAATCGGGAGATGCTCTATTTGCAGAGCGAATTGCAGGAGGATATCAAGTAGTTAGACCAAATACATTTAATGAGGAGTCGGAAGTAGAGATGGAATCACTATTTAACTCTGTAGTTGGAAATAAACAAAAAATTAAAGAACTATTTAAAAATGAATATCATGACGCGTAATTTGACATTAAACCCAAGAAGGATAGGGCTATTATTAAAAAAGGAAGTGCTATTCGAGAATAAGAAGTTATTAATAGGAATGGGAGGTTTTTTCGTTTTGCTTTCCTTGATTATGCTTAGCTCCATTGCTGGTAGAAGCGGTAATTTTGCAGGCTGGAATGCTCACGGATTTTGGTACTCAGCATTTTTAATTATGGGAGGCCTTTTTTATACCAGTACTGCATTTAGTGAATTAAATGATAAATTAGAAAGAGCATCGTATTTGAGTTTGCCAGCCTCTCATCTAGAGAAATTTACAACTAAGTGGATTTTAACTTTTATTGGTTTTCCACTCTTATTTACTTTGCTGTATTTTATTTTTTCTTTGATTGTTAGCATTCTATCAAATGCTTATTATGGTGTAAGTGTAACTCCGTTACCATTGTTTGGATCTGAAGTTTCATTAGGACTAAAGAGTTACTTATCTGCCCAAGCACTCTTTTTATTGGCGGCAATTGCTTTTAGAAAATATGAATTTTTCAAGCTATTTATAACGTTATTTGGTTTATTTATTGCATTCAGTATTTTTATGGGAATTGTAATTAGAATAATCTTTGCAGACTTTTTTTCAGGAGCGTTTATAGGAAACATAAATTTGATGCCGCATGAAAATATGGAAAATTTTATAGAAGGACCGTTAGTAACAGCATTAAACTACTTAGTATCTATTGGATTGCCTATATTTTTCTGGGTAGTTGGATATTTAAAATTAACCGAAAAGGAGGCATAATATGGAATTTAGAAAAAGTCAAACAATTTATATGCAAATTGCAGATCACATATGTGAAAACATAATGAACAAGAAACTTGGGCAAGGGGATAGAATAGAATCTGTCCGAGAAATGGCCTCTAATATTCAAGTAAATCCGAATACTGTTATGAGAACATTTTCATACTTGCAAGATCAGGGAATTATTTACAACAAAAGAGGAATTGGATATTTTGTTTCTGATGACGCTCTGGATAGAATTAAAAGTAATAAAAAGAAAGATTTTGTAGAAAAATATCTTCCTGATGTGTTTAAAATGATGGATTTATTGGGCATCCCTTTTAATGAGTTGGAACAAATTTATAAACAGCAACTAAATGGTCAGAAATGATATTTTTTGTTTGTTTAATTAAATAAAAATAAGAAAAATGAAAACTAGCAATAAATTATTAACTGGAGCAATTATTTTATCGATGTTTATTTTTACAACTTTTTTAGTTGTGGGTAAAAGTTACTTAAAACCAGATGAAGTTAGAGCAGGAGTAGGTGAAATTATTATAGAAAAAAGAGCTGTTTCTCCTTTCGACAAAATTTCTTGTAGCAATGGTTTGGTAGTGGAGATTGTAAAAAGTGATGAGTATTATGTACAAGTGGAAACTTATGAGAACATTCAAGATATTATTGTCACAAAAATAGAAGATGATCAAATTGAAATTAAAACTCAAAACAAAGCTCGTTTTACGCCAGCAAATTCTGCTAAGATAGAAGTAGGTTGTCCTGAAATAACTAAAATCAAAGTAGCTGATTCAGTTGAGTTAGCATTTGACGATGATGTAGTGGGAGATAGCTTGTCTATTAGGGCAAATAGTGCCTCGGAAGTTGATGGGAATGCGACTCTTGCGTATATTTATATTGATGTAAGTAGTGCCGCAAATATAGATATTGAAGGGGCTGCGGATAATGCTATAATTGAATGTACAAGTGCAGGTACTGTAGGTGGTGGAAACTTTAAAGTGATGGAAGTAAATGCAATTGTTACGAGCGGCGCTTCGGTTGAAATGGCTGTGTCAGAAAAATTAGTTGTAAATGCATCAAGCGGTGGCGATTTTAAATATTCTGGTGAGCCAAGAACATCAGTAAATGCAAGTACTGGTGGGAATGTTTCTCAATTTTAATGCCCGAATGTGAAAAATGAATACTGTTGCTAATATGAGAATTTATTGGGAAAATCTGGTGTGAAGGTATTTATAGATGGAAAGCAAAACTACCTGAGTGGGGATGAACTTGCCTCTTATTTGAAAACATTGCAATCAGATCAAATTGATGCCATAGAAATTATCACTAATCCATCTGCTAAATATGATGCAGAAGGCAATGCGGGAATTATTAATATTCGATTGATAAAAGATAAAAGGTTTGGTGCAAATGCATTTGTTAATTTAGGAACAAGAGTAGGGAAAAAGAAGTCATTTGATGGGTCTGTAAATGGTAATTTTAGAAATAAATGGGTAAATGTTTTTGGTAGGTTTGGAGCTGGAAACTGTAAAGGGTTTAATATAAATAATTTTTATAGAAGTCAATTCGGACAAACTTACGATGTTAAAAATTACGCTAATTTCCAAGACATAGAAAATAACTATAAATTTGGCACAGATTTTTTCCTAACAGAAAAGAGCACCCTAGGTTTTAGTGTGAATGGAAATGTGAATAATTATAAGAATAATTCAAATGGGACAACCGAAATCAGGCAAATTGAGCAATCTATTTTAGACAGTGTTTTGATTACAGAAAACAAAGGTTTTGGTGAAATGTAAAATAAAAAATTTTAACTTAAATTATAAATGGGATATTGATAAAGACTCTTATTTTAATATAGATTTTGATTATTAGAAATATTCAAAGACAAATAGAGATAGTTAAATAAGAAAAAAATAAGCTCGTCAAAATGGTGAAGTTATTATTTCATCGTTACTTAGTACACTGTAAATTAAATACTGTCGAGTTAATTTGAGTGAAATTTGGTCGAGTATAAGGCGGAGGTTATCAGCCATAGCCTAAGCTACGGCTGATGTTCTCCAACGAAGTACTCGATCAAATTTAGCCAAATTACCTGACAGAATTTATTTTACGGTGTACTTAGGAACAAAATATGCAAGCATTAAATCTGATAATACTTTTGAGTTTTACAGGTATTTAGGAAACGCTGCTGTTCTGGATGTTAATCAGAGTAACTTGTTTATTTATATAGAAAATATCTTTGCATTTTACAATAATTATAATGGTTCTTATAAAAAACTAAGCTACCAAGAATTATTAGTTTAGTGCGGCTTCATTTAGGAGTCGCACTTTTTTAATGTGAGAATGCTTGAATGCAAACATTCAGGCATTCAAGCATTGAAGCACAAAATTATTCACGCATTTACGCATTCTCACGTTCTCGCATTTAATAGTTATCTTTGAGTATGAGAGAAATTGATGAAAAAAAAGAACTGGAAACTTGGTTGCTTTCAAGTAATCCGACTCCAGCGGCTGTACAGGAATTAGATTTGACAGCATTTGAGCACGTCATTATGAATCTTGAATTTAGAGGCTCATTGTTTTTGGGTTGTGAGTTAAGTGATGCAACTGCTGGACATATTGTAAGGACAGGTGGTTTGGTTATTTTAAATAATCGAGATTTTTTATTTCAGGTTCACCGTGCTAAGTTATATAGCCCTAAAGAACTTTTTGATGGTTTTGACGGACAGGCTGAAGATGGATATAAGCATACATTTGATTATAAAATTTATGAGAAATATGTTAGTCATGGAATGGAAAACCCCAGCTCAATTGCAGTTAGTTTAATGCGTAGACTTCACGATCACAGTATTACTGAGGCATTGAATGATATAATTGATGGTCGGAAGGTGGTTGCTATAATGGGTGGACATTCTACCGAAAGACAAGACGAATTTTACTTGAAAGTTGCCAAAATATCACGAATTCTCACACGGAAAGGCTTTCTTATGGTAAGTGGTGGCGGACCTGGAGCAATGGAAGCTACACATATGGGTGCATATTTTGCTTGTAGACCGTTAGAAGAATTGGTGGCTGCTGTTGATGAAATTAAAATTCGCCCTATAAATGCAGAGCCTGGAAAGGAGTATGCTGATAAAGACTGGCTCAACCGTGCTCTAATGATAATGAAAAAGTATCCAATTCCAAAAGAAAAAGAAGGGGAATCAATGAGTATCGGTGTGCCTACATGGTTGTATGGTCATGAGCCTCCTGCGCCTTTTGCAACGCACATTGCTAAGTATTTTGCCAATAGTGTAAGAGAAGATGGATTGTTAACCATTGCAAAATATGGAGTAATTTTTGCACCAGGAAGTGCTGGTACTACACAAGAAATTTTTCAGGATGCCACTCAAAATCATTACGCACCATATAATAAATATGATATTCCGAGATATGTTTCGCCTATGATTTTATTTGGTAAAAAATGGTGGACAGAAAAACGACCACTTTGGGATTTTATGAAAAAAGTTTCTGAGGGAAGACCTTATGGCGAATTGCTTTCATTGACAGATAATGAATCTGAAATAATTGAAACCATCGTTAATTATAATCCAGAAAATTATAGATTTCCTGTGATTAATAGTTGAATTTCACAAGCAATCATGGCTGTAATACTTGAAACTAATAATATTATTTCTGAAAAAAAATAACCATAAACCATTAGATACAATTGTTATGATTAACATTATTATTCTTTAGAAAAATTACTTAGTCATATTAGAAAGTATCCTAAATTTGAGTAATTATAAAATACTATACTCAAGTTTCGCATGTTTTTCAGCCTTGATAACACATTCGTAATCAATAGTTTTTGTCGGAAGTTTGTGGTTTTGTCCCTTACTTTTTCAATCGATAAAAAGTAAGCAAAAATCTTGTCAAAATAATGGTCCCGTGCTCTATGCCTACGCACGCCACCCCGATTTTGACTAACCCAACGCTTCTTTTAGTATAAATTCAATAAACGTGCGAAACTTGAGTACTATATAAATAGTTCTTAGGAACAGCTCATAAATAAGTGTCCAAGTTTGACCGAACGTCGGTCCGTTTATATTTTGGTTTTATTCAAGACATTTTTTGATGGGACCGACCATCGGGCATAGCTGGGCTTCGGTAAAAAAATAACAGCATCGGCTGCCGCTTGAAAAAATCAAAAGATATTATCAAAATGGACAGTTATTTTTGAGCTGTTCCTTACCTTGTGCCATTAAATTGAGTAAAATGGGCAACAAAAGAATTGCGATTAAATTGAAACCTGCTGCGGAGCGTATGGTTAAAAAGAGACATCCTTGGGTTTTTGAAGAGGGAATTGTTAAGCAAAGTGATAAAGGTCAAGCTGGTGATCTAGCAATTGTTTTTGATAATAAAAACAACAAATTTTTGGCTTGCGGTCTCTATGATCCCTATTCTCCGATCAGGATTAAAATGCTTCAGTTTCATGAAGCTGCTCAGATTGACAATAAATGGTTTGAGAAGAAAATAAAAACCGCCCTTGATCTGCGCAAACCTTTGTTTAAAACGGATACCAATAGTTATAGGCTGATTTACGGTGAAAATGATGGTTTGCCAGGCTTTATTTGTGATGTTTATGCAAATGTAGCAGTGATCAAACTGTATTCTAGAATTTGGATTCCTTACATGGAGGTCATTTTACCAAAAATTATTAAAGCGTCAAAGTGCGAATCTATTGTTATTAGGTTAAGTCGAAATTTGCAAGGACCTAAACACAATTTGGATTATTTTGATGGTGAAACGATTTTCGGTCCTATTGTCGAAAAGGTCGTTTTTACAGAACACGGTTTGAATTTCATTGCCAATGTAAAGGAAGGTCATAAAACAGGTTTCTTTTTGGATCATCGTCACAACCGAAGGATGGTAGGGGAGCAGAGCAAAGGAAAAAAAGTGCTGGATGTGTTTTCTTATGCAGGCGGATTTTCAGTTCACGCGCTTGCCAATGGTGCAAAAGAAGTAGTCAGTTTGGATATCAGTCAACATGCATTGGATCTAGCGAAAGAAAATGTGAAACTAAACCCTAAAAAGGGCGCACATAAAATTATTGCTGCCGATGCTTTTGATGGTATGAATGCATTGCTTGCTGATAAACAACTTTTTGACATTATAGTCATTGATCCGCCTTCATTTGCAAAAAAAGAAAAAGAAATCAGTAGAGCATTGTTTAACTACAAAAAATTAGCAATTCTTGGAGCTAAATTAGTGAAAAATGGCGGCTTATTGGTTTTAGCGTCTTGCTCTTCTCGTGTTTCAGCAGATGACTTTTTTAGGACTAATTTGGATGCACTATCAAAGAATAATAAACTGCGATTAAAAGCTAAAACACATCACGATATTGACCATCCAATAAATTTTCCAGAAGGAGCCTACTTAAAATGTGGTTACTATCAGCTTTGATGCATAGTTCTTACTTACTCAAGTTTCGCATGTTTAATGCATTCACATTATAGTTTAAAAGAAGCGTAGGCTAGTCAAAATCGGGGTGGCGTGCGCAGGCATAGAGCGGGAACCATTATTTTGACAAGAATTTTGCTTTGGTCCGACATTCGGCTTTTTTTCGACTGAAAAAGTAAGAGACAAAATCACAAAACTACAACAAAATCTATTGATTACTAGTAGGTTAAAATGGTTAGGGGACTTGCGAAACATGAGTTACTTACTTACAATAACATTCATATTTATTCTCCAAATCAATGGCGGTAATAACCTTCGTAACATTGTCACACATCGCAAAGACAATCCGAACCTCCTGACCATCATCGGTGTCACCCTCAATCGCATAACTAGGACAAGGTGAATCATTTGGCTTGCTTTTTCGATGATTTATTTTACCATTTTGAAGAATATCTTGGATTTCATTCTTGGAAATGGTTCTACAATCCATTCTACATTTAGCATGTTTGGTATAAATCAATTTATCATCTTGCAAATCAGCAAAAACTCGCGCATCCGACATGTTTCCATCCGTATTGCTACTTGGATCGTTTGGCGGACTTTTATATTGTTTGCTGCTTTGTGTGGTGTTATGTCTATTTCCTCTATTGGGCATCTTGAACTCACCCGTCGTAATGTATTGATAACCACCATATAACAAGGCAATAACTCCAAAAATAATGATACGGCTCATATATCTACTACCCATTCCACCACGATTACTTCGACGACCGCCACCACCAATTCCGCCAGATTTTCCACTTTTTATCATAATTGTTTTACTTTTATCGACTACGATTTTCCATCTAAGTTATTGTTTTCACTTTACTAAGTTTAAGACTACAAATTTTACAAAAGAAAACAAAAATTTGATAGATAATTTAGATAATATTAGCTAATATGAGAATTTTGCAAACATATTGCCATTTAATAATTATAATAAAATGAACGCAAAACCGATACATCTATTTCAGGATTATTATATAAAAGAAGTATCACTCGCTACTTTAGATGCTTTTCAAATGGAAAATTTTATCAGCGTTTTCCCCAATCAATCTTATTTTAGACCAGAGTCAGTGTTGAATGAGGAAGAGTTGGTTCGATTTAATGAGTTGAAAGAAAATTTTCGCTCTAATGATTATAGATTAAACCTGCTTTACTATTGCAAAGACGAGGTTATTGGCTGGCATCGTGGCTATCAGGAGAATGTTGATACTTTCTATATGCAAAATACTGGAATTTTACCAGCACATCAAAATAAGGGAGTTTACTCTAAATCCTTACCTTTTATCTTAAATTTGCTAAAAAAAGCAGGGATGCAAAGAGTTACTAGCAAACACATTGTTTCTAATAACCCAGTAATCGTTTCAAAACTGAAAGCTGGATTTTGTATTTCGGGCTTTGAGATTTCAGACAAATATGGAATGATGCTCAATATGGTCTACTTATTTAATCCAAAACGAAAAGAAGTTTTTGATTATAGAACTGGAGTTGACTTGAAATCTCCTGAATTGAAAGAATATTTTTTTAAAAATCAAATCACTTAAATAATTTCATTATTAAAACGCACGCGAAGTCTTCACTTTTAAAAATATTCATAACCAATTTTTTAGATTTACTTGCTTTTGGACTGGTTGTACCTGTATTTGGTTTTTTGTTTGAGACTGACAATGCATTGTTTTCCAATGTCTTTGATGAATCTACCAGAAAATTTTACTACCTCGTTTTAATGGGTTCTTTTTCTATAGGAACCCTTATTGGTGCGCCAATAGTTGGAACATTGTCCGACCGTTTTGGTAGAAAAAAAATGTTGCTGTTTAATTATTCCGCAGCACTGTTTTTTTATTTTGTTTTCTTACTGGGGATCATTTTTGTAAGCTATCCATTAATGTTGCTTGCGAGGTTGTTTGGCGGAATGGCTGGAGGAAGTTTACTTGTTGTTCAATCAGCTATTGCGGATGTTAGCGCGCCTGAAGATAAAGCCAAAAATTTTGGATTGACGGGTATTGCTTTTGGTCTTGGTTTCATCATTGGTGCCTTTTTTGGGGGAATTCTTTCAGATAGTAATATTGTTCCTTGGTTTGGATATACCATTCCCTTTTATTTTTGCTTAGGAATTTATTTAATAAATATTCTCTACATGATATTTGTTTTTAAAGAGACAAATATGCATCAAACCAAAAAAATGGTTTCGGTTTTTACGGGTATAAAAAATGTTGGAAGAGCATTTGTAAATCCATCCTTGAGAAACATTTTTATAGTAATATTTTTGATAACCATTGCCTTTAACTTTCTGTTACAACTGTATCAATTTTACGCGAGAGAAGAATTGTCTTTTTCAAAATCTGAGGTTGGAGGCTTGTTTGCTTTTGTTGGAATAAGTGTCGCAATTGCGCAAGGAGTGGTATTGCCATTGGTTTCTAAAAAGTTCAGTCAAAACAAATTGATGTTGCTCTTTTTACCCATTTTCGCTGTAAGTTATTTGATCTTATTGATTCCAGAACAAAGAGTTTATTTTTACGCAGCTACTTTCTTGTTATTGGTCTGTCAAGGAATTACCTTCCCAACAACCTTAGCAATTGTCTCTAACAAGGCAGATAAAAAAATCCAAGGAGAAGTCATAGGAATCAACCAAGCAGTCCAATCTGCCGCTGCTGCTTGTCCCATCATCATCGGAGCATTTTTGGAAATTCAGTATACCTATCCAATGTATTTCGGTGCAATGTTTACAGGCTTGGCGTTCATCATTTTTTGTTGGATGTACTGGACAAAGAAAGTATAACGCGATCTTAAAAAACGAATAATTATCCAATTGGTTGAAAAACTCCCAATTTGCAAATTATACGGTCCACGGTTTTAGTTTACAAATGATATTTGTTAAAATATTAGAAATCATTTTCACATTGTTTTCATTCTCATATTTTAATTTTCTTACATTGTTTTCATTCTCGCATTCTCGCATTCTCGCATTCTCGCATTCAAGCATTCTTGCATTCAAGCATTCTTGCATTCAAGCATTCTTGCATTCAAGCATTCTTGCATTCAAGCATTCTCGCATTACCAAAAAGGGTGTTCTTTAAGAGAGATATGTAACTAAAATTGAATTCTACTAAACAAAGTCATAGAACTAGACATTTTAAAAAAGCAGTATTATTAGAAAATATATTATATTTAATAGCTCCAGAGGAGCTTAACCTTTGTAGCAAATTGAGATTGAAAAATACAAGCCCCATTAGGGGCGACACCTCTGTTTAAACCTGCTTGGTGGGATAAAAGGTGTCGCTCCGCTGGAGCTTGAAGCATAATTTAATTTGCCGTTTCTACAAAGGTTAAGCTCCGCTGGAGCTAATAGATACAATAATTTTTGCAAAACACTAGTTATTTTTCAAAATGTCTAGTTGTGTGAAACAAAGTTGTATATTTGTTAGTAAAGTGAAAATAATAAGTTGGACCAAAATTTGTTATTAGATTTTTTTGATTTGCAAGTGGTCCGACATTTCGGCAAAAAAGTCAAGTCGGTCCGACGTTCGGTAGCAGGGCTATCGAGTGTCGAATCAGGTTACTTTTTTAACCGGTCCGCCGGTGCGGAAGGAAATCATAAAAAAATGATGACAAATTGGTTCAAGTTATTGTTTTCGCTTTACTTAGAAATCTAATGATTATTTAGCGTCAGAACCACAGACATTATTATTGTAACAAAATTTACAAATGAATTTTTGCGAAATACCTTATAAGAGACCGAACCTTGATGAATATGAACTAACTTTTGTTGAGCTTTTAGACAAATTTGATTCTGCCAAAAACTTTGATTTACAGAACGAATATTTTAAAAAGATATATGAACATCGAGATGATTTTATGACGATGTATTGTTTAGCAAGTATCCGTTATTCGATAGATACAACAAACGAAACTTATAAAGTGGAAAATAGTTTTTTTAACAAGGTCGTTCCTGTTTTTGAAAACCTGATCAATAAATTTTATCATTCTTTAGAAAAGGCGAGTTACAAGTCGGAGTTAATAAATGTTCATGGCGAACATATTTTTAATTTAGCATCCTATAAATTGAAAAGTTTTGGCGACGAAATCATTGTTGAAAAACAAGAAGAAAATGAATTGGTTGCAGGTTATATGAAATTTTTAGCTTCATTGAGAATTGAAATTAATGACGATCAATACAATATAACGGGTGCCAGTAAATTTAGGGTTAGCCCAGATAGAAAATTGAGAAAAAAAGCTTCTGATGCAATGCAGGATCAGTTTGCTAAGAATCAAAAATACTTAGACAATACGTATGATTCATTGGTAAAATTGAGGCACAAAGAAGCCTTAAAGTTGGGTTTTGAAACTTTTGTTGATATGTCCTATGTTTCATTAAGACGGATTGATTATAATCCGAAAATGGTGGCAAGCTTTCGTGAGCATGTTGTTAAATACATAGTGCCTTTAGCTCAAAAAAGCATTGAAAAACAAAAGCAAAGACTTGGCTACCAAGATTTGAAAACTTATGATTTAGGATGTCATTTTTTAGATGGAAACCCAAGTCCACAAGGAGATGCTGATTTTATCATTTCACAGGCAAAAAAAATGTATGAGGAGCTATCTCCAGAAACAAATTACTTTATTAATTTCTTGATAGACAAAGGTTTAATGGACCTTGTTAATAAAAAAGGCAAACAAGGTGGAGGTTATGCAACTGGACTTGATAAATATAAATATCCTTTTATTTTTTCTAATTTTAATGGTACTTCTTATGATGTAAAAGTATTGGCTCACGAGGCAGGTCATGCATTTCAGAAATATTTGTGTTATGACAAAGAAATTTCAGAGTATCGCCGACCTCCTTCAGAAACAGCCGAGATACATTCAATGACAATGGAATTTTTTACATTGCCATACATGAAGTATTTTTTTGGCGATCAAACAGATAAATTTAAGTTTTCGAAAGTAACCCAATCAATTTCTGCTATACCTTATATTTGTGCGGTAGATCACTTCCAACACATTGTTTACGAAAATCCTAATTTAAGCCCTGATGAAAGAGCAAATGCTTGGAAAGAGCTTGAAGCAATTTATTTGCCAGGATCTTGTAATTACGATCACGAATATTTACAGGGTGGGCGTTTTTGGCAGAAACAAATGCATATTTACAAGTTGCCATTTTACTATATAGATTATGCTCTAGCACAAATGTGTGCTTTTCAGTTTTGGATAAAATATCAAAACGACAGAGGGACCACTTGGAGTGATTATATGAATCTTTGTAAAGCGGGAGGAACCTTGCCTTTTTTGGAAGTGATTAAGATTGCAAACCTCGATTCTCCATTTGAAGGTGGATGTGTTAAGAATGTGGCTCAAGAGTTAGAAAAATATTTAGACAATATTGATGATGGTAAATTTTAAAAGCAATAAGAAATGTCGATAAGTTCAAATGAAGATTTAGAAAGGATGAAGGCTGCTGCAAATGCAGTTGCAATTACTTTGGTTAAAATGAAAGAGTATGCAAAAGCTGGAGTTTCAACCAAAGAACTAGATGAATATGGCAATGGAATTTTGCGGCAATTTGGTGCAAACTCGGCTCCTGTAAAAGATTATGATTTTCCAGGTTATACTTGTATAAGTGTGAATTATGATGCTTGTCATGGTGTTCCTGCGGCTGATCTAATTTTAAAAACAGGTGATTTGATAAATGTTGATGTCTCAGCTGAATTAAATGGTTTTTACGGCGACAACGGAGCATCATTTATAATTGGCGAAGACATTCACAATCACACACCCTTAATAACAGCTTCAAATGAAATTTTGAACTTGGCGATTTCAGAAATCAGCTCGAGGGTACGCATTTCAGAAATAGGAGCTTTGATTCACAATGAAGCAAAGAAAAGAGGTTTTACCGTCATTCGTAATTTATTTGGTCATGGAATTGGGCGCAAACTTCACGAAAACCCTGAAAAAGTACCTTGTTTTAAAGATAAATCAATTAAAGAACGTTTTAGAAAAAATCAGGTAGTGGCAATAGAAACTTTCATCTCTACAAATGCAGAATACCTTCATGAAATGGAAGATGGATGGACCCAGCGATCAGATGACAATAGTTATGTTGCACAGCATGAACATACAATCATCGTAACAGACAATAAACCCATCATTCTCACCAAGGCAAATGGAAATTAGTGAGGTCGAAACAAGATGATGAAAATTGAAGAATTTATTCATTAGTAAAGTGAAAAGAATAAACTGAGCCAAAATTTGTTATTAGATTTTTTCGATTTACTACGGTTCGACGTCTCGATGGTCCGACATTTCGGCAAAAAAATCAAGTCGGTCCGACGCTCGGTAGCAGGGCTATCGAATGTCGAACCAGGTTACTTTTTTAATGAAGTAAATCAGAAAAAGATGATGATAAATTGGTTCAAGTTATTTTTTTCACTTTACTTAGATCATCAAATTGAATTTTTTTAGTAAAAAATGCGTTAAATTAGACGAGTGCTAATGATTGGTTTGATCATTGCACATTGATTTTAATTTTTAATTTTTAATTTTCATCATGGAAGAACTTTTGCCCTTTATAATATTTATTGGTTGGGTTATTTACAATGTCATTTCTGTTGCTGTTTCTGGTAAGAAAAACAAGAAAAATAGACAAGTACCAGGTCAGCCACAGCAGCGACCAACCCAGCAATCACAGCCAGCAGATCAAAAACAGCCTCAATCTATAGAGGACGTTTTTAAGAAAATATTACAACAACAAGGTCAAAGATCAGCGGAAAACCAAGCTCCACAATCGCATCCACACGAAAAGTCAATTGAGGAGCAATATCCACATGCAAAAGTTGAATCCCTAGAGAAAATTCCACAGAAAAAAGTCTTTAGTTATGACGATGAGTATGAGACGGAAAAATATGATCAGGATAAAGTAAAACGTCATGAGCATATTCGTAAAACTAGGGTTGATGGGAAACATTTGCAAAGCAGTATTCATGATACGAATTTAAAATTGAAAAAGAAAAATAAGATGAAAAAGCAAAAGAGTTTTATCGAAAAAGATTTTAAATTTAATGCAAAGGATGCCGTTATCTATGACGTCATTTTAAATAGGAAATATAAACTTTAAGTAGACCTTTTTTTATTACACAACTCAACTAAAAATTGCGGAATGAGAATAATTAATCCAATATACGATGTTGCTTTCAAGTATTTGATGGAAGATACGGAGATTGCCCGCAAATTAATTGGGAAAATTATTGGAGAGGATATAAAAAGTCTTGCATCGCAGCCACAAGAAATTACTGGTAAGTCAGAAAAATTTGGTATTTTAATTTTTCGCTTAGATTTTAAAGCCACAATTCTTACCGAATCAGGAGAGTACAAAACGGTATTGATAGAATTGCAAAAAGCCAAGATGTATGATGATTTACTGCGATTCAGAAATTATCTGGCAGAAAATTATCGAAAAAAAGTAGATGTAGAAACAGCATTGGGAATAGTAGAAGAACAGACCTTGCCGATTACGACGATTTACTTTTTAGGTTTTCCATTACCCAAAATTGAGACTTCTCTATTGAAAATTAATCGGGAGTATATAGATTTAGTAAGTGGAAAAAAACTAGAAGTAAAAACAGACTTTGTAGAAAAATTAACGCACGATAGTTTTGTTATTCTCATAACAGAATTGCCTCCGAAAGAACGGACAGAATTAGAAGGAATTTTGAAAGTGTTTAATCAAAATTATCAATTAGATTCTGATGCTCGGTTAATAGAAATAGATGAGTTAGAATATGCGGAAAATGAATTGTTTCAAGAAATGTTCGCTCGCTTACAGAAAGGCGCGACAGATGGGGAAGTATTAAAAAGAATGCAATTGGAAGATGAAGTAGAAAGTACAATAGAGAAGCATATCCGTGACAAAGAGAAGCTTGTGGAAAAAGTAGGATTACAGGATGAAGCACTCAAAACCAAAGATAAAGCACTCAAAACTAAAGATAAAGCACTCAAAACCAAAGATAAAGCACTCAAAACCAAAGATCAAGCACTCAAAACGAAGGATGAAGCACTCAAAATCAAAGATGAAGCACTCAAAACCAAAGATGAAGAACTAGAGAATCAACAAAAATTGATAGAAGAATTAAAAAAACAACTCAAAGATAGAAAAGAATAACTTTTTTAAAGGCGCTGGCAATTTAAATTGGAGAGGCAGACATTGAATTTGAAATACTGGTTTGAATAAATTTTATAAAATACTTGATTGGGATTCTAATTTTTTTGGATTTAATGTTTGTAAAATAAACATAAATGATATTGCCAACCTAAATAATGTCCTCGCTGATCTTGAAATTAAAAATTTTAAGTTAGCCTATTTAAATTTAGACAAAGCACTGCATCAGACAGAGCTAGATCAAATTAAAAACTCAATAGTCCTCGTAGATAGAAAAACGACTTTTGTAAAAAAAGTTGAGCAAAGACCGAATATTAATGAAAACATTGAAACTTACAAAGAACACTCTCCAGAAAAAAAATTATTTGAACTAGCCGCACAAAGTGGGATTTACTCCAGATTCAATAGAGATAAATGCATTGAAGAAAACAAATTCAAAGACCTATACAAACAATGGATCATCAACTCTGTCAATAAAGAAATTGCAGAAGAAGTGTTGGTGTATAAATCAAACCAGCAAATACTTGGATTGGTTACACTAGGCAAAAAAGACGATAGAGCAGACATTGGAATCATATCAGTAGACAACCAAAGCCGAGGAAAAGGCATTGGGAAGTCATTGATGCATTCAGCCGAAAACTGGTTTGCCCAAAATAATTACCAAACCATTCAAGTCATCACCCAAGAAGACAATGTTGCAGCCTGCAATCTATACAAACGCTGCGGTTTTGAAATAGAATCAGTTAAATATTTTTATCATATTTGGTTTTGAATGCGTGTAGCCCATTTCTTAAATATAATCCATCAATTAAATTTAAAGTTCTTTGTAATTCAAAGAAGATAATTGATCGTCTTTCTTTTGCTTTACTTTGCTACATATGTTAAGGGTATAAAAGATGAAGTTCATCTAAGTTTATTACTATTATTACAATACTTAAGTTTAGAATTGATTTTTCACAAATATCTATTTATCTTAAAGCTGTTTCTACTTTTTTTATAATCTATAAAAAATCAATTGCAAATGCTAAACAGCCCTTGGACCAAAGAAGATATTCGCCTTTTTCAAAGCGGTGAGCATTGCAAGTTGTACAATTTGTTTGGCTCCCATCTTTTAAGGATAGATGGCGAGCAAGGCGTTTATTTTTCAGTGTGGGCTCCTTGTGCAAAGTCAGTTGAGCTGATTGGTGATTTCAATTCTTGGGATGGCAGTAATTTTCAACTCAAGCAACGCAATGACAACTCTGGAATTTGGGAATCGTTTGTGCCTAAACTTACTATTGGGGTATTTTATAAGTACCGAATTTTTAGCTTGCTCGATAAAGAGATCCGCGAAAAAGCCGATCCTTTTGCTCGGGCAACTGAGCTTATGCCTAAATCTGCCTCAGTAGTAAATCACAGCGATTACAAATGGAGAGATAGTCGTTGGATGAAAAGCCGCAAAAGGAAAAATGCATTGGGTGCTCCAGTGTGCATTTACGAATTGCATATAGGAAGTTGGAAAAAGAAAGAGGGTCGTTCTTTATACTATCATGAATTAGTCGATGACTTGGTGGACTATGTAAAGGAAATGGGATTTACCCACATTGAATTGCTGCCCATTACTGAACATCCCTATTATCCATCTTGGGGATATCTAACCAGTTCCTATTTTGCCCCAACAAGTAGATTTGGCTATCCCGATGATCTTCGAACTTTAATTGATGCCTGTCACCGTTCGGGTATCGGATTGATACTGGATTGGGTTCCTGGTCATTTTCCTAATGATGCATTTGCTTTGGCAGAGTTTGATGGCTCGTGTTTGTACGAACACCCTGATCGTAGAAAAGGCTATCATGCAGGCTGGGATAGCTTGGTATTTAATTACGAAAGGGGAGAAGTGCGATCTTTTTTGTTATCCAGTGCTCATTTTTGGCTTGAACATTATCACTTTGATGGCATTCGTGTGGATGCTGTCTCTTCCATGATTTACCTAAATTATGGTAGGTCAGATGGAGAATGGGAACCTAATAAAAATGGAGGCAACGAGAACTTGGCAGCCATTTCGTTCTTGCAAGAATTTAATCGATCCATTTACCGTGAATTTCCTGATGTCCAAACAATTGCAGAGGAATCCACAACGTATCCAGGGATGACTAGCCCAACCGATCAAGGCGGTTTAGGCTTTGGATTGAAGTGGATGATGGGTTGGATGAATGACATGCTTTCCTACATGAAACGGGAACCTATTTACCGAGAATGGCATCACCATGAGCTTACGCTTTCTATTGCTTACGCTTACACAGAAAACTTCGTTTTGCCCTTTTCACACGATGAAGTTGTACATGGAAAAGCCAGCATGGTGTATAAAATGCCAGGAGATGAATGGCAGAAGATGGCACAGTTGCGCTTGCTATTGGGCTATATGTACACCCATCCTGGACAGAAATTGCTTTTTATGGGTACCGAGTTTGGACAGACTTCCGAATGGGATTTCAATTCAGAACTGGATTGGGATTTATTGCAATTCCCCATTCATGCTCAAATGCAAGCCTACACCAAAGCACTGAACTCCATTTATCGAAAAGATAAAGCACTTCATCAGCTGGATTTCAGTTGGAAGGGTTTCGAGTGGATTGATTTTCAGGATAAAGAAAACACGGTATTGTGTTATTTGCGTAAATCGAAGCGACGGAAGCTAATAGTCATTTGCAACTTTAGTCCAAATGCTTTGGAAAATTATCAGTTGGGAGTTCCTAAATCGGTTGCTTGGTTGGAATTGTTTAACTCTGATGATAGACAATTCGGTGGTTCTGGGGTGAATAATGTGGGAAGCATCAAGACATCTGCGGAAGCCTACCACAACCAAAACCATTCGATACGACTGCGAGTACCGCCTTATGCAATGATGATTTTGGAGCCAGTAAAATCTGCCAAAACGACTAAGAAATAGCTTACAAGGTCAAGCCGTTTCTTGATATTCCGTTTTTTATTGAATAAGGACAAAAATCGCTTCGAAAATTCACAACTTTCTCTGAAAATAGACCTACTTTTGTCATAAGATAATGAGTATGATAAAGGCTTTACATATTGCTACCGAATGTTTTCCTGCTGCTAAAGCTGGAGGTCTTGGTGATGTAGTTGGTTCGTTGCCAAATTATTTTCCACAAGAAGGAATCGAGGCTTCGGTTGTTATTCCGAAATACGATAATAATTGGTTTCGTGGACAGGAGTTCAATACGGTTTTCGAATCGTCTTTCTATTTAAACAACGAGTTCATCCGTTTTCGAATTCAAAAATTGGATGCTTCTGCTGTTTCCTATCCTTTTTATTGTGTGGATATTCCTGGTAAATTTGATCGCGAGTCTATTTATTTGGATTTAGATGGCAACGGGTATAGAGATGAAATCGAACGTTACCTCTCTTTTCAGCGATCAGTGCTGCTTTGGATGAATGAACGGGAAGAGCAGTTCGATATCGTTCATTGCCATGACCATCAAAGTGGTTTGATACCTTTTATGATGAAATACTGCATTGGCTTCGAAAAATTAGCAGGTACGCCGACAGTATTTACTATTCATAATGCTGCTTTTTTGGGACCCATCCCATGGTCCAAGCATACCTTATTTCCGAAATTTAAAGAGTCAGATGGCGGCTGGTTGGATTGGGATAAATACATTGTTTCACTAGCGGCTGCAATTAAATGTTCTTGGAAAGTGACTACAGTTTCCCCTAATTATCTTCAAGAAATTCGGGAAATAGATACTCCAATTCGCTCTTTGTACAACGATGAAAAAGAAAAATCTGTTGGGATATTAAATGGGATAGATGCTGATCAATGGAATCCCAAAACGGATGAAGCTTTGTTTGCTCGCTACAAGAAGAGTTGGAAGGAATTTAAAAAAAACAATCAAAAAAAATTCTGCGAAACTTTTAGCCTTAAGGAAGGACTTCCGATTATTGGATTTATTGGTCGATTAGCAGATCAAAAAGGAGCCGATTTAATTCCCAATGCGATTTATCAAACGATGAGTCAAAACAAAAACGTGAATTTTGTCATTTTGGGGACTGGTGATAAGCGTTTGGAAAAGCAGCTTGCTGACATTGATGGAGATTTTGGAGGAAGAGTAAAAGTAATGCTTACTTATAATGAAGCAATTGCTCGAAATATTTACGCCAGTTCTGATTTTCTCCTAATGCCATCACGTTTTGAGCCTTGCGGATTAAATCAGCTTTTCGCTATGAGATATGGATCGGTGCCTATTGTACGAATTACTGGAGGCTTGAAAGATACTGTTCAAGATATAGGAGACGATGGAGGTGGAATTACTTTTTATGCTGCCACTTCAGAAGAATTGTCTAGAGCAATTTTGCGTGGTCTGGATTTATACTCTCAACCTAAATGGTTTGAGAAAGTCCGAAGAGAGAATGCTAAGAAAGATTATTCTTGGAATAATTCTATAAAAGTATACTCGAATATTTACCGTGAACTTTTGAATAAATAATATGACAGATAGAACATTAGCAGTTATTTTGGGAGGAGGAGCTGGAACACGATTGTATCCCCTTACCGCCAAGAGGTCGAAGCCCGCAGTTCCTATAGGTGGAAAATATCGTCTGATTGATATTCCTATTAGTAATTGTCTGAGAGCTGGTGTGAAACGCATGTTTGTTTTAACGCAATTTAATTCAGCGTCCTTAAACAAGCATGTTAAAAACGCTTTTCACTTTGATATTTTTACAAAGGGTTTTATTGATATTTTAGCGGCAGAACAAACATTCACCAATAAAGACTGGTTTAAAGGGACGGCCGATGCCGTTCGGCAATGCTTTGATCGTTTTAAATTCCACGACTTTGATTATTTTTTAATACTATCAGGTGATCAATTGTATCAGATGGATTTTACAGAAATATTGGAACAACATGTGAAATCGGAATCAGATATTACAGTGGCAACAATTCCTGTTATTGCAAAGGATGCTACAGGTTTCGGGATAATGAAAGTCAACGATCAAAATGAAATTGTTGATTTTGTGGAAAAGCCTGGTGGCGACGAATTGGATAAATGGAAATCTCCTGTTGAAGAAAAGTACGCAAAAGATGATAAAGTTTTCCTAGCTTCAATGGGTATTTATGTGTTCAACCGAGCGGTTATGCACCAACTTTTTAATGAAAGTCCTGAATCAATTGATTTTGGAAAGGAAATTATTCCCAGTGCAGTATCTGACAATCGATTTAAAACTTCAAGCTACCCCTATGGTGGTTATTGGACGGACATAGGAAGTATAGACTCTTTCTTTGATGCCAATTTGCATTTGACTGAATTCTTGCCTCGCTTTTCCTTATATGACAATAAGAATCCTATTTATACTAGTGCACGAATGTTATCGCCATCGAAAATTTTTGGGACTCGATTAACACATACATTGTTATCTGACGGATGCATTATTCATGCTGAATCAGTTACTAAAAGTGTTATTGGAATTCGTTCTCGAATAGGTGCTCGAACAATCATAGAGCAGGCCATAGTTTTTGGAAACGACTACTACCAAACACTTGCCGATATTTCGGAAGCTTCTCAAATTAACTTGTTGGGAATCGGAACAGATTGTAAAATAAAAAGAACCATAGTAGACAAGAATGCCAAGATTGGGAATTTTGTAGAAATTAACGGACACGCTTCTTTGGAAGATATCGAAACCGAAAATTACTGCATCAATCAAGGAATAGTCATCATCAAGAAAGGGGCACACATCCCCGACAATTCTAAAATTGGCTATATAAAATAGATTTTATGAAATTATCAGTGCCGGAGAATAAACTTCCGGCTTATACAGAGAAAGAGAAACGACCAGGCGCATTGGAAGGTTATAAATGGCGGGATTATTTTTTGGAGTTGTGGTCCGACAGCCAAATGCGCCTCAGAATATATGTTCTTGAAGATGGCATGTTGCGTTTTAGATACGATACAGATGGGGATTATTTACCAGACTTTTCCTATGCTATTGATCCTAAATATCGACCAAGGTATCCTAAAACAGATTTGGTTGAAACAAAAGCCTCTCTAGTTCTGAAAACTGCTCTCCTTAAAGTGGTTATAAATCGAGCTAATTTTTCTGTCAATATTGAAACCCTCAATGGGAAAACAATTCTTTCCGAAGAGAAAGGATTTCATTGGGAGTTCTTTGAAAAGCATGGTGGCGACATTGTGAAAATGACAAAGAATATTCAGAAAGGGGAGATGTTTAGTGGTTTGGGAGATAAACCTGTTGCACAAAACTTGAGAGGAAAGAGATTCACGAATTGGGGAACGGATGAATACGGCTTTCATATTAATACAGATCCGCTGTATAAAAATATAAACTTCTTTACGGCTAAGCATACCGATCAATGCTACGGAATATTTTTTGACAACACGTTCAAAACGCACTACGATTTTGGGCAGGAACGAGCGGATGTATTCAGCTATTGGGCACAGGGAGGAGAAATGAATTATTATTTCTTCTATGGAGAATCTATGTTGGAATGTTCCAAGTCGTATACTCGATTAACGGGAACCCCAGAAATGCCACCGCTTTGGGCATTGGGTTATCAACAGTGCAAATGGTCATACTATCCAGAGTCGAATGTTAAAGAGATTTGTGGGAAATTGCGTGAATTAAAAATTCCTTGCGATGCCATTTATTTGGATATCGATTATATGGATGGATTCCGTTGTTTTACATGGGACTACGAGAAATTTCCCGATCCCAAACGAATGGTAAAAGAATTGGCAGACGATGGTTTTCGCACCATGGTGATCATTGATCCAGGAATAAAAATTGACAGAGAGTATCCAGTTTTTACAGAAGCTCTAGAAAAGGGGTATTTCTGCAAAACGGCTGATGGTCCCTATATAAAAGGAAAAGTTTGGCCAGGCGATTGCTATTTTCCTGACTTCACGAATCCTGAAGTTCGAGAGTGGTGGAGTGGTTTGTTCCAAGGATTAATGGAGCATGTTGGTGTTGCTGGAGTTTGGAACGATATGAATGAGCCAGCACTATTTGAAATTAAGGGCAAAACATTTCCACTGGATGTTCGGCACGATTATGACGGACATCCATGCAGTCACAGAAAGGCGCACAACGTTTATGGGATGCAAATGGCTCGTGCTACATTAAAAGGCGTGAAGCGATTTTCTGGCGACAAGCGTGCGCTGGTTATTACGCGTTCAGGTTATAGCGGTTTGCAACGCTATTCATCAGTCTGGACAGGTGATAATATTGCCAGTTGGGAGCATTTGGAAATTGCGCATTGGCAAACGCAGCGATTAAGTGTCTGCGGAATTTCATTTAATGGAACTGATATTGGTGGATTTATTGACCAGCCGACCCCAGAACTCTACGCGCGATGGATGCAAATGGCCATTTTTCACCCATTTTTCCGAACACATTCTTCTGGAGATCACGGCGATCAAGAACCTTGGTCTTTTGGTAAAGAGTCACTAAATATTGCTCGGAAATATATTGAATTGCGGTATCAATTATTGCCACTTGTTTACACTACTTTTTACCAATACCACAAGGAAGCAACTCCTATGTTGCGCCCAATTTCTTACGATAAATTATCTTCTCGATTTTTTGACAACAGAACGGATGAATGCTTTTTTGGTGAGCACTTATTGTTTAGTCCAGTGATGAAGGAAAAGCAACGGGTAAAAACTGTTTTATTACCTAAAGGGGAGTGGTACAATTATTGGACAGGAGAGGAGTACAAAGGAAATCGATCGCATCAAATAAAAGCGGATCTGGATATAATGCCGATCTTCTTACGAGCAGGCGCCGTGCTGCCGAAATTTCCAGTTCAGCAATATGTTGGAGAGAAAAAAATCGAAAGCGTTGTTTTAAAAGTTTACTACAAAGATGGTAAAGAAACTACGCATATTTATTTCGATGACTACGATGGATATTCCTATCAAAAAGGAGCTTTTCGTTATTCGGAATTTGTCGTAAAAGGAGATGATGATAGCTTGGAAATTTCTCAGACATATGAGGGAGATTATACACCTCAACATTCATCATTCGATTTGGAGTTTCAAGGACTCCCTTTTGATATTGAAAGAGTTTATGTTAATGGGCATTTGTGGAGACCTACTGGAAAGGGTCCAGATGGTAGCGATTTGTATAATATTCCACTGGGATTTAAAGAGGTAAAAGTTACTGCAGTTCCAGGAACACAAGAGGCGTTATTTCGTCCAACTATTCAAGTTATTGATGAGGACTATCTCATTCCACAATTGGATCGGAGTCGGAGGATTGCTGCAATTCTTCCACACGATTACGAAACATCTGGTAAATCGTATCCTGTTCTTTACTTGCATGACGGTCAAAATTTATTTGAAGAAGACGATGCGCCACATGGCAACTGGGGATTGAAAGAGTCTATGACTAAGATGGCCAAGAAGGGCTTGAAGGATGTTATTATTATTGCCATCGATCATGGAAATAAAATGAGACTCAGTGAATATTCTCCGTATGATAATAAACGATTTGGGAAAGGACAAGGTGTTTTATATCTCGAATTTTTAATGGAAACATTAAAACCAGAGATTGATAAGAAATTCCGAACTTTACCCGACCGAGAGAATACGGGTATTGGAGGAAGTTCTTTAGCAGGACTAATTAGCTTATATGCAGGAATTAAATTCCCAGAAGTTTTTGGAAAACTACTTGTTTTCTCTCCTAGTTTATGGCTGTCAGAAGATATTTTCACCTTGTTGAAATCTTGGGAGCCTACGGAGAGTACCATGCTGTACAGTTATTCTGGGCATTTAGAAAGTCAAGAACACTATCCGAATGTACTGCGAATGAAAAATATATTGCAAGCAAAGGAAAATATGCATTTAGAATGCAATTTCAATAGCAATCCTGATGGTATACACACTGAATGGTATTGGGGAGTAGAAGCTCCAATTGCTTTAGAGTGGTTGTTTATGCGAAAATCGTTAAAGAAATGAAGATAGGTTTACAGAAAAATATCAAAGCCAGTGACAGATTGGTGCTGCTGCCTTTTAGAAAAAACATGCTAAACTCCCAATTAATTATGGAGTTGAGTGGTATAAAGGCGGGATATAAATTTGAAGGTAATTTTAAAGAATACACTTTGCTAATAAATTCCACTAATGGGCGCTTGGTGTTTTTAGTTGGACTAGGGGAAGAGAAGCAATTGAGTAGAGCTGTTGAGGTATTTCGTTCTTTATTTACCAAGGAAGAAAAATACTTTTTCGGTAAATGTGTGAGTTACCTCCAAGCCGACCAAAAAGAATTAGCTTTTGCAATTGCTCAAGCTGGGAAAATGATTGATCATTCTCCTCGTAACTGGGATAAGAAATTCGTAGGAAAGGAAACTCGAAAATCTAAACCACTCAGTATGGCTTTTATAACGGATGTGAATTCGGTAAAAGAGATCGCCCAAGAAGGTGTCTGGACCGCCGAAAGCCAGATGGGAATAATGGATCTAATAGATCGACCTGCTAATTTTAAAACACCTTCTTTTTTAGCAGATTATGTGAAAAAATCTGGAAAGCGATACGGGTATAAGGTCAAAATTACAAAAGGTAAAGCAATACCAAAAAAAGGTTTACATGCTTTAGATTCGGTGAGTAAGGGAAGTGAAGAGGATGCCGTTTTTATAGAGATGGAATATAGTCCTAGTTCGAGAAAAAGTAGTATGCGATCAAAGCAGCCACAATTGGGCTTAGTTGGAAAAGGAATTACCTTCGATACTGGAGGGATTTCTATAAAGGGCGCTACCAATATGCATTATATGAAATGCGATATGGGTGGTGCAGCTGCAGTTATTGGAGCGATAGAATTGGCAGCCAAATTGAAATTGGATATTTCAGTTGTGGGAATTGTACCGTCTAGTGAAAACTGTGTAGACGGCAAAGGCACAAAACCTGGAGATGTAATTCAATCGTATTCTGGAAAAAGTATTGAGGTGATTGATACCGATGCTGAGGGCAGACTGATTTTAGCTGATGGGCTAGCGTATATGGAAAAAAACTATGCTCCCGATGTGATGTTAGATTTAGCTACCCTTACAGGATCGGCTGTTAAAAGTTTGGGGTATAGTGCGGCAGCTCTTTTTACGGAAAACGATTTGTTGGCTGAACGAATCGATAAAGTCGGAACGGAAATTCATGAACGTTTGTGGCGAATGCCCATGTATGAGGAATATGGATCGGAGATTAAATCGGATGTTGCTGATGTGAAAAACCTGGGCAATAAGCCAATGGCTGGAGCCGCAATTGCGGCAAAGTTTTTAGAGCATTTTACCAATGGACATACTAAATGGGCCCATCTAGATATTGCTGGTGTAGCTTTTGGGGACACTCCCACAGCCAAATACAAGGCAGGAACTGGATATGGCGTTCGATTACTTGTAGAATTTATGAAATCAATACAAAAGGAAAATATATGAAAAATAAGCCGTTGAACATCTTGTGTATTTCTTCTTTCTTGAAGGGAGAGGATTTGATAAAGTCGATGCATTCTTTGGGCAATAAAGTGTATCTTTTGGCAAGTGCTAAACTGAAGACAGAACCTTGGCCGTGGGAGTCAATTGAGGAGGTCTTTTACATGGATGAAGAGGCTGATTTATCCTGGAATATGTCCAATGTAGTTGCTGGTTTAGCACATACTTCACGTTCCATAAAATTTGATCGTTTGATTGCGCTGGATGATTTTGATGTCGAAAAGGCAGCTGAACTTCGCGAGCATTTTAGGATTCCTGGGATGGGGCAAACAACCGCACGGTATTTCCGAGATAAATTAGCAATGCGGATGCGTGCGGAGGAATTCGGAATTCGTGTTCCTAAGTTTTGTGCTCTATTTAATGATCAGGAAATCAATAAATTCGCCGATGCCAATCCAGCTCCGTGGATGCTCAAGCCGCGAAGTTCTGCAACCGCTGCTGGAATTGTAAAAATTCAGTCCAGAGATGATTTGTGGAAAGAGTTGGATAAATTAGGGGATTTGCGTCACAGATATTTATTGGAGCAATTTGCCACGGGAACAGTTTATCATGTGGATGCTTTGAACTTCGATGGAAAAATTTTGTTTGATCGATCTAGTGAATATTTAGCAACTCCATTTGAAGTAGCAAATCAGGGTGGTATTTTTCGTTCTCAAACTTTAGAGCGGAACTCTAAAATTGATGTTAAGTTGCGTGCCTTAAATGCAAAACTAATGAAGGCTTTTGGAATGAACTACAGTGCAACCCACAGCGAGTTTATTAGTGGTGAAAAGGGAAAGATATATTTCTTGGAAACAGCTTCAAGAGTAGGCGGAGCACATCTTGCCGAGATGGTTGAAATGTCGAGCGGGATAAATCTATGGGAACAATGGGCTGTTATTGAAGACGCAGTAGCAAGAGGGAAAAAATACAAGCTTCCAAAAAACAAAGAAGTTCAAGCTGGGATTATTGTTTCCCTAAGTCGATTCCAAAATCCTGATCACGAACCTTTTTCTGCTAAGGAAGTGGTTTGGTGCTTGAAAAAAGACTGGCACATCGGTATGATTGTCGCTTCCAAAAAGCATCAGCGAGTTCGAGAATTATTAGATTTGTATGCCGAGCGAATTGCGAAGGATTATCACGCAAGTTTACCACCAGAGGAAACGCAATTGAATTAAATAATTAGACCAATTTTACTAAAGAAGGTCGAATATAAATTCAAAATTTAAATTTTCAATATCACGCGGTTCCCTGCTGGGACAAAAAAGGCATCGGACTGGCGAACCAGTCTATAATTGAACTCCATGCAACTTTGTGATTTCGTAAACCCAAAAGAAATTTGCTATATGAACAAATTAAAATTGATTACTTTATTAGTCCTGCCACTTTTAATGACCTATAGCTGCAAAAACAATACTAACTCACAAGAAACGTCAAACCTTAAATCACTAGCCTTTCAGATAACAAACTTAACGGATACGGAATATCCTGACAATCCTGATATTGGATTAAGGCAATCGCATAAAAAAGTCAGGCAGCGAGAACCTTAAGCAAATATTCATTATTCCATCCTGCTTTTTTTCGTTTAGCCTTTATTCCTCTTTTGCAAGATTTCTCTCTTTTCAACTTATTGAGA
>Ga0209187_1001166_pt1 | contig 33463 bp, 33 predicted proteins | sample BantaG_FD_187430 | JGI IMG/M metagenome (GOLD analysis project Ga0209187, IMG submission 187430) | Marine algal microbial communities from Bantry Bay, Ireland - BantryBay_4 metaG (SPAdes) (version 2) | ecosystem: Host-associated > Algae > Red algae > Unclassified | place: Bantry Bay, Ireland...
GTTGAGCGTATGGCGATTTTCGCGCTAAACGTGATGCCGTATATTTCGGCGTCGATTATCATGACCCTCCTGAAGGGCTCAGTCGCGTCGCTTAAAGAACTGGATAAAGACGGCGAGCAAGGCCGTAAGCAGATCAACCAATATACGCGCTATCTCACGGTGTTCCTCGCGGCATTCCAAGCTTTTGGTATTGCGCGTGCGTTGCAAGGCACGGAAGGTGCCGTGATTAATCCCGGCCTGTTCTTCCAGGCCTCAACAGTTATTACGCTCGTCGGCGGAACAATGTTCCTGATGTGGCTGGGTGAGCAAGTTACGGCGCGCGGCGTCGGTAACGGCGTCTCACTGATTATTTTGGCGGGTATTGTTGCGGAATTGCCGAAGGCCATCTTCCAACTTTTCGGGTTAAATCAATCCAACCAGATTTCAGAGCTCATTCTTATTGTTCTCATCGTGATGTTTATCGCGCTCATCATGCTAATTGTATATGTGGAGCGCGCGCAGCGACGACTGAGGGTTCAATATCCAAAGCGTCAAATGGCGGGCGGAAAGCAATTTGGCGGAGAGAATTCTTTCATGCCGCTCAAGCTGAACACCGCCGGTGTTATCCCGCCAATCTTCGCCAGCTCGCTTCTCTTGCTGCCGGCGACCTTCGGTCAAATCTTCGTCGCGGGTGACGGGGCCTCTTCAGGCATTATGGCGCGTGTCTTGGCCTATCTTGGTTATGGCTCGCCAACCTATTTGGTTCTTTACGGACTCTTGATTGTTTTCTTCTGTTACTTCTATGTCCCTTATGTATTCAAGCCGGATGATGTGGCCGATAACCTTCGCAAGAATGGTGGCTTCCTGCCGGGTATTCGTCCGGGCCAACGGACCGCTGAATATTTGTCATATGTTCTATCCCGCCTGACATTCATCGGGGCTTTTTATGTGGCCTTTGTTTGTGTGCTGCCCGAAGCCTTTATCGCCCGCACGGGTAACATCCCGGCGTCTGTCGCGATGTTGATCGGCGGGATGAGCTTGTTGATTATCGTCTCCGTGACGCTCGACTCCGTGGCCCAAGTTCAGTCTCACCTGATTGCGCATCAATATGAAGGCCTCATCAAGAAGTCCCGTATGCGCCGCCGGAACAAGACGTAAGGCTAGGGGATATACGTGGCTCTCAATCTGGTTCTTTTTGGCCCGCCCGCAGCGGGAAAGGGTACGCAGGCAAAGCGTCTTGTTGCCGAGCGCGGCCTCGTGCAGCTCTCAACGGGCGACATGCTTCGCGCCGCGCGCGCATCCGGATCAGAATTGGGTTTGAAGGTCGCCGACATTATGGATAATGGGAAACTCGTCAGCGATGACATTGTCATCGCTTTGATTGAGGAGCAGCTCGACGCCCAAGCCGGCGCGCCTGGATTTATCTTTGACGGTTTTCCGCGCACGATCGGCCAAGCGGAAGCGCTCGACTCCGTTTTAAAAAATCGCGGCGAATCGGTGGACTCGGTCATCCGTCTCAAAGTAGAGGACGCCTCTATTCTGGGACGCATCGCAGCTCGGTTTGAGGAGCAAGGTCGAAAGGACGATAATCCGGAGACCTTCAAGATTCGCCTCGACGCATATAATAAAGATACTGCCCCGCTGCTGCCCTATTATTCGGCACAGGGGAAGCTGACCGAAGTGGACGGCATGGCGGATATTGAGACTGTCGCAGCTTCGATTTCCGAAGTTCTCGACCGTCTGGCGTCCCCAAAGGGACAGCCAAAACAAGGGTTCTTTGCTCGCCTGTTTGGCAGCAAATAATCCGGACGAATGAGTGGGGGCAAAAGCCCTCGAAGATAACAGCGCGAGTGGTTGACGCCGCCCGTGTTAAGGACTAATGGACCCGCTTTCGCGGCAGACGTTTTCGGCTACCGCCCCTGTTCCTATGGGGCGAGCAAACGTCGACGCTAAGTCGGAACCGGATTGAATTGGAGGCCGCTCGTGGCTCGTATTGCTGGGGTTAATATCCCGACCAACAAACGCGTTGAAATCGCGCTACGCTATATTCACGGCATCGGGCCTGCGAAGGCGACCGAGATCTGTGAGAAAGTCGGCATTTCGTTTGAACGACGTGTCCACGACCTGACGGATCAGGAAGTGCTGAAAATTCGTGAAACAATCGATTCTGAGCACCAAGTCGAAGGTGATCTTCGCCGCGAGACATCCCAGAACATCAAACGTTTGATGGACATGGGTAACTATCGCGGTCTGCGTCATCGCCGTGGTCTGCCCGTTCGCGGTCAGCGTACACATACAAATGCCCGCACACGCAAAGGCCCCGCAAAGGCCATTGCCGGTAAGAAGAAATAAGGTAGGCTGAAATGGCTAAAGAACCAGGCAAGGTCCGCCGCGCAGACCGGAAGAATATCACGTCCGGCGTCGCGCATGTGAACGCAACATTTAACAACACAATGATCACCATCACGGATGCCCAAGGCAACGCCGTGGCGTGGTGTTCTGCCGGCGCAATGGGCTTTAAAGGCTCGCGTAAATCCACACCTTATGCGGCGCAGGTCGCAGCTGAGGAAGCCGCACGTAAAGCGGCAGAGCACGGCATGAACACATTGGAAGTCAATGTGAACGGCCCGGGTTCAGGCCGCGAATCTGCTGTCCGTGCCTTAGCCGCTACGGGCATGACGATCACAACCATCCGTGACGTCACACCGATTCCGCATAATGGCTGTCGTCCTCCGAAACGCCGCCGCGTCTAAGGACGATCGGGTTTGAGGGTTTAAAGCCCCGGGCCCATAAGACTACTTTTTCGGCGTGTCTTTCGGCTTACGAAGGAGGCGCCAAACGCTTAATTAGAGGCGAACATCGTGATTGAAAAAAACTGGCAAGAACTTATCCGTCCCATCAACCCGGAAATCGAACCGGGCCGTGATCCCGCGCGTAAAGCGTTGATCATTGCGGAGCCGCTCGAGCGCGGTTTTGGTATGACACTCGGTAACGCGCTCCGCCGCGTCTTACTGTCGTCCCTTCAGGGCGCAGCTGTGTCCGCTGTCCAAATTGACGGGATTGTTCACGAATTCACATCCATTCCAAATGTTCGCGAAGATGTCACAAACATCGTCTTGAATATCAAAGGTCTCGCTGTGCGTTTGCACGCTGACGGACCTAAGAAGCTGCTTCTGCGCAAGCAAGGTGCCGGCCCTGTCACAGGTGCCGACATTGAAGAAACAGCTGACGTGGAGATCCTGAACAAAGACCATATCATCTGTACCGCTGATGAAGGCGCTGACATCCGTATGGAGCTGACAGTGACCTCCGGGAAGGGCTACGTGCCTGCATCTGCTTCCCGTCCGGAAGACGCGCCAATCGGACTTATCTCCATTGATGCGCTTTACTCGCCTGTGAAACGCGTCGCTTACCGCGTCGAAGACACGCGTGAGGGTCAGGTTCTCGATTATGATAAACTCATCATCGACATTGAAACAAACGCAGCGGTCACGCCGGAAGATGCCATCGCTGTTGCGGCGCGTATTCTGCAAGACCAATTTCAGGTCTTCGTCAACTTTGACGATCCGGAAGATGTGTCTCGCGGCGAAGAGAAGCCTGAACTTGACTTCAACCCAGCGCTTCTGCGTAAGGTTGACGAGCTGGAGCTGTCTGTCCGCTCTGCGAACTGCCTGAAGAACGATAACATCGTTTACATCGGTGACCTCATTCAAAAATCCGAAGCCGAAATGCTCCGCACGCCAAACTTTGGCCGTAAGTCCCTCAACGAGATCAAAGAAGTTCTCGCCGCTATGGGTTTGCACCTTGGAATGGATGCGCCAAACTGGCCACCGGAAAACATTGAAGACCTCGCCAAGAAATATGACGACCACATCTAAGCCCCAGATATTCATTCTGCCTTAGATCGGTCCCAAAAGAACACCTTAAGAGATTAGCCATGCGCCATAAAATCGCCCATCGTAAACTGAACCGCACTGCGTCACACCGCAAAGCGATGTTCGCGAATATGTCCAGCTCCCTCATCGAGCATGAGCAAATTGTGACAACCCTTCCAAAAGCGAAAGAGCTTCGTCCTTTCGTGGAAAAGCTCGTCACGCTGGCAAAAAAAGGCGATCTGAATTCGCGCCGCATCGCGATTGCCCGCACACGTAATAAAGAGATGTCCAAGAAATTGTTCGATGTTCTCGGCCCGCGTTACAAGGATCGCCAGGGCGGATACATCCGCATCATGAAAGCCGGCTTCCGTTACGGTGACAACGCGCCAATGGCCGTCATCGAATTCGTCGACCGCGACGAAAGCGCCAAAGGCAAAGTCGACCGCGAGAGAGCGGAAGCGACTGCAGACGCGTAAGCACTTTGAACAACGATTTCAAAAACCGCGGCTTTGACCGCTTCAAAAACCGCGGCTTTGACCGCGGTTTTTTTATGCGAGTCTGACATTCATCCTCGCATGGTGCCCCGCGCCTATATGCCATTTTGAATGTTGCTCGAACTCGTCTATATGTCATGCGGGGGACAGAAGAGAGGACGCGCAATCATGGTACAACTCAAGATCAATGGAAAGTCGACACGGCTGGACGTAGACCCGAACACGCCGCTTCTTTGGGCCGTTCGCGAACAGGCAGGCTTAACCGGAACCAAGTTCGGTTGCGGTATTGCGATGTGCGGGGCCTGCACGCTGCATGTTGACGGTAAGCCCGTGCGGTCTTGCTCGACCCCAGTTTCAGAAGCCGAAGGCCTCAACGTCACCACCATTGAAGGCATCGCCAGCGCCGACGGAACGCTCCACGCGGTGCAAGAGGCTTGGATAAAACATCAGGTCCCGCAATGCGGTTACTGCCAGTCCGGACAGATTATGAGCGCCGTTGCGCTCTTGCGCGATACGCCCAACCCCAGCGATGATGACATCAACGACGCGATGGCGGGCAACATCTGCCGCTGCGGTATGTATGACCGAATACGGGCCGCGATCAAAACGGCGGCCAAAGCCTCCACCGTGATGGGAGGCTAGTCATGACCGAAGCTGTTGAAACAAAAACCAAAGTGAAAAAAGAGAAGAAGGCCAAGAAAAAAGGAAGATGGACCCGGCGCGGATTTATCGGCGCGGGACTCGTTGCGGGCGGGGCGCTCGTCGTGGGCGTGGCGATCCGGCCCGGAGATCGGACTGATAAGCTCGAGACATATGTCGCGGGTGAGGGCGAGCATCTCCTGACGGCTTGGGTGAAGGTCGCAGAAGACAACATAATCACCGCCATCATTCCCCATGGCGAAATGGGGCAGGGTATCCACACCGCGCTCTCCGCCATGCTGGCCGAGGAAATGGACGCGGATTGGGAGGCGCTCGAGATTATGGAAGCCCCCGCCGAGAAAGACTACGCCAACTTCCCATTGGTGAGGGAATTTGCGACGGGCGGGAAAAAAGTCCCCGGCTTCGTCTTTGACACGCTGAACGGCGCCATGCTCGGCCTCGCGAAGAAAATGGACATGCAAATTACTGGCGGATCCACCTCGGTTCGCTTTACCGGGGTTGGCGCGATGCAAACTGCGGGTGCCGCGACTCGGGAGCTTCTGATGAAAGCAGCGGCGGACGCGTGGGACGTATCTGTGACAGACTTGCGCACGGAAAAGAGCGTGATTTATCATGACAGCTCAAACCAAAGCGCGACCTACGGGTCATTCGCGGCGGCGGCGTCAGAGATGAAACCAAACCTTCACCCCACGCTTAAATCCCGCAAAGATTATACGCTCATGGGCGCGTCCCTCCCGCGTGTGGATATTCCGGCCAAGGTCGACGGGACCGCAGATTTCGGGATCGATGCCAAAGTCGACGGCATGAAATATGCGACCGTCATGGCGGCCCCCGTGCATGGCCAGACGGTCGCGCGCTTGGATGCCTCGGATGCCGAGAGCCTTCCCGGCGTCATTTCTATTCACAATATGGGGTCCTATGTTGGCGTTGTTGCCGAAGGCTATTGGCCTGCGAAACAGGCCTTGGACTCATTGGACGTGGAGTTCACGACTTCGGACGCCAGCAGTCTCAGCCAAGAGCAACTCTTCGCGCAATATGCTGAAAGCTTAGATAACGGCAAACGCAAGACGATGCACAAAGGGGGCAATGTCGCCAAGGGTGCAGAAGGCGCAGCGAAAATTATCGAAGCCGAATATGCTGTGCCTTATCTCGCCCATGCCTGCATGGAGCCAATGAACGCTACCGCTTGGGTGCGGGACGGTAAGGCTGATATTTGGTGCGGCACGCAAAACCCGCTTGGCACGCGCATGGCTGTGGCCAATGCTCTGGAATTGGACGCAGAGAACGTGACGCTCAACACGGCCTTTATGGGCGGGGGCTTTGGCCGCCGCGCGATTCCTGATTATGCGTTGCAAGCCGCCGCACTCTCCAAGGTTTCGGGTCATCCTGTGAAATTGATATGGAGCCGTGAAGAGACCACCCAGCAAGACCATTTCCGCCCCGCCGTTTTGGGCCGCTTCAAAGCCGCCGTGGATGAGGACGGTATGCCATTGACCTGGGAAAGCGTGTTCAACCATGAGGGCGAGCCGAAAGAGGCGAGCGATATCGCCTATGGTATTCCGAACAAATTGGTTCAGGTCGTGGACAGCCCGTCGCATACACGGCTCGGCCCATGGCGCTCTGTCGATCATACCCAACATGGCTATTTCACCGAGAGCTTCATCGAAGAACTTGCGCATAATGCGGGGAAAGACGGTTATGAATATCGCCGCGCATTACTGGCGGATAAGCCCCGTTTTCTGAAAGTCTTGGACGCCGCAGCGAAACTTGGAAAATGGGGTGACGCGCTGCCGGCAGGACAAGCGCGCGGAATATCCATCGTTGAGAGTTTCCAGACAATTTGCGCACAAGTCGTCACAGTCGATATGACGGACGGCGATCCGAAAGTCCTTCACGTCGCCTGTGCAGCAGACCCCGGTTTCGCCGTGAACCCGGACGGGTTTGAAGCGCAGATGCAAAGCGGAATTATCTATGGCCTCACAGCGGCGCTTTACGGCGAAATTTCGCTGGAAGACGGGGCCGTCGCGCAAAGTAATTTTCATGACTATGAGATTTTGCGCATGGACCGCTCACCGAAGATCGACACGGTAATTTTAACCAGCGACGCCAAGCTCGGCGGGGGCGGGGAGCCGGGAACGCCGCCAATCGCCCCGGCGCTGGCAAACGCCGTATTCAATGCGACGGGTAAACGCATTCGCAAACTACCGATCCGGGATTTGGAATTGGGCGCGGCGAGTTAAGCGTCGACGCATGCAAAAACTGCGCTCCATCTTCTGTCTTTCCACCCTGTTTCTCACGGCCTGCGGCGGTGCGCAGACTGCGCCGGATGTTGCCGCCGAGGCCATAAGTGAAGCCAAGTCCGCGCCGGTTCTCAATGAGAGCGTTATAACCGCCGGGGATCTTTCCGGTCTTTATATAGATGCGGGCGCGGACGCTCCGATTGTTTTAATCATCCCCGGCTCAGGACCCACAGACCTGAACGGGAACAACCCGATGGGTGTAAAGGCGAGTAGCTATAAACTTCTGGCTGAAGCCTTGGGCGCTCAGGGCGTTTCCTCCGTGCGGGTCGATAAACGCGGTATGTTTTCCAGCGCTGCGGCTGGCGATCCCAATGAGGTGACGCTAGAAATTTACGCGCAGGACTATAGCGATTGGGTCGAGACGATCCGAGGCGAGACGGGCGCAGATTGCGTTTATGTTTTGGGACATTCCGAAGGCGCGCTGATGGCGTCTGCGGCAGCCAGCATAAATGACAATATTTGCGGTCAGATTTTAGTGTCAGGCGTGGGTCGATCCTTTGGTGAGGTTTTGCGCGAACAATTAAAAGCTAACCCTGCAAATTTCATCATCATGAAAGAAGCTGTCGCCGCGATCGAGCAATTGGAAGCGGGCGAGCGCGTTGATACCAAAGATATGCACACGGCTCTAAAGCCGCTTTTTGGTGAGCACGTCCAAGGTTTCCTGATTTCAATCATGGCCGCCGACCCATCGAAAATCGCGTCGCAGGCCAACATAAAGACCCTAATCGTTCACGGTCAGACGGATATTCAGACTGCCGTCGCCGATGCCGAAGCGTTGGCCTCGGCCACGGGCGGGACATTGGTCATTGTGCCCGGTGTCAATCATGTCTTGAAAAATGCGCCCAAAAACAGACGCAAAAATATCAAGACCTATAGCCAACCTGACCTGCCCATTTCCAAAGATGTCGTCGATGCGATTGCGTTGTTTGTGAAGCTATAATCCCGCAAGATTACCTGCGTATCATGCCCGTAATGCCTTTAGTGTTTACTTTTCATCTCTCCTCAAAATTCCTAAAGTCAATAAAAACCAATACCTTACACGGATTTCAGAGCTCGTATATGGGTTCAACTGGCGTTCAACTCGGATTTGTTAATCTTTGCAGAAGTCCGCTCTACGGGGTTCACGTTTCTCCGAAATAACACGCGGAAGGGGAGGATGCACATGCGCCATAGGTTAAAGCTCGGCATGATAGGCTGCGTATTATTGGCTCTATCGGCTTGTCAGACCACACCTGCGAATAATCATCTCGACGCCGAGGCGAGGCCGCTCATCAAAGAGGTGGACAGCGTCTTGATCGCTAAACAAACCGAGGTCGGCGCCGATATCAAAGCCTCACAATTATCCAAATATATCCAGGGTCACATCGCCCCGGCTTTATTTGACATCGGCTTGAATACTTTTCGGACAATAAAGGCCAAAAAACATGTGACGCCCATCCGAGAGACGTTGAGCGACTATGATTTTACTGCGGATATCAAAGAAGAATTTAATCTAGCCCTCGCCAAAAGCGGCGTGGAGGGCGCCGATGGGCTGCAGGTTTTACGCCATGAACCTTTAGGGTTTCGCGCTGCCTATATCAGCCAGTCTTCGGCGGATGCAGTTATGTTTGTGGACGTCAGTTACGCGTTCACCCCTAAATTCGACAATCTAAATATATCATCCTCCGTGATGCTATATCCGATCAATCCTGCGCTTTCTCCTTATAAGGAAACGCCGGACACGGATCGATATATCGAATATTCGGATAATATTTATCGCAATAATTTCATGGCGAGCATCCCAGTGGGCCTTGATGAAGACAGTAAAACATCTGAAAGAGCGGCGGCTTGGGCCGCTTTGTCAGAAGCAGAGCTTCTAGAAAAATTACAAGATGGGGCAATCAAACTCGCGGCCGCAATTGCGACAGATATGAACATTGATGAGCTGCCCGAAGTGGAAATGGAAGCGTGGGACGACGGTAGTAAAGATCTCTCAACAAAACCAATCGACATCGACACGGATTATCCGGATTATTCTGAAGACAACCAAATTGATAGTTCTGAAGATAGCCCCGAAGAAAACTCAGTCACGAATTAAGCGTATTAATTCGCAACCTTCATAATGCATCTGACGCTATAGATGTCAGAGCTTCGGGTGGATAGTGCTATCGGCCCATCAGCGGCCTCGCCTATAAGGGGGTCGCGAATTAAATATTCATCTTTTGACGTGCCAATGATCATCACCCAGTGGACAATGGAATCATAGAGTTTGATTTTGATGACCGGGTAATTCCCCGCCGCCATACAGCTATTGATATCCTCATAGCGGGGCGAGTCATAATATTTCGCTGTCACTTGATTATCTGTGGCCGCCTGGACCTAACTCCAAATCAACCAACCTCGGTCTGTGAAACCCCCTGCATCTGATAGTCTGGTTTCAAAAAATATGGCGCGTGATTTCAGTTTGTGTTAGTTTGGATGCGGACATGGCGACGCTCGCAATCGTGCATCCGTAAGCCTGTCAACTATCCTCTGTCTGGCCAATAGTCTCTGCGCCCCACCGGCTGTCATCTTGGCGAAAGACATAATTATCGGGCAGCATAAATGTCGGGATAGGCTGCGCCGGTTTGGTGCTGACAGCGGGCGCAGAGCCCTGTCTTTTTTGGATGCCGATGAAAATGGGCAGGGCGAGGGCAAACACGCCAATAATCGCGATGATTGAAACGCGTGGGTAGCTTATGGTTCGTCAACCTCATTCAGTTAATTGTCGATGTGCGGGGTTGCCCAAAGTCGCGTGCAAGTTAGCTCACGCTCCAAGCTAAAGTCTCACCCGCATGGAACGGGATGATGTCCGTTTCAGAAAGTGTTAGACGTTCGGGGACGTGCTGGTCCTTTTTAGTTAGCGTCATTGTCCCTTCATTTAGCGGTAGGCCGTAAAATTTCGGGCCGTTGATAGAGGCGAATTTCTCTAACTTATCGAGGGCGCCTTCTTCTTCGAAAGTCAGCGCATAACTTTCCATGGCGTAAGGCGCGTTGAATACACCCGCACAGCCGCAGGCATTTTCTTTTGCGCCGACGGCGTGCGGAGCCGTGTCCGTACCGAGAAAGAACTTGTGCGAGCCCGATGTCGCAGCCTTCCGTAGCGCGAGGCGATGCTTCTCGCGCTTGGCAATCGGCAGACAATAATAATGCGGGCGGATACCGCCTTCGAAAATGGCGTTGCGGTTATAGCGCAAGTGATGCGGCGTAATTGTGGCGGCGACATTGTCACCCGCTTCCATGACGAAATCTGCCGCTTCCTGCGTCGTGATATGTTCGAACACGACCTTGAGCTCTGGATGCTCTTTGACGAGGCCCACCATAACGTCATCAATAAACACGGCTTCGCGGTCGAAAATATCGACATCTTTATGCGTAACTTCACCATGGACAAGAAGCGGCATGCCTACATCTTCCATGGCGTCCAACACGTCGTGAATGTTGTTGACGTCAGACACGCCATGCGCGGAATTCGTCGTCGCATTGGCGGGGTAGAGTTTGGCCGCCGTGAAGACGCCTTCGGCCTTGCCGCGCCGCAGAACGGACGGATCCATATTATCTGTCAGGTAAGCCGTCATCAGCGGCGTAAAATCCAGCGCGGGGTCGACGGCGGCCAAAATGCGGTCGCGATAGGCGCGGCCTGCTTCGACGGTCGTGACGGGTGGTTTCAGGTTCGGCATAATGATCGCGCGTGCAAATTGCCGAGCGGTGTGATTGACGACATCTGCGAGCATCGACCCGTCACGTAAATGAACATGCCAGTCATCAGGTCGGCGGATTGTTAGAGTATCAGTCATGAAGGCGGATTAGCGGTGTTGTTCGGAGGGGTCTAGTCCCAGAAAATTTAATCCCAGTCTCGCCGCTGCAACTGCATAAGCTCCGCTCCGTCCGCGCTATAGAGGCGCAAGTCCATATGGGTAGCCTCCACACGGCGAGTATCTTGAAGCATCTGCATAAAGGCGGCTTCCGCTTTCATTACATCCGCGCAGAATTTTTTGGTGCTGGCGAGTGCGCCCACGGTCAGCGTTTCGCCGTCTTGCGTATATTGACCGAAAAACTGGTTGCAGCCGCCATAGCCAATGATTTCGCCATTGGATTTAAAGGCGATGAATTGTTCCTGAGCGGGGGCGTCGACCGGTCCCCATTCACTGCCCTCAAGAGAGGCGAGCGGGCGTCCTTTACGAACGTCGCTGGCGACTTTGGCGCAGCCTGCAAGGACAAGCGCGCCGATAGCGAGGGGCAAAATAATCGGGAGAGCCATTCTCATTGCTCGCGGTAAGGGTCGCCCAACATGGACGAAATATGCCGCCCATTTTCAGCGAGCGCTGCGACGTCGACAGAGACCTCTTTTGTACACTCTGTATGACGTTCTTTTTCTTGGTAATATCCGGCGTTAAAGGCCCGCACGAGTTGGCGATGACGATCCTGATCGCCATTGGCTTCCACCGTCATCATGCGTTGTCCGTAATCACGCCATTTCTGATCATCCAATCCAAAACACAGCGTGCGGAGGTAATGGATTTGCCCGAGATTTTTAGATAACGCTTCGACGAGGCTGGTCATGGTGACCATATCCTGTTCGACGCGCAGTTCCGCGGCTTCGCGAGCTTTTGCTGCGAGAGCGCGTTTCTGACGTTCCGTCAACGGTTTTGGGGCCTCAGGCTCTTGAGCTTCCGCCTTGGTGGCCTGAGCATCTTGCGCATAGCTCGGCGCGGTGAGCAGTAAAAGCGGCAGTGCGAATATGGTCCAACGAGACAACATGGGGCTAGTTTACGTGCCATCTGCGGAAAACAAAACCATTTTTGCATATCCGTCGCGAATAACTCGAACAGTTTCCGGCCACATGCCTAGTTTGTCGATCTCCGATACCGGGACAAAGCGGGCTTTATCGGCGTCATCTCCGGCTTTCGGCTCGCCCGATGTCCAGCGTGCCAGATAATCGTGAAGACGGTAATAAAAGCCTTCGAAGTCTGCATCCAGCGCCGTGATTTTGGTCAGCAGATTTGCGCTGACGCTGGTTTCCTCGCCAAGTTCGCGTAGGGCTGCCTGGCTTTCCGTCTCGCCGGTCTCAATACGTCCGCCGGGGATGGACCATTCGCCTTTGCGCGGCGCAGTTCCGCGCTGGATGAGCAACACGTCTTCGCCCCGAATGCACACGACGCCCACGCAATCTGTTCGTTTTATTCCCATAATTGTTCCCTTAGCGAAGCCCTGCGCCTATAGCGAGATATGTGCGGACGATTTACATTGGCGGGCGATTTGGACCAGATTGCGGTCCGCTTCGCGGCGAAAACAAGTGATGAAGGTCTTTGGGACTGGGAGCCACGTTACAATATCGCGCCGGGCGCCGTTATTCCGGCGATAGCGTATAATGGGGTGAAAGACAGGACCGTCGTGCCGATGCGTTGGGGATTGCATCCGCATTGGCGCAAGGAACCGCCGGAGGGACGACCGCTTTTTAACGCACGGGTCGAAACCGCCAAAGAAAAGCCCAGTTTCCGCACACCTTATAAACGCCGCCGCGCGCTCATCCCGACAACGGGATGGTACGAATGGGAACGGATTGAAATGCCGTCTGTCGATGGCAAGCGTCCTAAAGAGATCAAGCAGCCCTCTTTCATTTTTGAAGACAGCGAGGATGTCGGCAGCGAGATTTTTGCTTTCGCCGGATTATGGGACCGCTGGCGGGTGGATGAGGGGATAGAGCTGCTGTCCTGCACCATCCTCACCACCGCAGCGCTTGGTCCCGTCAAACATTTGCATCACCGCATGCCGGTGCGCTTGCCGGAGGATATGTGGGACGCATGGCTGGATTGGGATGAAAACCCTGACCGTATTTTGGAAAACAAATTGGGCGGCGATGATTTGGGATATTACGAAGTTGACCGCGCCGTCGGCAATGCTCGCAATGAAGGCGCGGAATTAATCAGTGCGGTTGCCGCTGTCTGACGTCACTTACCTGACGTCCGGAACAACGGTCGGCCCCGGAACTGTATCAGGGATAACCTCGTCCTCATCCATGTCTTCGGGCCCTGTCGGGTCGACTACTTCTTCCATTGCCTTTTTCCGGGCCGTGAATTTGGCGACAAAGTCAGCCATGACCGCGCCCCGTTTACCGAGGGGTCGCGCCGGGCCGCGCGTCGTATCCGCAATCGTCTGCCGCTCCAGTTCTGAATTAATTTCCGCGCCCACGATAATTACCATGGCCGTCAACCAGAGCCAGATAAGCAGGATAATAACAGACGCCAGACCGCCAAAAATTTCATTATATCGACCAAAGGCCTGCACAAATTTCGAGAACGCAAAACTAATCGTCAGCCAACTGACGAGAGCAAAGGCAATCCCAGGGTAAAGCCAGCGCTTACGGGCAGGGCGGCGAGACGCCCCAAAGCGATACATGACACCGCAGGCAAAGCTGAATATCGTCACCAGCAATACCCACGGCAAGAAGCGTGTGGCGATAACCGCAGTCTCATCCAGATTAGCATATTTTAGCACCGCGGGGACGCCGATTATCACGAAGAGCGACAGCCAAAAAAACATGAGGCTGCCGATTGTCATTAACAGGCCGATCAAAAAAAACACGGCGGGGTTACGGGATTCCACTTCCTCATAGGCCACGTTCATGGCCCGCATCATCGCGCGGATTCCGGCGCCGGCTGAGAATAATGCAAAGCCCAACGATACTAGGATACCAAAGCTAACCGCTTCCAAATCGGCGGATAGCACATTTTGCACTTGTTTATCTAAAATTTTATAGGCTTCCCCCGGCATGAGGGCAGATATGGTTTGGGTAAGGCCGTCCACATCGCTGGGGTCGACAAAATAGGAAAAGGTTGAAAGGGCGGCAGAAATCAGCGGAAACACAGCCAGTAGTGAGAAAAAGGCGACACCTGCTGCAATCACGCCAACATTATCATATTGCGCGGCCCAGAAAACCCGCTTCATGACCGCCCACCAATCCTTGGGGGTGAACTTCCACGGGCTGTCAACATCGCTCTGGGCGAAATCGCGTGAATAATCTTTTCCCACTTTTTCCCCTCCCTAAGCCCGCGCCTATTTACCCTTTTTCGGGGGCTGGGGTCTTGCGTAGACTAATGTGTCTTTTGTGGAACGCGCCGGGTCAAATTTATAACCGCCTGCATTGAAATCCTTGAGACCTTCAGCTCTATCGACGCGGTTTTGAATAATCCACCGCGCCATGAGGCCCCGTCCAAATTTCGTATAATACTGGATGGGCCGGGATTTACCGTCTTTATCTTCCATGAATTTTGCGGAAATAATCGGGTTCGTGAGTGCCTTCGTTTTGGCGGCTTTAAAATATTCATTTGAGGCGAGGTTGACGATGGTATTGTCGTCATGGCTCTCTAACTCTTTGATTAAAGACGGCGCGAGGGTGTCTGCCCAAAACTCGTAAAGGTTCTTACCGCGCGCATTTTCAAACTTTGTGCCCATTTCCAGACGATAGGGCTGAATGGCATCCATGGGGCGCAGCACACCGTATAGCCCGGACAGGATACGCAGATGGTCCTGCGCATATTCCAAATCATCATCCGATAGAGATTTAGCTTCTAGCCCCCAATAGACATCACCATCAAAGGCCAGTCCTGCGGCTTTGGCGGAATTGGATTGTCCGTCGAGATTAAAGGCTTGGAACCGTTCTGCGTTGAGCTCCGCGAGATTATCAGAAATGTGCATGAGCTTTTTCAAATCTGCGGCTGTCTTGGTCTTGGCCAATTTCGCGAGGATTTTAGTGTCCGTGTCAAAGCGAGGACGCGTGGCGGACAGGGACGTTTTGGCCGGGTCCATGTTCATTTTTTTTGCAGGGGAAAGTAGGGTCAGCATAATGTGCTCCTCATGAGATCAGCTGCGGGACTGCGGCTCGTATCCGTGGGTTGATGAAAACTATACGTAGGAAGACAGCCGACAGATTGCGAGTCACTGCGTCAACAAATCGTTTTAGCTAAACCATCACGCGCGGGTTCATAATTCTGTGCGGATCGAGCGCTTGTTTGACGGCGCGCAGCAGTTTCATTTTGACGGGGCTGGCCCGTTCCGCGAGATCGTCCCGCTTCATAATGCCTATCCCGTGCTCCGCCGAGATAGACCCGCCGAGGGCGTCGACAATGTCAAAGACGGGCTGGCTCAACGCGTCCCAGTTTGCGAGAAAAGTCTCACGATCCGAGCCATCAGGTTGGGCGATGTTATAATGAATATTACCGTCACCGAAATGACCGAAACCGACAGGGCGGCACCCGGGAACGACCGCTTGCATCGCGGTATCGGCGCGGGCGAAGAACTCCGGAATTAAATCAATCGGGACAGTGATGTCATGTTTGATTGACCCACCTAAGAATTTTTGTCCTGCACTCATATGTTCCCGAATGGAGAGAATGTCTGCGGCTTGCGTGTCATTTACTGCGATGACGGCATCTTGAACCGTGTTGTTTTCTAACGCTTTTCCGATCACATTTTCCGCGACGGATAATCCTTCTTCCTCAGTCTCGACCTCCCAATCGCAGAGTAGATACCAAGGGAACTTTTCAGAGAATGGGTCACGCACGTTATCGAAATTATCGACAACGGCGCGGTAGCCAATAGATGGCATGACCTCGAACATGGCGAGCCGTCCACCAGCGCGGAAGGGCTCCAAAAGTGAAACCGCCGTGGCTGCGCTGTCTAATCCGATAAGGGCGCGTTGCACATAGCCGGGCTTTGGAAATAGCTTTAACGTCGCCGCTGTTATGATGCCTAACGTGCCTTCCGCGCCTAAGAATAAGCGGTTTAAATCATAGCCCGTATTGTCTTTGCGTAAACTCGTTAGCCCGTTGAAGACTGACCCGTCGGCCAACACAGCCTCGACACCGAAAACCAAGTCTTTTGTCGTTCCATATTTCAAAACGTGGTTGCCGCCCGCATTGGTCGAGAGCACACCGCCGACCGTGCAGCTGCCTTGGCTGGACAGCGTGAGGGGGAATTTTCGGTCCGCCGCATCCGCCGCGTCGAGGACGGATTGTAAAGTCGCGCCCGCTTCAACCGTCATCGCATTGGCGGTTGGATTGAGGTCGCGAATGGCCGTCATTTTTTTCAGGCTAATGAGAACTTCGCCCTGCGGCGTGTTCCCGCCCACGAGTCCTGTATTCCCGCCTTGCGGCATCAGTGGCATTTTATGTGCCGCGCAGATTTTGACCGCCGCCGCGACGTCTTCTGTGGACCGCGGCGTCAGCATGATGGGTGTCGCTCCAAAATATTTATCCCGCCATTCGCGCAAATGCGGATCAATCAAATCCGGGTCTTGGGTCCACGCGCCGTCAGGCAGGGCCGCCTTCAGCGCGTTTATCCCGGCGGTCATAGTGCAACCTTTACAGTGCCGTGCCTAAAGATTTTCACCTTATCATTGACCGTGGAAACAATGGTTGAAGGCATCCCCGACAGCGGAGCCTCTGCCATGAGGGACGCATCAAGGGCCTCGCCAAATGTCTCCATAGCGACATCATAAGACACGCAGTCCTTGTCCCCGGAACGGTTTGCACTCGTGAGCGCCAGCGGTCCCGTCAGATGTTTCCGCCAAACAGCGTCAGGACAGCGAAAGGCAATGGTCAACTTGTCTCCGGTCTCGCCAAAGCAATTTTCAACGATCATGAGATCATCTTTGGCTTCGACAATCAGGGTCAGGCTGCCCGGCCAATGGGCTTTGGCGAGGTCCAGAGCCTTTGGCGTAAAGACGCCATATTTCTGCGCCTCTTCAATATTTTTGACGCAGACGGCTAGAGTCTTTTCGAAATCTCGGCCCTTCATTGCGTAGATTTTATCGACGGCGGCGCTGTTTTCCGCCGAGCAAGCAAGGCCGTAAACGGTCTCTGTCGGCAGCAATGCCACCCCGCCCGCCATAAGGCGCGTGTTGATTTCGGTGAAATCCATCACGGCTTTTCGTTAAACTCCGCTTCAATCCGCAAGGTCACTTCATCCCCAATGCCAAAATTAGTGAGGTAATCCATACCCCAATCGGAGCGTTTGATTTTACCGGTGGCCGAAAACCCCAAAGTTGCACCGGGGTGGCCAAAACTTTTGCCCGCGCCGTTATAGGTGACGTTTAATGTCACGGGTTTAGTCACGCCGCGCAGGGTTAGATCGCCGGTCACGGTCCCGGTGGTTTCCGTCGATTTAACGGATGCCGTTGAGACAAAGCGAATTTCAGGATGTGTGTCGCCATCAAAATATTTGCCCCCCGTGCCAAGGGTCTCGTCCCACTCAGCATCGCCGGTTGAAACGCTTTTCGGGTCAATGCGGATGTCCAATCGGCTGGCGGTTGGTGCGTCGGGGTCAAAGTCCAATGCGCCGGAAATATCGTCAAACCGCGCCGTGTAAAATGAGAGTCCGGAATGGCTGAGCGACCAATTCACTGAGGCATGGGCCGGGTCCAGCACATAGGCCCCTTCCGGAGCTGCCGCGACATCCACATTGGGCGCTGTCACACAAGCGGAGAGCACGAGGAAAGCAAGGGGGAATAATATCTGTTTCATGACCTTATTCTAACGCGGTTGACGGCAAAATATAGTTGAAAGCGCGGTAACTCTATCGCACAGCCGCCACATGAAATCCCGGAACCCAAAAATCGCTGCGAAAACCGCCGCCAATGACGCCGAAGAGCCGCGCTCCAAGGGTCAGATTTTCTGGTCTGAGTTCAAGTTTTTTGCCAAAGTTGGAGTTTTCATTCTCGCTTTCATGACCTTTGTTTGGGGGCATTATAAGATTCCCAGCGAGAGCATGCAGCCTGCGCTAGAAGTCGGGGATCACCTTTATGTGTCAAAATATGCTTATGGTTTTTCTAAGCATTCCCTGCCGTATCTGCTTCACAAATTACCACTGCCTGAGGGCCGTATATTATCGCATGTGCCTGATCGCGGGGATGTGGTGGTTTTTCGCAATCCGAAATCTCAAATCGTTATGATCAAGCGGGTCGTTGGCCTTCCCGGTGACAGGCTGCAAGTCCGCCGTGGGCAGCTCTATCTAAATGATGTGCTCGTGCCTCGCGAAAAAGTTGATGCGCGCCTTTACCGCGACCATGCAGAAGAAAAAGTGGTCTCCGTTGACGTTTATACCCAAACCCTGCCGGAGTCTGACGAAGAATTTTTAATATATGAGCGTAATGATTCCTACCCGCTCGACAACACGCCGGCCTTTATTGTTCCGGATGACAACCTGTTCTTCATGGGCGACAATCGTGATAATTCTGTGGACAGCCGGGCGCCCCGAAATGGCCCGGGGATGATTCCCATGGTTTATGTCATTGGCCGCGCGGACCGCGTCATGTTCAGCTTCAAACGCTGTAACCGGGACGAGGATTTATATTGCCCTGCCAAGGGGCGTTGGATGGAAAAACTATAACGGGGTCTCGATTCCAAAGTTTAAGACGTGTAATCGACGACGACAATTAAGGCAGATAAGTCATGGCAGACCGCAAAATCACAGAGATGAGTTTCGAAGACGCGCTAAGCGAGCTGGAAGGCATCGTGGGCCGATTGGAACGCGGCGATGCCCCGCTTGAGGAAAGCATCACCATCTATGAGCGCGGTGCAAAACTCAAAGCGCATTGCGAAGGCAAGCTGAAGGCGGCCCAAATGAAGGTCGATAAAATTGTGCTCGATGGGCAGGGCAATGCCAAAGGCACGGCAGATTTTGATGGGTAAGCGCTAATGCCACTCGCTGCTCTCTCACATTCAACCGATACCGATTTTCCGACACGTCTGCGGACCATTGCAGATCTCGTGGAATCGCGGCTCGACGTTCTTCTCCCAAAACCATTGGGTCATCAGGCCGTTATCATGGACGCTGCGCGATATGCCGCACTCGGCGGCGGTAAGCGTTTGCGGCCGTTTTTGACCGTGGAAACGACGCGGATGTTGGGCGGTCCGCTGGACGCCGCTTTGACCGTCGGCTGCGCGCTTGAGTGTCTTCACGTCTACAGCCTTATCCATGATGATCTGCCTTGTATGGATGATGATGATCTGCGTCGCGGAAAGCCGACCGTTCACAAAGCCTATGATGAAGCGATTGCCGTATTGGCCGGGGATGCGCTCCTAACGCGCAGTTTTGGCATTCTGGGCGAGGTTGATTTGCCAGCGCGCGTCCGGGCTGAGCTCGTGACTGAACTGGCTTCATCCGGCGGCATGTCAGGCATGATTGGCGGCCAAGTCGTTGATATTACTGTTGCAGAAGGCGAACGGGACGAAGCGTTGATCACGGATCTGCAAGCCATGAAAACGGGCGCATTGATTGACTATGCTGTGCGCTCAGGAGGTTTGGTGTCAGCCGCGTCTAAGAAGCATTTAACGGCTCTGTCCGCCTATGCCCGCGATATGGGCCTGGCCTTTCAAATCCAGGACGATATTTTGGATGTCACGGGGGATGCTGAAACAGTGGGCAAAGCGGTCGGAAAAGATGCAGACCTTGGGAAGGCCACATTTGTATCAATATTAGGCCTTATCGGTGCGCGAGAGCGTGCTAAATCGCTCGGTGAGCGAGCGAAGAATCATCTTGAACCTTGGGGTTCATCGGCGCAAACCTTGCGCGATACTGTGGACTTTGTGTTGGAGCGCCAGCACTAGTCTCGAACAAAGGATTACAGCGCAATATGTCGCAAACGCCGCTTTTAGATACCGTCAAAATACCGTCAGACATGAACGGCTTCTCGCGTGAGCAACTCAAGCAGCTCGCCGATGAAGTGCGCGCGGAAGTCATTGACGCCGTCTCCGTTACAGGCGGCCATTTGGGCGCAGGTCTGGGCGTTGTCGAATTGACTGTCGCCATCCATGCGGTCTTCGATACGCCGGATGATAAACTCATCTGGGATGTGGGCCATCAATGTTACCCCCATAAAGTCCTGACAGGTCGACGTGATCGGATTCGTACGCTCCGCAAAGGCGGCGGGCTCTCCGGCTTTACCAAGCGCGCCGAAAGCGAATATGACCCGTTCGGCGCGGCGCACAGCTCGACATCGATCTCAGCAGGCGCAGGCTTTGCTGCTGCGCGCGATTTGGACGGGCGCGATAATCATATTATTTCCGTCATTGGCGACGGGTCGATTACGGCGGGCATGGCCTATGAAGCCATGAATAATGCAGGCGCAACGGATTCGCGCCAGATCGTCATTCTGAATGATAATGACATGTCCATCGCCCCGCCCGTCGGCGCGATGAGCCATCTTCTCTCCCGCACGGTCAGCAGCGGCGGATACCAAGCTCTACGCAGTACGGCGAAATCTGCCATTGCCCGCGCCCCGCGCCCTATCAAACGTACAGCCAGAAAAGCCGAAGAATATACGCGCGGCATGTTTATGGGCGGCACCTGGTTTGAAGAACTCGGTTTTTACTATGTCGGCCCAATTGACGGGCATGACCTCGACGCGTTGATCCCCGTCTTGGAAAACGTCAAGAATATGAAAGAAGGCCCGGTCCTCATTCATGTCGTCACGCAAAAAGGCAAAGGCTATGAGCCTGCCGAAAAATCGCCGGATAAATATCACGGCGTTTCAAAATTTAACGTCGTCACGGGCGAACAGTCCAAGGCGAAAGCCAATGCGCCGAGTTACACAAAAGTCTTCGCCGAAAGCTTGATTTCCGAAGCCCGCAAAGACGAAAAAATTGTCGGTATCACAGCGGCCATGCCGGGCGGAACGGGCCTGAAAGAATTTGGTCAAGTCTTTCCGGAACGCATGTTCGATGTCGGGATTGCCGAACAACATGCGGTGACATTCGCGGCGGGATTAGCTGCGGATGGGTATAAGCCATTTTGCGCGATTTATTCGACATTCCTGCAACGCGGCTATGACCAGGTTGTGCATGATGTCTGCATCCAGAACTTGCCTGTTCGTTTTGCAATGGACCGCGCAGGCCTCGTCGGTGCCGATGGTCCGACTCATGCGGGCGCGTTTGATATTGCCTATCTTGGCTGCTTGCCGAATATGGTTCTCATGGCGGCAGCGGATGAAAATGATCTGGCGCGCATGGTCGCAACGGCTGTGGTGCGCGATGATGGACCAACGGCGTTCAGATATGCGCGCGGTGAAGCCACGGGCGCAGGGATTGACCCTAATCCGCAGCCGCTCGAAATCGGTAAAGGCCGCGTCTTGCGCGAAGGATCCAGCGTCGCGATTTTCTCCTACGGGACACGCCTCGGCGAAGCTCTGATTGCGGCGGAAAAGCTTGAGGCTTTGGGCCTGTCCGCCACAGTCGCGGATGCCCGTTTCGCCAAACCGCTGGATACGGAACTCCTCTACCGCTTGGCCGATGAGCATGAAGTCTTGATCACAATTGAAGAAGGTTCCGTCGGCGGATTTGGCGCGTTTTGCCTCCACGCGCTGGCCGATGCCGGACGCCTCGATAGCGGCGTAAAAATCCGCACGATGACACTGCCTGATACCTTCATAGACCAAGACAGCCCCGCGCTGATGTATCAGCAAGCGAAACTGGACGCGGACTCGATTGTCGAGAAAGTGTTTCAGGTGATTGGTCGTGATGTGGCGGATATGCAGGGCTTGGCTTAATCAAATTATTCTTCTCCCCGAGCGTTTTAAAAAACGCTCGGAGAAAATACGTTTTTCGTTTAAGCTCTTTCCCATGCGCGGCTGACCATTGTCTAAACGTCAATGGCCAGTGCGACTACGTGCTCAGGCGTAGGCGGCGATTAAGACAGGAGTGGGATTATGAAATGGTTATCGCGTATTTGGTCAAAAAATCAGGTTGAGAAAGATCCGCTCAAACCCAGTGTAGCCCAAAAGCCTGGGGTAGAGACCGAAAAACCCACTCAGGCAGCTCAACCCTCTGAAGGGCTTGAGCCTTATTGTGTGGGGGGAGATAAATTTCAGTTATTTTTGTCACGCGAATGGCAGCCGTCGGACACTGAGGTAGAAGGGGGTCGGATGGGATTCCATCATGCGGGTCTGGACATGGATTTTCTTTTTGTATCTCTCATCGCAAAAATTCCAGCTTCCCAACTTGAAGAAACTGCAAAGGTTTGGTCCGAAGTCACCATGGAGAGCATGGACGCCCAAAAACTTGAATTGGGTTTTGAACGGCTTGTTGCCCAAGATGAAATTCATGAGCAAAGTTGGGGGTATCAAGTGAGTATTCTTCACGGTTATCAGGGGGGTAAAGTTTATCGATGTATTGGTCTTGTCGGGCAAAACATGATTCTCAGTTTTTCCTTTGAAGGTCGACCGACTCCGGAGTTTCAATTGGAGGTCGAAAAAATCATGGATAGTCTTAGCTTTTCAGATGATGCGTTTGGAGACCTTGAATCCCCTTAAGGGAACAAATCGCAATAATGCGCGCATAAATATCTAACCAACCATGGCCATTACGACTCCCGCGCGCGCGCAGGCAGCGATTCAAGCCGCTGGCCTTTCAACAAACTCGCGGCATACAGAATTCGCAATTTCCATGTCTGTTTCGCAATGCCAAGCGTGCCAATGAAATTCTGTTAGACTTTCAAGGGTGCTGAGGCAGTAATCCATATCGTCGATTTCGAAGGCCAGGCTCGCTGCCAATGTCGCATTATATTGGCTGGGGTGAAGTCTTTGCCAATCCGCCATGCCAATTTTTGCCCGCTCCCAATCGAGATGATCCTTTGTGAGGTCCTCTATTTCGTGAACATCAAACCAGACCGCAGCATATGCACTTTGGCCCAACTCGGCTTGCGAAGCGTCAGCAGACCAACTCGCGAGCTGTTCAATATGAGCCATCGAGCCAAACCAACGCGGTAGCAAATGATATCCCATAATTTGATAGATTGACCAATCATGGCGCGCCACTGACATAAGATTGTGAAACCGCGACCAATGTTCTTCCACGGGTAGGCATCCCGCTAAAGCCAAGCGTAGTCGCGTGCGCGCCACATAGGGATGAGTTGCGTGTTCAGGGTGTCGATTTAGAACATCTTCCGCTTCAGATGTATAATGCATCAATTTATTGAACTGTTCTTGTGAGACACCCTTGGCCCAACCCGTACCCCTGTAGCTATAGCCTGTAGATGATAATGCGTCCGCATAACTCCCTACCGCATAGGGGCAGTCAGGCTTCCTATTTGCCCATTCTTCGTAAAAATAAAGGAGTTCCAAATTTGTTGGAACAGCTTTCGGGGAAGGCTCAAATCCCGCCGTAAGATCTTTGGCTGCCATAACCGATAGAGGGCAACCGCTACGACTGCGTAAGGGTGATAACTCGTATGATTTGATGGAATCCGCAGCTTCATCAAATCTATGCGCTTTCACCAAGTTTTTAACCGGCAAAAGAAACGTCTCAATCGGGTCTGGATAATCAGCGCCGTAGACTTCTGTAAATGATAAATTATTTCGCCTGTTAGGCATGTTGGTGAGCCAACCCGCCTTCAATGCGCGTAGTCCAAATTTAAGTGATGAGCTGTTCATTTGCATGTCCCCTGAAGAGTATAATTATCAAATACACTTTAAGAAATATTGAATTCCTGTTGTCTGTCTTCGACATTTTTCTCTTCACCCGCTATGTCCCCAGTCATGCGCGCTGACCAATATCTCACCACTCATGGCCATTACGATTCCCGCGCGCGGGCGCAGGCGGCGATTAAGGCCGGCCTTGTTTCAGTTGATGGAAAGACCGTCAAAAAACCCTCCGAGAAAATCAAAGACGGCGCGATTGTTCAAGCCGGGCGAGAGCATCCTTGGGTGTCGCGCGGCGGGGTGAAACTGGACCATGCGCTTAACGTGTTCGGCGTTGATCCGGCAGGATTGACCTGTCTGGATGTTGGCGCATCTACGGGTGGGTTTTCGCAAGTGCTCGTCGCGCGCGGGGCTGCCAAAGTCTACGCCGTCGATGTCGGGCATGGCCAATTGCATAAAGACCTACACAGCGAGGCGAAGATACTCTCGATGGAGGGGCAAGACGCCCGCGCCTTATCGCCAAAAGAGCTGACGCCTGCGCCGAACCTTATTGTCTGCGACGCCAGCTTTATCTCGGCTATGAAAGTTTTGGAGGGCCCGTTGCGTCTCTCGGCGTCCAAGGCGGAGCTTATCACATTGGTGAAGCCGCAATTCGAAGTCGGTAGGATTAATATTGGCCGGGGCGGTCTGGTAAAATCGGAAGAGCTGGGATTGCGCGCCGTGGATACGGTCCGTCATTGGGTGCGGGAGCAGGGATGGGAAGTCATTGAAACCTGCACGTCACCGATAAAGGGCGGGTCCGGCAATACGGAATACTTGCTCCACGCGCGGCGGCTCTAATTCGCTTATAAAAAACCCCGCCGGGAAAAAGCGGGGTTTCTTTGTCTCTTATCTATTTGCCGTGATGGCCTCTTCTATTACCGCGGCGATTATGATGGCCGCGATTACGATGCCCACGTCTGCGATTATTATGGGAACGGTTCCGGCGATAGTGATCCGAATAATAAGATCGTCCGCGATTGCGGTAGGAGCGTCTGTTACCAAATAAGCTGCCGGATCCTAAATTGATTGAGAGGGTCGTCCGTGGACGGCTGTAATACGAGTAAGCCGGACGGCTGTAATAGGGCGAACCATATTGATAGGACGTTGTCGTGTAGGTTTGCGCGGGATAAGCTGTCCCATAATAGGGCTGCGGCTGATGGACCGGCTGATAAACCGGCTGGGTGTAAGTCTGATATCCTTGCGAATAATAGTTCGTTGTCGGAACTTGCTGGTAATATCCACCCTGTGAATGTGCCCCGCCATAATAGCCTGTTTGCCCGTTATAATAACCTTGATTATAGCCGCCGTGGTGGCTCGAGCCTCCGCTGCCGCCGATGGCTGCACCTAATGTGCCGCCAATCAGGCCGCCCGCAATACCAAATTCCGTGCTTTGGCCACGTGGGGCAATGCCGTCACCGAGGGCTGCGCCTGCAACGCCGCCAATAACTGCGCCGAGAAGTTGGCCGGTTGTATTGCTGCCTTGAGAGTTAGAATAATGTTGCGCATTGGCCGAGGTGGCGAAGGCAAGAGAACTCGCTGCGATAGCGATAGCTGCGGTTTTAAACGGAAGGGAAGTTTTCATAAGAAGTCCTTTTGGCGGCCATATTTAAATCGACATCCGCAATAAAACGAACGTGTCTGATCTTTTAATAATAAATGATAGCTGAATGGAAGCTGAGTTTTCGCATTAACATTCTGTTAACACTTGGTTAGCCGCCGGCTTGATAACCGAAAGTTTGGGCTCCAAAACGACGAAACGCCCTGCCTTTAAAGGCAAAGCGTTCCTATTTGCGAGGAGACGTGTGGGGCGTCCGCCTTGCAAATCCTTGAAAAGCGGCGCCCGGTTTAGGCGCTGCTCTCTTTAGTGGTGGCTTTTACAACCTGACTTGTGATGCGAAGAGCCTTTGATCTTACGACCTTTGGAATCATACATCGCTTTGCCGTCACCATAGCAATATTCAGCGCCGGTCACGACAGTCTCTTCCATATATTGTCCGCCTTCATACGCTGAATAACAAGCGCCTTCAGACATATAGCTGCCTGTTGGGCAGGGTGCGATTGGAGCTGGCATCGGCGTATAAACAGGGGCCGGAGCCGGATTATAAATCGGGGCGGCTTCAATGACGCGCGCAGGCGCTTCACATGTGCCATTACCCAGATCAAGTGTGCCTGATGGACACGCTTGATTTACAACGATTGGCTCTGCGCCAACAACTGTGCGCGGTGGCTCTTGGCATGTGCCATCCCCGAGATCCAATGTGCCAACAGGGCAGGATTGCGGGATCACGATAGGGGCTGCACCCATAACCGTTTTCGCAGGTTCCTGACATGTGCCGTTACCCATATCTGTTGTCCCTTGAGGGCAAGACTGTGGGATTACGATAGGGGCTGCACCCATAACCGTTCTAGGCGGCTCTTGGCATGTGCCGTTCCCCATATCCGTCGTGCCTTGAGGACAAGATTGCGGGATTACGATAGGGGCTGCACCCATAACCGTTTTAGGCGGTTCTTGGCATGTGCCGTTCCCCATATCCGTTGTGCCTTGAGGGCAAGATTGCGGGATCACGATAGGGGCTGCACCCATAACCGTTTTAGGCGGCTCTTGGCATGTGCCGTTCCCCATATCCATTGTCCCGGTTGGGCAAGATTGCGGGATGACGATAGGGGCTGCGCCCATAACCGTCTTAGCAGGCTCTTGGCATGTACCGTTCCCCATATCTGTTGTGCCGGTTGGACACACAGCCGGGATAACAGTTGGCGCGGGTTCATAAACGGTGCGCGACGGGGCCATACATGTGCCGTTCGATTGCTGCGTTGTGCCGGATGGGCAGGGCTGCTCGACGACAATCGCCGGGCGTTGAATAACGCGAGGCGGAGCTTGGATCGTGCGTTGACGCACAACAGTGCGTGTCATTTGCGGGCGATAGGTTGTGCGCGCTTGGATGGGTCCGGAGACAAATCCGCCCGGAACGTGCGTTGTTGCAGAAGGAAGCGGCATAGGCGGCATAGGCGCCGGTCCACCAAATCCCGGACGCGGTGCGCCATACCCTACAGGAGCGCCGTATCCGCCGCCGCTATAGCCTACAGGGGCGCCATATCCGCCGCGGTGAACCGGGCCGGATGAGTATCGGGAATTGGAGCGGCCATTTGCCAGTGCATATCCGGCGACACCGCCAATGACTGCGCCAATGGCTGTGCCTTCTTGGCGTACGCCTGATCCGGCAAGATTAGAGCCGATCGCGCCGCCAAGGCCTGCGCCTATGGCTGTGCCGGCAAGGTTACGACCGTTAAATCCGGGGTTGAACTGTCCGGCATAGGGGTTTCCGAGGTAGCTCGATTGCGAGTTGCCATAAGCGGCTCCGCCCAATCCGCCGACTAGCGCGCCGATGGCTGCGCCTTCTGTGCGATTGCCGGAACCGGCAATTTGGCTGCCGATTACGCCGCCTAAGCCAGCGCCAACGCCTCCGCCAAGCAAAGTATTATTGTCCAAACCTGCAAATTGGGCCGAAGCCGTTGCAGGCACAAAGGCCATTGCCGCGATCGCGGCGGTCGAAAGAAGAAATTTCATGTCAGGCTCCTCAAATGCCAAAAGTCCGCGCGCCATATGGTTCGCTTGGATAAGTCAAATTAACGCGCTGCCGGATTATTCCGGGAACACCCACATCACTCGTGCTGATTGCTTGATGCAATTCTCACGCCGAAACTGTAACGCAGCTAACATAAATGAGAGTTGAACCAAAAAGCCTTCGCCTGATACGGGAGTAAATAGCTGAAAAAACACAAAAAACCCGACCTGCCACCGTGGAGGGCGGGGCAGGCCGGGGTCTTTGGACGAGGCGATAGCGCAACATCCGGGGGGATAATTGGTCCGCCTTTTTCAAATGAGAGAGGGCGGGCCGTAAGGGTTTAGTGGTCGCTGTAACACAGGTTGCGCGACGTTCCGTGATAGTGACCGCGGCGGGTTTGCGGGCGATAGTCATTCCGACGCTCAGCCCGGCGTTCAGCCATCCTTTTTATGCGTCTGCGCTCTTTCTTCAGATATCTGAGATGGCGACCATTCTCATCAAGTGCGCGGTGCAGGCCGGGACGATGATGACGCGAACGTCTCAATTTTCGTTTCAAGCGATCGCCTTCGCGGCGGGTTTGCTCAATCTCGCGGTCGATACGGCGCAGCGGGTCAGCCCGGCGTCCATATCCGCGGTCCGTAGAATATCCGCGATCATATCCGTAGCTCCGATTCGTCGTGGTGCGATGGTTATGTCCAGTGTGACCGACGTTATGATAACCCCGTGTTGTGGTCGTTGTCCGCACCGGATAGCTTTGCGTCCGAACGGGATAAGTCTGTGTGCGCACCGGATAATGGTTCGTGGTCGTCACGGCGCGGCGGTCATAGCTGTCATATTTCTCGCAATCACTGGCCCCGTCACCTACGGCCGCACCGGCAATGCCGCCGATAATCGCGCCGAGGACAGCGCCTTCTGTGCGGTTACCGCGACCGGCGATTTCACGGCCGGCAATAGCGCCGACTGAGCCGCCAATAACGCCGCCGGCGACGCCGTTGACCGTGTCTTTACAGTTTCGATAATCCGCTGCGGAGGCAGAAAGGGGGGTTGCAAAGGCGGCCGCAGCCAAAGTGACTGCAGTGAGGGCCGTTTTTATCTTTACGTGTTTAACGTTGGTCATTGGGCGAACTCCTGTTCGAGACTTACGGTGAGAGAAGATGCTCTCGACCGATGTCTTCGTTTAGGAGCGCCGGATTGAACCGACCCTGATTTGAAAGTTCATATCGCGTTCAGATTAAGTTAACACACTGAATTATTTAATATATTTTGTTAAAAATAGTTCAACTTCATCCAAAGCGGCTTCGGCTTCGGCGATATATTCATCGAAAATTTGCCAAACATGCGGCAGACCTCCGGCCCAGATTTGCAGCTCGACAGGCGACCCTGCGGCCTTCGCCTTAGCGGCGAATCGTACAGCGTCATCCTGGAGAACTTCATCTGAACTGGCTTGAACCAAAGTCGGCGGTAGATTCGATAGATCATCATATATGGGCGACTGGTCCGGATCGGATGGACTCATATTATAATGATGCTGCATGGCGGGCAGCAGAAAAAGTTTCGGCATTTTCAGGATCGGTTTTAGCATGGGCCGGAGCATATGATCTGTCGCCAAATTTGTCTTCATAGACGGGCTGGAGAGGGTGGCGTCCGTTGTGGGCGAGAAAACCACGACGGCATCCGGTCGGCGGGCGGCATTATCTCGCGACCAGTTGGACAGCATGAGCGCGAGGTTTCCCCCAGCGCTATCGCCTGCTAAAGCGAGTGCTTCTATCGGGGCCGCGCCGTCGGGCCCGTTCTCTAATATCCAATCATAGGCTGCCCGCGCATCTTCAATTGTGTCGCGGCGGGTGTTTTCGGGCATCAGGCGGTAATTCGGCGCGAAGACCGCCATGCCTGTACGGCGGGCTAATTGCACGGTGAGGGGACGGTGGCTGATATCACTCCCCACGGTGAACGCACCGCCATGCATATAGAGGAGGCGTTTATTCGGGTCGGAGCCGGGTAAAAGTGTCCAAGCGCCGGGGATGTCCCGACCGTCCACGGAAATCGAATCCGGGCGAAACTCGACATCATCCGGGAAGGCCCGCGCCAATCCGGCCTCATCAAACCGCTCGCGTTTATTTTCCCAGCCGCCTTTGGCATTCCCGGCCTGTGCGGGGACAACGAACATTTCGTGGATATAAGCGTTCAGCTTATCAAGCCCCTCTGACGCCGCCGCCGTCGCAAATGGCGCGACCTCGGCATCATATTGAGACAAATCTTCCCCAGCCAATTTTTTGGACCGAAGTTTGAGGTAGATATAAGGGAGGCCAACAACAGCTGCGGCGGTGGGGATTAGGAAAAACATGGGTAGTGGCTAACCAGTGCCCTGATACAAGTCTAGCCTGATGGGTGCTAAGGCCCCCTTCAGAGTTGAATGGCGCTATGTGCTCAAGTGTCCTTGAGGGGCAAGTTACAGCCACAATCGCAAATATTACCAGCGCCTGTTATGGAGCGATTTTAGGTTGCTCAATCTATGACCTCGACACGCGGTTGCTATACAACTATGTTTGAGCAGACTTAAACAGTTACCTTCTATTAGATGGAGGGTCAGATTGGAGAATAGTAAGTTGAACAGATTTCTATTGGTCGCTGCTGCTGGGTTGTTAGTGTCCTGTGGGGGCGGAGGTAGCAGTGGCAATAGTGGCAGCGTTACGCCTCCCGTCAGCACCAACAGAGCCCCTGTGGCGAATGTCGGCTCCTTTAAAACGGATCCCGCGATTGGTGAGACTACGCAATTTGACGCCTCGGGATCAACGGATGCTGACGGTGATGCACTCTCTTACAGTTGGGACATTACCTCGGCACCCACAGGGTCAACGATCGCAACAAACTACTCCGTCGCAATGCCTAGCATAAAGTTTGATGTCGTGGGTGACTACACACTCACACTAACAGTCAGTGACGGAACCCTGTCTAACAGCGAGACTTTAAGCGTTATTTCTGCGTCCGCATTTAGCGTCAAAGAGCTCTCAAGTTTCGCTTATGATAAAGTCGAGTATAACCCACAGACTGACCGCATGGTTATGATCGATCCGGATACATTTGTTTATGTCGATGAAGCGGGCACGGAAACCGAGATCGCAATTTCACATTTTATGGACAGTCTGGCGATTTCGCCGAACGGGCAACACGCCGTTGTGCATGGAGGTAGCGGAGGTGAGGTTAAAGCGACATATATTGATTTAGATACGAAAACCGTCGTGGCTTCCTATAATGTCCCTGAAACTTTCACTAGTCTGCTGCTGGACAATAATGGCTACATGTATGGCTTCCCGGGTACCGGACAATGGGTCAATGTTTCTGTTGTGGACCTGAACACTGGAACCGCAACGTCAAGCAATCAAATTGTAAGGCACCAAACCCAAGTGAAAATGCATACATCCGGCACCAAGGCTTATGGCGTGACACGGGACATCAGCCCGTCGGAATTGGAAAGGTATGATTTTAATTCGGGTGTGTCCTCGGTTCTCGCTGATGGATATCATGGAGAATATGACTTTTGTGGGGATTTTTGGATGGGGCCGGATGGAGACACAATGCTAACAAAATGTCAGCAATTATTCCATACAACGGACACAAATAACGATATGACATTTGTGAAAGATTTTGCGTCGAACCTAACAGGAATCTCTGATGCGACATCAAGTAGTTCTACAAGATTATGGTCAATTTTGGAGGATCAAGGCGGTGCGGATGGAGATCGTTTTGTTAAATTCTTCAACCACGATTCAGGTGAACTAGCCGGTCAAGTTGAAATACTTGATACCCCTGCTGACCTCGGACACGCAGTGCGCGTTTTTGCAAGTGACGATAGCGACGTTGTAAAGGTTCTTGCAACCGATAGCGATGCGTTTCGTACGAAGCTCGCACTTTTGACCATTTATAGCTCGGCTTATACCGATTAATCGCCAACTATTGATTTACCTATGCCGCCGCGTTTTAGGTCGCTCAGTTTTACTTGCGACTAGCCCTCAGTCGAACTTGTTCGGGCTACCGTGAGTTATCCCACCTGACCGCGATGCCTAAGCATATGATCGGCCAGCACCACCGCCATCATCGCTTCCGCCACAGGCACGCCTCTAATCCCCACGCATGGGTCGTGGCGGCCTTTGGTTCTGACGTCGATTTCATTGCCTTTGGCGTCGATGCTTTTGACTTCGGTGAGCATTGAGGAGGTGGGTTTAATCGCGAGGCGGGCTGTGACCGCGTCGCCATTTGATATCCCGCCGAGGATGCCGCCGGAATGGTTCGTCTGGAATTCCGGCGCGCCGTCTTTCATTCGGATTTCATCCGCATTCTGCACGCCGCTCCAACGCGCCGCGTTAAAGCCTGCGCCGATTTCCACACCCTTGGCTGCGTTGATAGACATCAGCCCCATGGCGAGGTCGCTGTCGAGCTTGCCGTAAACGGGCGCGCCCCAACCTGCGGGGACGCCTGTGGCTTCGACATGGATAACCGCGCCGACCGAATTGCCGTCTTTGCGCACGCCGTCGAGATAGGCTTCCCAATCTTTGGCGGCTTTGGCATCCGGGCACCAAAACGGGTTTTGTTTGACCGCATCCCAATCCCAATTTGCGGGGTCGATATCCTGATCGCCGATGGAAACGACGCAGCCGCGCACCTGAATGCCATCGCCTAAAATCTTGCGTGCTATTGCCCCTGCCGCCACACGGTTCGCCGTCTCGCGCGCGCTGCTGCGCCCGCCGCCCCGATAATCGCGAATGCCATATTTAGCGTCATAGGTCAGGTCCGCATGGCCGGGGCGGTAGCGGTCCTTAATCTCGGAATAATCGCGGGAGCGCTGGTCCGTGTTTTCAATCAGCAGCGAAATCGGTGTTCCCGTCGTTTGGCCTTCAAACACACCGGAGAGAATTTTCACGGCGTCCGGTTCTTTACGCTGGGTGACAAAACGCGACGTGCCGGGTTTGCGCTGGTCCAGAAAGGTCTGAATATCGCCTTCCGATAACGGAATACGCGGCGGGCAGCCGTCAATGACGCAGCCAATGGCCGGGCCGTGGCTCTCGCCCCACGTCGTGAAGCGAAACAGGTGTCCGAAGGAATTATGTGACATGGCGCAGGCTTTAGCGCCAGCGGGACACTTTGGCTATGGCGGAGTTTCACATTGCTGAGAACCGGCCATGAAAACTACGGTTTTAGCGGGCTCTTTCTTCATTCAGCATGCATTCATTTTCCTGATGTTTATTCAAGACTTCAAGCATCATGGAGATTCTCAATCTACAAGTCCTTCGCATTCGATTCTCAAACTGACCGCGTGTTATACGCTGTTCAAGTGTCGAGCGAGCAAGTGAGAGAGAGCGCCCAAATGATCGAAAGGTCATTAGAGCTTATCGAGAATTTTAAACGCAGGTCCGAGACACCTGAAATGCAACGCCGGGCGCAGGCGTAAAATTCTACCTGAAGGGCATCGGACGCGTTTCGCGGGTCATGCTATTATGTCAAACCTATTTCATCCGGTGGAAGCCGATGCGTGAGCGTTGTCAGGCTCAGTCGTTAAACCCAGTCTTGGTTTTGCGCGTGTCGGTGGCGGGTCTAACGGTCTGAATCCATCCTGTAACGAGACGCCGTCGCGGCGGCGGCGCAAACCATCTGGCACGTTTCTTGCTCCGATAGTTTCTCATATCACAGTGGAGAGGCATCGGACCATGTTTCATAAACCTACAGGCCACATCGCGGCCCTTTTAATGCTGCTCAGCGTTAGCTCGCAGCCCCTGCTTGCTCATGCCAGTGAGGATGCGGGGCCTGCCGCTGTCACTCATGCCGACGCGGCGCCCCATGCGACGATTCAGAAAGCTTCCCTCATGGGGGATTTTTCTTTCGAAACGTTTCGCAATGATGCGCGGATGAAAATATCGGATACGCAGAGCTGGATGAAAGATAAGACTCAGCTGCATGATTATGAGAATCCCGTCAAAACCCTCGAAGTCAAAATTGATAGGCTTCAAGACCAGGTAAAACCGGTGGGGCGATCCATAAAATCATCGGCTATGAAACATGCGCGTGGGGCAGGCATTATTGAAAAGGGCGACCGGATGTTCTCTGTGTTTGGGTTCATGCT
>Ga0209187_1001167_pt1 | contig 33442 bp, 24 predicted proteins | sample BantaG_FD_187430 | JGI IMG/M metagenome (GOLD analysis project Ga0209187, IMG submission 187430) | Marine algal microbial communities from Bantry Bay, Ireland - BantryBay_4 metaG (SPAdes) (version 2) | ecosystem: Host-associated > Algae > Red algae > Unclassified | place: Bantry Bay, Ireland...
TTAACCGTTTCGAGACACTGCTTCATGCAACGCGTCGCGCCTTCGCCAGAAGGTGCAACCATGTTTTCTCCGTCAGAGGTCGCGCCGTATCCGACGAGCTCGCCGTAAATTGTTGCGCCACGCGCAATCGCGTGATCCATGGCTTCGAGAACCATGATCCCGCCACCGCCAGAAATAGCAAAGCCATCCCGATTGGCATCGTAGGTGCGAGAGGCTTTTTCAGGCGTATCGTTGTACTTGCTACTGAGAGCACCCATGGCGTCAAACAACATGGTATCCGCCCAATAAATTTCATCACCACCACCAGCAAAGACAACGTCTTGTTTGCCCATTTGGATCAGCTCACTCGCGTGACCGATACAGGTTGAGCTCGTCGCGCAAGCGGAGCTCATGCAGTAAGACATGCCTTTGATTTTAAAGACGGTTGCCAAGTTGGCCGCGATACCACTGGCCATGCTACGAGGCACGTAGTAGGGACCGACTTTACGATGGCCGCGATTCCGCAAGGTGTCTACCGCTTCAACTAAATCGTATACCGAAGAGCCGCCAATACCGACGACAAGGCCGGTTTTGTGATCAGAAATCACGCTTTCGTCTAAGCCAGCCTTCTCGATGGCTTCGTTCATCGCGAGGTAGCAGTATCCTGCTCCTTGCCCCATAAAACGCCGCACTTTCCGATGAATCTCGGCTTCAAGATCGAGCTTTACCGGGCCATATACATGACTGCGGAATCCGAGTTCCTTGTACTCTTCCGAATACGCAAGACCCGAACGCCCCTCTTTGAGAGAGTCCGTGACTTCAGCAACATTGTTGCCAATACTTGATACAATTCCGTAACCGGTTACCGCGATTCGACGCATAGTGTAGTCCTTCTATAATTGAGGGATTTCTAGCGAAGAGAGATCAGAGGGTCAAGGCTAGAGGCAAGCTTGGTGTGCTGATTTAGCAGTTCGCGAGGATTCCGAAGCAGAATGGGCTAAGACATTTCGACTTTTAGCGAATCTAAGTTCCAAATTTCATCTGCATACTGGCGAATTGTCCGGTCAGAACTGAACTTTCCGACCCGAATGCTATTGAGAATCGCTGCTTTTGTCCAATAATCGACATCTTTATAGGCTTCGCCAACTCGATCTTGGCATTCTACGTAGGATGCAAAGTCCGCCAAAACGAGGAATGGGTCACCGTGGTCCAAAAGGCTTTCACGGATCGAATTTAGCACCCCTGGCTCGTCTGGGGTGAAGTAATTACTGCCAATCCAGTCAATCACAGTGCGAAGTTGCTCATCATTATTAAACCAATCCCATGGATTGTAGCCGCTTTCACGCAAGGCCGTGACCTCTTCTACATTCATGCCAAAGATAAAGATATTGTCGTCGCCGACCTCTTCTTTGATCTCAATGTTCGCGCCATCGAGCGTGCCAATGGTCAACGCGCCATTCAAAGCGAGCTTCATGTTACCCGTTCCGCTTGCTTCTTTGCCCGCGGTTGAAATCTGCTCGCTCAAATCAGCCGCAGGAATAATGTGCGAAGCCAAAGAAACACGATAGTTGGGCAGGAAGACAACCTTGAGCTTATCTTTGATACGCTCATCGTTGTTTACAATTTTTGCCACAGAATTGATTGCTTTGATGATGGTCTTGGCGAGGTCGTAACCCGGTGCCGCTTTCGCGCCAAAGATAAATACCCGAGGGGTAATGTCCGCGTCTGGGTCATTCAAGAGACGGCGATACAGCGCCAAGATATAGAGAAGATTCAGGTGCTGACGTTTGTACTCGTGTAAGCGCTTGATCTGCACGTCGAACAAGGCATCCGGGCTAACCGTCACACCACATTCGCGAAGAATCACTTCTGCCAACTTCACTTTGTTGGCTCGTTTGATATCCCGGAACTTCTGACAGAAGGCAGGATCGTCAATCTGAGATTCTAATTCACGAAGCTGATTCAAATCTTTCGGCCAGTTGCGTCCGATATGCGAACTGTACAACTCTGAAAGCTCTGGATTGATCGCAAGCAACCAACGACGTGGGGTTACCCCATTTGTCTTGTTGTTAAACTTAGTTGGGAAGAATTTATTAAAGTCATAGAATAGCGAACTCTTGAGCAACTCGGTATGCAGAGCCGCCACTCCATTCACGGAAAAACTTCCGACAACCGCAAGGTTTGCCATGCGGAAAGATTGTGGATGCCCTTCTTGTACAATCGAAAGCTTCTTTTTAAGCTCTGAATTACCGGGATGAGCTGCCTCAACTTCGGTCATGAAGCGCCGATTAATTTCGAAAATAATCTGTGCGTGGCGAGGTAACACTTTTTCCATCAACGGCACGGACCACGTTTCTAAGGCTTCGGGCAGCAAGGTGTGATTTGTGTAAGCGAAGGTGCGTGAGCAAATGCGCCACGCTTCTTCCCAGGCCATATCTTCTTCATCATGAAGAATTCGCATGAGTTCGGCCACCGCAATCGCCGGATGCGTATCGTTCAATTGAATCACCGCTTTTTCAGGAAAGCTGTCCCAACCCTGATTCTGCTTTTGGTAGCGACGAATGATGTCGCGCAACGAACAAGAAACGAAAAAGTACTGCTGGACTAAGCGAAGCTCTTTACCACTCTCGGTCGTGTCATTCGGATACAACACTTTCGAGATCGTTTCGCTTTCAACCTTTTGCGTCACCGCTTCAACATATCCACCACGGTTAAACTCATCCAAATCAAGCTCATCAAAGCAAGAGGACTCCCATAAACGGAGGAAGTTCACCGTGTTGGTATCAAAGCCAATAATCGGAATATCGTGAGGAATCCCATCGATCTTCTTGGTGTTCACCCACTTGGGTTTGTATCGCCCTGTATCATCAAACACGTTTTCAATTTCACCGTAAATCTCGATGGTCTGCTTGTATTCTGGACGAGTAATATCCCAAACATTGCCGAATTTGCGCCAACTATCTGGATGCTCGACTTGATGACCATCGATAAATTCCTGACGGAACAAACCGAACTCATAAAGAATCCCGTAACCAACCGCAGGTAAATCAAGTGTCGCCATGCTATCAAGGAAGCAAGCCGCGAGACGTCCCAGCCCCCCATTGCCCAGCCCCATGTCATACTCTTCTTCACAGATGACATCGAAATCTTGGCCAAGCTCGGACAAGGCTTCGCGTACGTGAGTTTCAACCCCAGCATTAAACATATTGGCATTCAGCAGACGCCCCATGAGATATTCTAAGGAAAGATAATAAACCCGACGTGTGTTCGCCGCATTATGCGCCGACATCGTCGCCATCATCTTTTCAACCGCAAGATCCTGAACCGCCTTCGAGGTCGCAATCCACCAATCACGCGGCGTCGCATTCTCTGGCAAATGCGCTAAACTAAATTTTAAATGTTCCAGAATTGCCTCTTTCATGGAGGCGCCGCTAATAGACTGGTTGCGTTCGAGGTTAAGATAATCAGGTACCATGCCTGCCCCCTAGGCATTCTTGCGCAACTAGATCAAGTGCAGAATGCAACTGTTTGACACTATGATTCTACATTATTGTAGGTCGACTGATCTTGCAGTACATTTTCGATGGCCGCGATCAAGCGCTCCCGCATTCGTAAACCGCGATCATGGATCCGTTTTTGCTCACGTTTATACTCTTCCCGACCAGATTCACTCTCAATGAAAATTGGTTGGTACCCGAGCTCGGTAAAATCATATGGGCTAGCCCTCATATCCACTTCACGAGCAAACACCGCATCTTGAAAAGCATCCGCAATCAACTCACTCGGCAACCAAGGATACAGCTTAAAGCTCCATTTATAAAGATCCATGTTGACGTGGAGACAGCCGGGTTGCTCATCTTTTAGCCGATTATCCCGGGTTGGGTTTAACTCGTTCTGGCCCTTCACCGATTCTGAAAAAAAGCGAAAGGCATCAAAATGAGAACACGCTACTGGCTGATCGTGCACCACCGCTTCGATCTCAACTTGAGGCAAGCGAAACTCGTAATCATGATGCCGAACGTCACCTTCATCGCATACCATGGCCCACTCATGTAGTCCGTAACAGCCAAGCATAGGCCGACGCGACTGTACGCGATTCAACAAATTTAGAATCCACGTCGCTGCTTCGCGGCGCTTTTCCGGCATGCTGTCTGGTGGCAAAAACACACCAGAGGTTTCCGCGCCTTGGACTGGGCCGGTGAACGGAGTAAAGTAAGAGCGCTCCAGAAAGCGATTAGCCGCCTCCCCTTCGAGAAGCACGTGTGCCCCTGGACTCCAGCGCTTCAATGCAGAGGCACGAAACCCATAATATTCAAAGAGAAAGTCGAAAATCGGATGTTTTTTGCCGTGAGAACGGCGACTAAGTTGCGGCTCGAGCCACGCGTGTAGACGTGCTCGATGCGCCGCTTCACGCTCTTGCCAAACTGTTTCCGAAAGTACCTGCACGCTATAATCTACCTATCGCCAATGATTTACTCCCCCTCTTCGCATACAACAAGATTTCGATAGTGCAACAATTGGAAGGCAAAGAGTTAAAAGCTTTTCACCAAATATGGGCATATATATTCCCAACCTTGGTTACGAATTAGGATGAGCAGGACACGAGAATGTGGAATCGGGCCAACAACAAATCGTTGACCAACCGCCGTTCCAATCGCTATCCGACGGTGTGCAACCTTCCAAGACATCAGAAAACAAGACGTGGACCAGCACCTGGAGCGCTACCTGGCTACTCGCCATTATATGGATGGTCGTCATTTTCATCCTCAGCTCCATCGGCGGAAAAAGCCTGCCGAGCATTGGTATCACCTACTTCGACAAAATCGCTCACTTTGGCGTCTTTGGACTTCTCTGCCTCCTTTTTTATCGTGCCTTACGTGTCCGCCAGCAGCTCCCCGTGAACAAAGCGATGCTTGTCGCCGCCATCCTCACCTCCCTCTATGGAATCGGTGATGAGCTTCATCAACACTTTACCCCTGACCGATATCCAGACGTGATGGATTGGGTCGCAGATACGGCCGGCGCCATCGCCGCCTGCCTCTTCATCGTTTGCCTCAGAAAGATGCATGAAAGAAAAAATTGAAACCTTACGCGCGGAGCTTCATCGGCATAACAACCTCTACTATGTCGAAGCTCGCCCCGAAATAACCGACCGCGAATACGACCGCCTTCTCGACGAGTTAAGCGACCTCGAAGCGGCACATCCCGAATTCGCCAGCCCCGACTCACCTACCCAACGCGTGGGCGGCGCACCCCTCGAACATTTCGATAATGTTCGGCATGCCCGGCCAATGATCTCCCTCTCCAACACCTACAGCATGGAGGAAATCGGAGAGTACGACCAACGTACGCGCAAGCTGGTGCCCGGGGCGGACGCGGATCGCATCAGCTACATCGTTGAACCAAAAATCGACGGAGCCGCCATTTCCCTCCGCTACGAAAACGGATCGCTCGTTCGAGGCCTTACTCGTGGCGACGGGATCAGCGGCGACGACATCACCGCCAATCTAAAAACCATCCAAAGCATCCCACTTAAGCTCAAAGGCAATCCTCCACCCGTGCTGGAAGTACGCGGCGAATGCTGGATGGCCAAAGATAAATTTAACAGCCTAAATCAAAAACGAATCGACGCCGGCAAAGAGCCCTACGCGAACCCACGCAATTTCACGGCGGGCTCGCTCAAACTTCTCGATCCGCGCGAAGTCGCCAAACGCCCGCTCGACGCAACCCTCTATTCAGTGGGTGAACTCGACGGCATTGACTTCAGCAGCCACCAAGATCTTCTCAACCAACTCCATGCCTTTGGCTTCAAGTCCCAACCCAAAACCTGGACCTGCAAAAACGTGGCCGAGCTGCAGGGCGCGGTAAATGAGCTCGAAGCCATGAAGCATGATTTCGACTTCGAAATCGACGGGGCGGTGATCAAAGTTGACCAACGCGATTTGTACGACGCGATGGGCAGTACCTCCAAAAGCCCGCGCTGGGCCACTTCCTACAAATACGAACCCGAACAGGCCGAAACCACCCTGCGTGAGATCTCGATCCAAGTGGGCCGAACCGGCGTCTTAACTCCCGTGGCCGAGCTCGAACCGGTCTTGGTTTCCGGCACCACGGTGAGCCGCGCCACCCTGCACAACGAAGACGAAATTCGCCGCAAAGACATTCGAATTGGCGACCGCGTCATCATCGAAAAACGCGGCGAAATCATTCCCGCCGTGGTCCGCGTTGTCGCCGAAAAACGCAGCGGCGACGAAACCGAATTTGTCATGCCCACTGCCTGCCCCGTGTGCGACGGCTCTGTGGCCAGACATGAATCCGAAGTCGCCCTGCGCTGCGAAAATCCTGGTTGCCCCGAAAAGGTGAAAGGCTGGCTGCGCCACTTCGCCTCCCGCAAGGCACTGGACATCGAAGGCCTCGGCGACACCCTAGCAGACCTCTTGGTGCAAGCCGAATTGGTCAAAGATCCAGCCGATCTGTTTCACCTCGAATTGCCTTCCGTGGCCGCCCTCGAACGCATGGGCCGCAAATCCGCTCAGAACCTACTCGACGGCGTGGAAGCGAGTAAATCCCGCGAGCTTTGGCGCTTCATTCACGCCCTCGGAATCCGCCACGTCGGCGTCGGCACCGCGCAAATCCTCGAAGAACATTTCGAGAACATCGACGCAGTGGCAACCGCCGATTTCGCCACCCTCGAAGCCCTCCCCGACTGCGGACCCATCGTGGCTCAAACCTTGGTCGATTACTTTGCCGACGAAACCAACCAAGCTCGGATCGAAGCCTTTAAAGCCGCCGGCCTCAACCCGCAGCGCGCCGTGGCGGAAACGACCGATACAGACCAGCAACCTTTTCTAGGGCAGACCTGGGTCCTCACCGGCAAACTCACGCAATACACGCGAGATGAAGCCGCCGAGATCATCAAAAAACTAGGTGGCAAAACCAGCGGCTCGGTTTCCAAAAACACCAGCGTCTTACTCGCAGGCGAAAAAGCGGGCTCCAAGCGAACCAAGGCGGAAGGCCTCGGAGTAAAAATTATCAGCGAAGAGGATTTTGCCGAGCAAGTTAAAGCATACCTTTAGGGAGGAGCTTTACCGCTTTTTTCAGGATGGAAAAAGAGTTCACACCTCCCCTTCCTAATCATCCCGCTTATGCTCATACCTTGGGGCATTGGTCATACGCCGCCTTCTCGGCTCAACAAAAGAGACTCGCGCCATGATCGTGCTCAACGACGAGTCATGCTATGCGAGCACGATGAAGGCGACCTATTCCAATCCCTTCCACGAGATCAGGAACGGAAAAGATTCTCTTTTCCCCAGCGCCGGAGCGTGATCGAGAGAATCTGAGCAAACACCTTGCCCACGACACTTTCGCTCAATTCGCTCAAGCAGTAGTAGTCGAACCAACCAGACTTTTATTTCCCACAATAATTCAAAACCCGTCGCAGAATTAGGTGAACGCTAGGATTTAATAAACCGGAAGCAACGGACTCCTCGTCACCCGCGACGGCACCTTAATCTCCTGCGAACATAGTGACCGACGCATTTCCTACATGCCCCCCAACTCCGGCAAACGTACCCTCACGGATTATTACACCGACAAGCGCTTCAACGTACCTTTTCCGGGTCAAAACCACCACCAAGGGAGTTGAATGGTAAAAGAAATTCACTGTTAACCTTTGGCGATTACGAACCGTTTATAGGTAAGCAACACTCCAATAACACCGTAATACCAACAACAACACCGTAATACCAACAACAACACCGTAATACCAACAACAACAACAACAACAACAACAACAGACCAACCCATGGCAAAAGCAAGTGATCAAGAAATCGTAGAACATCTGACCGAAATTCAGATGGCGCTACGGTTGTACGTGCAGTCCCTCCTGCCTGGCGATGCTTCTGCCCAAGATGTAGCCCAACTTGCCAACACCGTGCTGTGGAAAAAACGGCGACAGTTCGAGTCCGGCACCAACTTCAAAGCCTGGGCCTTCAGCATCGCTCGTTTCGAAGTCCTGTCCTACCGCAAAAAACAAGCCCGCGACCGCCTCGTCTTTTCCAACGATTTACAGAACATTATGGTCGAAGAGCTTCCCGAAGAAGCCGAAGACCTCCAGCTCCGCCACCTCGCTCTGAAAACCTGCCTCGAAAAACTTCGCCCCCAAGACCAAGAGTTGATCCATCACCGCTACACCCTGCGCACCCCGCTAGCCGAGGTCTCCGAACAAGTCGACCGCAGCGTCGGTAGCATCAAAGTCACCCTGCACCGACTTCGCAACACCTTACAAACCTGCATTGAGGCCCAAGTGAAGGCCACGAAAACCCTCGCGGAAGGCGGCCAAGCATGAACCACGATGACTTGATGCAGCAGATCGACCTCCTCCTCGAAGGTGACATCTCCGAAGCGGCCTTCCTCGAACTCGAAGCCGAACTCACGGTTAATCCGGCCGCTCGCAAAGCTTACTACCAGCGTCTTAAGCTACATACCTTGCTTACGACGCCCGCAGATAGTGATCTTGCGGATTTGCCATTGAGTGGCAGCAACGAAAAAAATCCTGCCACCGAGTGGCAGAATCCAAAGCACAATGAAACCGAGGTTTCGGGCCGCAAGAAATCGTTTAAGACACTCCCGCTCGTCAGCCTCATGGGCTTGATGGGTCTCTTGTTGCTTGGATTCATGATTTTCAATCCAAGCATCTCCGATCCCTCGGCACCGAATCATCTCGTAAAAGCAGAACCGATCGCCACGGGCTACGCGGTGATCACGGGTCAGTCGGATGCGCAGTGGAAAGGCAAACGCTTACAGGACGGTGACCTTGTACCGGCCGGAAACCTGCAACTCGAAGCGGGTGCAGTGAAGATCGAACTCTTTAGCGGGGTCACGGTTGTTCTCGAAGGCGAAGCGAATTTCGCGATCGCCTCGCCCATGGAACTTATCCTAGAATCTGGCCGCTTGAGAGCACAGGTCCCCGAGGCGGCTCAAGGATTCACCGTCCGCACCGCGACCGGAGATGTGGTGGATCTAGGCACAGATTTCGCCGTGGTCGCTGGCGCCACGGCCTCAGAACAAACCGAAGTGCACGTGCTATCTGGCGAAGTTGAATGGCACGGTAACGAGTCGACCATGCAAACCCTACATACCGGTGAAGGCCTTAAGGGCGAACAACGGATCACGGCGGGAAAGGCGTTCCTTGGGCCAGATGAATTCGCCCAGCTACAGGCCGAAAAACAAACGCGCTGGAAGACCATGCTCAAACAATTGGAGAACGAAGAACGGTTAATTGCCTTTTTCCCAATGGACGGTGCGTCGCGAGATCAAACCGACCTCAGCATGCATACCCGGCAAGGCGCGTTGGTCGCGGCAACCGGAAGTACGGACCGCTGGGGAAGCACGAATGGCGCGGTGGATTTCAGCCCAACTGGAAGCCGCGCTCGACTCCGAATTTCTGGAAAATACCAATCCATGACCCTGATGTGCTGGGTACAAATAAACAGCCTCGACCGCTGGTATAATTCGCTCTTTCTCACGGATGGGCACGAACTGCATGAGCCACACTGGCAGATCATGAATGATGGTCGCCTTTTCTTTTCCGTGAAAGCCCACGAACCGCCTGTGCCAACTCCACAAAACTTTAAGGACAAGCATATCTTCTACTCCCCCGTCATGTGGGACAGATCGAAAGCGGGCAAGTGGATGCACATTGCCACTACCTTTGACCAACAAGCTGGCGAAGTCGCCCACTTTATTGATGGGGTCGAAATCAGTCGCGAGGCCATCCCTGATGACATGCGGGTAACCCATGCACACATCGGAAATGCCTCCATCGGAAATTGGAACGAACCCAAGCGCGATGACCCCAAATTTGTGGTGCGTAACCTAAATGGCAGCATCGACGAATTTGCCATCTGGAACGTGGCGCTTTCCCCTGAAGACATTGCGGAATGGGTCAAAAACTCCGCCCCCTAATTAGGCAACCCGCTCACCTACAAACGATTTTTGAAACATACCATGAAACGCCAATCGACTCCCCCCACCCGCTTCCTGCAAGGCATCAGCTTGATGCTTTTCGCACTAAGTTTTAGCCTCATCGCGAAGGCAGACGCAACGCCTCCGGCTAAAAAAGCGACTGCGGAAAACCCAGCAAAAATAGCTGCGGAAAACCCAGCCGTTGAATTAACCGACAAAGAAAAAGGCGAGCGCGTCTTCTCGTTGCACGTCTACAAAATCCTTAAAGAGAAATGTTTCGCCTGCCACGGCGAGGATCCGGAAAAGATCAAGGGGGATTTTGACTGCACCAGTCTCGAAGGTTTCCTCGCAGGTGGGGAAACATCCGATACGGTTTTGGTGCCAGGCAATGCGAGCCAAAGTCTCTTAATGACCGCGATTGAATGGACGGATCCAGACTACGAAATGCCACCAAAGGAAAACGATCGCTTGACCGAAAGCCAGATCACCAAAATCAAAAACTGGATTAACTGGGGCGCGCCCTGGGCGGATGAATCCATTCGCAACGGCTACCTAGAAATCGAACGGAAACGTCCGCGTACCGCAGAAGGTATCTTAGTGAAAACCAGTGGCGGGATGAGCGATGACTGGACCTTTCGCCGATACAAAGAGGATGCGGTTTGGGCGTTTCAAAAGGTGAAACGTCCCGATGTCCCTCACCCGAACCAAGCCAACCCGAAAGCAGGAACCAAGGCTCCCGCAAAAGAGCTTCACCCCATCGACGCCTTCATTCGGCAGAAGCTAGCCAAAGCAAGTTTGAAGCCCGCCCCCATGGCCGACCCACGAAATCTACTGCGGCGCGCGCATCACGATTTGATTGGCCTGCCCCCTACCCCTTCGGAACATTATCAATTTCAACAGGCCTGGAAGGCAGACCCAAAAACCGCATGGAACGCGGTGATTGAAAAACTCCTCGCAAGTCCGCATTACGGCGAACGCTGGGGACAGCACTGGCTCGACATCGCGCGCTATGCCGATACCGCAGGCTTCTCGAATGACTTCGAGCGCTCCAACGCGTGGCGCTACCGCGACTATGTAATTCGCTCGTTCAACTCAGACAAACCCTACCACCAATTTGTCAAAGAGCAGCTGGCAGGTGACGAGCTTGATCCCGGCAATCCGGAGATGACTATTGCTACCGGGTTCTTGCGCATGGGCCCGTGGGGAACCGCCATGGTACCGCAACCAGTGAAGCGTCAGATGTGGCTAGACGATGTGGTGAACAACGTGGGGCAAACCTTTCTTGGCACCCCAATGCGTTGCTGCAAATGCCATGATCATAAATTCGACCCCATCCCGACTCAAGATTACTACCGCATGTACGCCGCCTTTGCCGCGACGCAACCAGCCGAACTTGAAGCGCCCTTTTTGCCGACAGAAAACAGAGTGGGTTTCGGAGATGACAAAGCCTTGGTGCAAGAGCTTTGGAATCTTGCAGAAAAAGACCGCAAGCGCCTAATCGACATTCAGGAAACCGCAGCCAAAGCCTGGTACAAAGAAAACGGTCGTGAATACAAAAACGAAAATGCGCGCAAAGCGGATCCGGATGATGAGAAGCCACCTCGTCTCGCGGGATTAGACAGCACGGAAAAAGGCACCCTAAAAGTACGGCAGCAAGACGTTAAAATCTGGAAACGCCGTCATGAACGCACTCTCCCCTTGGCCCAAGCGGTGTACAGCGGACCAGACTACAATTACAATGGCATCAGCCTTCGAAAGAAAGAAGCGATCAAAGGCTGGTCGAATACAAACCATATCTACCTTGGGGGATCGTTCGAAGCGAAAGGCCCAGCGGTTACCCCCGGAGTGCTGAGCTTTGTCGATGGCGCAGTGGTTAACCCGGTTTCCACTGTCGATCCATACGCCGATGCTTTTGCTCTCCCGACCGAGATCGAAGGCCGTCGCTTAGGCCTCGCGAAATGGATCGCAAATGACAACAATGGCCTCGCCAACCGCACCATGGTGAACCGCATCTGGCAGTATCACTTTGGCAAAGGCATTGCAGGGAATCCGAATAACTTAGGCGGAAAAGGCAAGCTGCCTACGCATCCGGAATTGCTAGAATGGCTCACGGCAAAATTTACTGCCAACGGAGGTAGTGTCAAATCCATGCACCGCTTGATCATGAGCTCCGAGACCTACATGCAGTCGACCCAACATCCAGACCTCGACACCCTCTCGAACAAAGATCCAAACAACGACCTCCTGGCCCGCTTTCTCCCGCGACGCCTCACCGCAGAGGAGCTTCGTGATAGCTTGTTGAGCATCAGTGGCGAACTCAATCGAGACATCGGCGGGCTTCCAATTCGGCCCGAGATAAACATGGAAGTGCTGCTGCAACCTCGGATGATCCAATTCTCGCTCGCGCCGGTGAATGTTCCTTCAGAAACTCCAGCGGAACGAAATCGCCGGACGATCTATGCTTACCGTGTCCGCGGACAAGCCGACCCGTTTTTGGAAATTTTCAATCTGCCCAACCCGAATGAAAGTTGTGAGATGCGCGATGCGGCTGCGGTGACCCCACAGGTCTTCACCATGCTCAACAGCGATGTTATGAGCGACCGCGCCGTCGCCTTCGCGTTGCGCCTCGAAGCCTTAGCCAAAGACGATGTGACGAAGCAAATTCAAAATGCCTTCAACGAATGCTTCGGTCGCGGCGCCCAAGAAAACGAACTTAAGCAACTCAAGAAATACCATGCCGACATGGTGGCATATCACAAAGAACATGCGCCCGAAAAACCGAGCTACCCGACCGAACTGACGCGTTCGCTAGTCGAAGAATTTTCTGGGGACACCTTTGAATACACCGAATGGCTTCCCGGCTTTGAAGAGTATGTGCCCGATCGCAAACCCTCGGATGTCGGCCCCGAAACCCGCGCCTTGGCAGACATCGCTCTACTTCTGTTTAACAGCAACGAATTCGTCTACCTCTACTAATCCAGCCACGCACCTTTGACCTTCCTTTCCAACTCAACCGATTGACTTATCATGCATACCTATCGTCCATCTCGTCGCGACTTTCTGTATGGCCTCACCAGCTCTCTAGGAGCGGTGGCGTTAACTGACTTACTCGCAGCCGAAGCTCCTAAAACCGGAATCCTTGGTGCCACTGGCCCGCATCCCGCGAAAGCCAAAGCGGTGATCATGCTCTTCATGGAAGGCGGCCCGAGCCAAGTAGACACCTTTGACCCCAAGGCCGAACTTCAGAAGCGACACCTAACCGAATCGCATCGCACCGAAGGACTCGCGACGGGACGACGCTTTTATGTTGGAAGCCCCTGGGGCTCTCGCAAAGTCGGCAACGCAGGCATTGATATGGCTGACCCTTTTGTCCACATGGCCGACCCAGAAGTCGCGGATGAGCTCTGCGTCTATCGCGGCTGCATGGCGGAATCCTTGAACCATCCCGAAGCCTTGTTTCACATGAATACCGGCTCCCGCTTGGGCGGAGATCCGGCCTTGGGCGCCTGGGTCAATTACGGCTTGGGCTCGGCCAATAAAAACCTTCCCGGCTACATGGTGCTGACCGAACTCGCGCTCCCACAGGGCGGTTCCGGCAACTGGAGCAACGGATTTTTGCCGGCCAACCACCAAGGCACTCGCCTCCGCACCGAAGGCTCCCCTATTTTGGATCTGCAAGCGCCTGGACATAAGTCGCGGGCCCATCAACGGCGAGCCTTGGACGAACTGGCGATCTTAAATCGGAATCACGCGAATTTCCATCCCGAGCATCCTGACTTGAACGCGCGGATGGACAGCTACGAGCTAGCCTATCGCATGCAGACCGAAGTGCCCGGCGTAGTGGATATCGAAAGCGAACCACAGTGGTTAAAAGACAAGTACGGCATCGGCAATAAAGAGACCGACACCTTCGGGAAACAGTGCTTGATGGCACGTCGCCTAGTCGAAAAAGGCGTTCGCTTCGTACAGCTCTTTTCTGGTGGTTGGGACAGTCACGATTACCTCGAGCGGGGCCACTCGGCTCGGATCAAAAGTGTGGACCAACCCATTGCCGCCCTGATCAAAGATTTAAAATCGCGCGGCATGCTAGATGACACCTTGGTGATTTGGACCGGCGAATTTGGTCGCACCCCAGATAATAATCATCGCGGCGGCGTGACCTCGATTGGCCGTGGGCATAACATCGATGCGATGACGATGTGGATGGCTGGCGGCGGAGTGAAGCGCGGCGCCATGGTCGGTGCCACGGATGATATCGGGGCGAAAGCGGTTGAGGTAGCGCATCCGATTCGCGACGTGCATTGCACGATTTTGCACCTGCTTGGCTTGGACGACAACAAGCTCACCTACTTCCATGGCGGGCGCTATAAGCAGTTGTCTCAGTTTGGCGGGGAGATCATTCCCGAGCTCTTGGCTTGATGAGCCAAACGCTAAAAAAAACGGCCTATCCGGTTACAGATCGGCAAACACGCCGGTTGCAGCTCGCTCGGAAATACTTTGGTTTTTCGCGTAGGCGCGTCCGGCAGCTTTACGAATCTCTTTGATCGTCTGGCCGCGCTCCCAAGGGCCGATGGCATCTCGTAGAATAAACGCACCGGGATACATGAACTGATCCGTCAGCAACACCGGGCGGCACTGCAATGCCTCGAGCCGAGGTTTAAAATATTTCTCGCTTTGACAGCAGAGAACCATGGCATCGGTTTTATTTTTCGCGGCGGCGAGCTGGGCCGGAAGCTCAAAATCCATAAGCCCATTGTGGCCGATAAACACCACCAAATCGTGACGCCCGCTGCCTGCGGCAATTTCAAAATGAATCAAGCAGCGCCGAATGTCTGATCCTCGAAAGGCGTCGGCCGTCAGCAGCAGATCTTTTGTTTTATGTTTAAACACCGCCCGACGCATCAGGTGCGGTCCCAAGTCTTTTTCAAGGGATTGAAGCGTCCATTCTCCGCTCTTCTTGAAGACCTGAGGAAGCCCATCCGCGCAACCCCAATAAAGGTTTTCATCGGGCTTATTCCCATCACCAATCTTTTCACCGACGGGAACGATACCCTGAGTCTCATTATCGCAGAGAGCAACGAAGACCCGAATCGATTTTGAGGCAGCCAAACCTTGGCTGGACAAGACGCATAGGAGCAAGCCAACGAGCGCGAAACGGAAGCGGTGGGACGAAAGGGATGAGGGATTCATATATTCCGACCATGACTCACAACTGGCTAGCCGTCGATATTTTCAAACGAGAGATACCCCACTGTCGGCGGTTGGAAACCGCCGCTCCTTGGCCTTCGGCGAATCAACTAGGATTTCATTCCGCACCACGAAGGTGGTTTAATAATTCCTTCGGGCCTGAGTGGCGGAGGAATGGCTGGGCCAATAAAGTGGCTGAGGCGTCCCGCCTCAGTGCATCAGATAGGACGCGGGCATCTTCAGATGGCAAAGGAATGGTGGCAGAGGAATGCCTGACAAAGAGCCTGAGAGCACCGACGTCCCCGCCGGTATCTTAGCTAGAAGTCGGTAAACTCCCCAGAGGGGAGTGCGCCGCATAGTTCAGGGCCCCACTGAAACGTAGAGCACTGAACGTTTGGGTTTAATTGATCGTCCAGGTTGAATCGCGCTTTCAGCGCTACGATGTTTAGACACCGCAAACCCAGGGCGTTGCCCCGGGCTATGATGACTGAGCCTTTCAGGCTCGATGCTTCTTCTGCAACATTTCCAAAATAGGAATTCAGGACAGGCTCTAACTAGACGTCCTACAGATTAAAAAGTGACCTGCTACGAAATGGGTTTATCGCCTTCGCGAGGTTGCACCTTTAAGTGATCCAGGCTCGCCCCCGTTGATCCCCAGAGAGATCTCGATTCATGGTTCCTTAGCCTTCGGCGAATCACTGCTTCTTGAGAAAAATGCACACTGTTAATGTGGCGCGGAATTTATTCCGCGTTTGTGGAACGGGATTTATCCCGTTCGCGGAGGGTTCCGACCGCGTTGATCCCCGAAGGAGATCTCGATTCATAGCTCCCTGGCCTTCGGCGAACCACTGCTTCTTGAGAAAAATGCACACTGTTAATGTGGCGCGGAATTTATTCCGCGTTTGTGGAACGGGATTTATCCCGTTCGCGGAGGGTTCCGAACCCGTTGGTCCCCGGAGGGGATCTCGATTCATAGCTCCTTGGCCTTCGGCGAACCACTGCTTCTTAGGAAGGATGCACTCTGGTAATGTGGCGCGGAATTTATTCCGCGTTTGTGGAACGGGATTTATCCCGTTCGCGGAGGGTTCCGAACCCGTTGATCCCCGGAGGGGATCGCGATTCATGCTCGGGGTTTCAACCCCGAGTCTATCAGCCCACCCCCTCCCACCCCAGCGGGGTGGGCGAACAGGCATGCGTCATCTCCCAAGGGCGATCTATTTTACCGATGTTCTTCTCGGAGTTGAAATCGCGGTACTGGCGGAATAAATTCCGCCCCGACAAACTCGGAATGAATTCCAAGCCACGAAATACCGCGGTATTCTATCGGTCTCGCTGTATTCTACCGGTCTCGTAAAAGAGTTCGATTTGGGTTTACAGCCCGCTTAGTCGCACGGTTTCTCTTCCCAAAACGCGATGGCTGCCCCTTGTGGATCGAGGAGAATCGCCATGATGCCCATGCCGACATCGGTGACGCCTTTCAGGATCCGTGCCCCGTTGGCTTCGGCTGCAGTCACGCTAGCGGCGCAATCCGACGTCATAATATACGAGAGCCAATGCGGGCGAACTTCGCCCATCTCGGCCGTAATCTCCCAACACCCCGCGAAAGGCTGCTCGGCTCCAGGCTGACTGATCATGGTATACATGCCCGCTTCGCCCATATCCATTTCGGACGTTTCCCAGCCAAAAAGGCCTTTATAAAAAGACAAGGAAGCCGCTTTGTCGGTGGTGATTAGTTCGGTCCAGCAAATGGACCCCATTTTTGCGAGGGCGTCAGGTTGGCTCATAATATGTTCTCCAGTTGGTTCGGAAAACACAATAACGGATAACCAGAATATACTGCAAGGAAAAACAGTCTATAACCAATGGCACTTAGACAAGCCGATTTGTATCAAACATGAGTGAAACTCCAGACGGACAAAGGCGCGTAGGGCTGACCCATTGATAGCCATGGTTGACGAACGGAGTGAGGAGGCCGTGGTACCGTTGGATTTCTCCTCTAAGCCGCGTCGCGGCGACACCCAACCGGAAGAAAAGGGTACAAGGGTATGATAAACGAGTCCGAGTCATTTTAGGGGTCTCGTTTTAGTGGATTTCGGGCCCAGCAGGATGCAAGCAGGATATAAACTGCGCGGGGCTAGGTCCTGCGCCTCGGTTCGAGTTCTCTTCAAATACAGCGTCTCCCCTCGTTGCATCTTACGCCTGCACCTAACCCGGCGCTGCGGCCGCTTCGCGGCCTTGCACACGGGCTACCATATCCCGCCCACGTTGGGGCGGATTCCCACGATGTCACATGTCGCAGAAAATAGGCTGGACCGCTTATCTAAGTGCCATTGCAGTCTGCCAGCTTGTGCTACCACCTTGTCCTACCTTGTACCACCTTGTACTACCTTGTACTACCTCGTACCAAATTTTTTCGCGCTACGTTTCAGCGACCGATGCGGCTAATAAATGCCGCCAATGCTTTTAGATCCGCGTCTTCCAATCCTTCGAGCGCGACCTGCATTTGCTTCCCATGCGCGTCGTCCGGATGCCAGCCACGGGTCCCCTTTTGGTATTTGCGCATCGCGTCCAAGAGATACCAATCTTCCACTCCAGTGAGACGAGGCGCGAAAATAATGCGCCGGCCTTCGGCGTTCCCACCATGACAGGGCGCGCACTTGGCCTGATAAATCACCCGCCCAACCTCGGGATCGGCGCGAACGATGTTGCGGTGTTCAGGCACCGGCAAAGACGCAATGTAAGCCGCCACCGAGGCATCCCAACTCGCGTCAGGAAGTTTATCCATGCCCGTTTTCATCAGAGCCTCGGAGCGATTCTTCGGCAAGTCACCTCGCAATCCATCGCGATATTTCGCCAACTGCATTTGCAAGTACCAGGCTTCGCGACCATCCAAAATCGGCCCGCGTTGCATCTCACGCGTGCTGTGGCAAATCATACAGGCCTGCCACACCGCTTCGACCTCGGGGTTGGAATGCAGGGGTTGAGTTGCAGAAAGAGCCCCGCCCGCTTCCGCCCCTACTCCTTTAGAAGTCTGTTGCGGCGGAACAACCTGCGAGACCGCCCCCGGCTCTTCCACCTCGGGCTCGACCCCTTGGTTTCGGCAACCTGGGAGGAGCAAGATCGCGGCAAGAAGGTACCCCACGGCGGCCGCCCCGCGAAAAGCCCCGAAACGCGTGGAAATAGCCGAGAAGCAGCCAATGCGGAGAAGGCTCGATTTAATCTCGCATTTCCCCTGCAAGGCGGTAACTCCCCATTGTTTTATGAGTGAAGCATCCATAGCAGTCTATATCTTTGGCGGGGCATTTATCGTTTTCAATGCCTTCTTGCTATTCTTTTCGGAAGAAACACTCGCGGTCTTACGGAAATTCCCTCGGAGTCGCATCCCTGGCATCATTTTCACCGCAATCAGCACCTGTTGGTTCGCCTACTTACTCAGCGACAACATTCCCTTTGAAGCGCTTTTACCCTTCAAAAACCTGCTGGTCATGATCGCTGGCCTGATGTGCATCCCGATCATCCTCTTGATGGATGAGCTCTTGGCGGTTCGCTCGCTCGGCTTTTTGCTCCTCCTCGCAGGCGCGCCCATGCTGAATGCGATTCGCTTCCAAGCCTACCCCTACACCTGGCCGATTACGATCATGGTGTATGTCCTGATGATCATGGGCATGTTTTTCATCCTCAGCCCCTGGAAGTTCCGTCGTTGGGTGAAACGCTTTTACGATCCAGCCGGAAGCCGCCACCTCTGCGGCTGGCTCGGACTCGGCTTTGGCTTCATGAGTGTCGTGATCGGTTTTTTATACCTTTAGATCGCCCTGCGGTTTTGGTCAAGGGACAGATGAATATTCCGGAATCAACCCAGTTGCAGAAACACCCGAAACTGTTATGTATTCCTCCAATAAAAAAAGGTATGAAAAATTACTCCGTCCCTTTTATTTTTACGGATTGGGCGTCGGAAGCGGCACTGGTGGTGGTGCCCCAAGGGGTGCTGATCTTAGTGGGAAGATCGTCGGGGTAGCCGTATTCTCTACTAGGGGCCGGTCCCCTGATCCTTCTTTCGGTGGGAACTCAAATGTGCCTCCAATGTGGTAACTCGAAGAATAAACCCATCCATTTGAGATTAATTGATAAACCCTAGTATCCTCTCCACCAAGACCAAAATAGTCGGATATAAACATTTCATTACTAACGATCCGAATAGTCACCTCTTTTCTATAGGCTAACATTTCCTCTATTACGTGATGTGGTATCGGATCGACCTTTCCGATTTCGCGGACCTCTGTATCGGGTTTACACGCCAATAGGTACCAGCAGGCTGTTAAAATAAATAGTATCTTGAAAATCGTCATTCCCGCTCTGTCCTTATTCTATCCCATTCATCTCTTAATCTATTAATTGTTGCAGTTAGAGAGTTCAACATGAAAGCTGTTTGGTATGCCCTATCTTCCGTTAAAGAACCTTGAAGACGATCGAACCCAGCAGAAATATTATCGATTTCGGCGAGAATCACTTCAAAAATAAAAGGGACGGAGTAATTCCATCCTTAACTAAAATTTGAGAACACCATGACAATAAACGACCTCACAATCCCATTGGATGGTATCGACCAGGAAAACTTACTCGACGAATGGGTCTGGCTAACAGGCGATTCACGCCTGCCAGTGCTTTTAACCAAAGCAGGAGACGCGTTCTTGCAGGATCGCAAATCGGGCGAGATTCTATTTTTAGATACCGTTGAAGGAACGTTACAGACAGTTGCAAATGACGGGGATTCGTTTTCGCAAAATCTGACCGATACCGAGTTTGTCATGCAGTATTTCGCCGTCAATCTTGTGGCTCCGCTTTTAAAATCTGGCCCAGCGCTAGAGCAAAAGCAGGTGTACGGCTGGACTCGCCCCCCCATATTGGGCGGCAAGTATTCCCCAGACAATCTCGAACCAACCGATGCCTCGGTGCATTTTTCAATGCTTGGGCAAATCTTTCGACAAGTCAAAGATCTCCCGGATGGCACACCTATCGGCGATATTACAATCACGTGATTCAGGAGCAACAATATGAAAAATTACTCCGTCCCTTTTATTTTCCAAGCGACGCATTAGAACGACTTGGAGAACGGATTCAAAATGCTTAATATGGAGCGGTTCCAAATTCTGCTCGCAAAGCCTGAGCGTTGATCAATATGCACTGGGCAGACTGCGATGATGAAATAAAGATGGACGATTTCCTCGGCCAGATCACGAAAGTAGACGACTTGCGGCGGTTTGCCCTTGAGGTCGCGTGTTCTTTTGAAGGGGAAATACAGGAGGAGCGGTTACACATGGCTATCAGTGTGGTTGAAGATTACTTGAACGATATGGCTTCTTTGGAGCGCCTAAAAGAAATCCACAGTGAGACTCAACAATACCTCGAACAGATAGAGATCCATGAACTAAGTCAGCCTGAGGAAGACAAAGACATGAAATGGGAAAAGGCAGCCCTAGTCTCTTGGGCAGCAGTACCTCCTGATTCATGTATTGGACGGTCGCCACTTGAAGTAGCTCGCCAGGCCGCCCTGCACTCGGCATTGTATGCATATAGAATTAGAGGTGCCAAAGAGCTGAAAAACCAATGTGAAATACTAAAAATGATTGGATTGCCTCATTATCACCCTCCCGAAGCATCGGAGCAGTAAGTAAATCCCACTAATAAAATAAAAGGGACAATACGGAGTAATTTCCTCCTCAACCATCGCCTTTATGGCGTCGCGTTGCGACTCAACTGTATAATACCCCACACCCCGGACTTGCGTCCGAGGCTATCCAATACCGTCGCTTCGCGACTCTTCCCCGCAATTTTCGTTTGGTTTCTTTACCTTGTGGCATTAACCGGACGTTGGTATCCATTTAGTAAAAAAAAAGGGACGGAGTAATTTCCTCAAGCGCAGAAACGTCACGCCTATGAAAGAGCCGATAAAGTTTATCCTTCTCTCTTTACTTGTATTCCAAGCAGGGTGTGGATACCATTCCAACCCTAGAAAACTGGACATGTCACTTCACCAATTCCATTTCGATTCTGATTTTCAATACTGGACTACTGTCATTAAAAGAGCCGATTTTGGAGCAAATTTTACTCCTAAGGACGAAGCTTTCTATTTGCAAATTTCAGTAGATGCTCCTTCTCGCGAAGGAGCTGAGAAAATGTACTCAAAATTTTTGCACACAAATCCAAATTTCAAGGAAGTTGTTGTCGAAGAATTAATCTATTTAATAGATAGATATGACGAAAGTTATGTTGATAAATTTGACGATGCTCACTCTATGTATTTGAGGATTAGGAGCCCAAACACTTGGAGCGTTATCCTTAACGGAGAACACGGCTGGCTAGTGGCCTTTACAAACGGGCAAGTCTCTGAATCGCAACTGATCATGTGAGCATGGAAAATTACTCCGTCCCTTATATTTTAGCTCCGGATTCCGTTCCCACCACGCGAACTCTGGCCAAAAAAACCCTTTTGAACTAAATGGGGACGGAATCGGGACGGAATCATGTCGTGTTAAAATTAAATCCAATAGTGAAACTTAGGACTAGGCGGGATGGTGGAAGGCCTTAGATTAGGACAGAGCCAGCTTGATATCTCTAAGATTTGTGGTCAATAATGAGGCCGCAGAAAAAAATGTTCCCCACAACCCCAACCTGGTCTTCAGACCGAGCCTAGCCAAAAATCAAGATGTCTATATTCGAAACAGTTCTCACTTCCATTGGTGGAACAACAGCCTTATTGATAATCGTCGGCTTCCTCCTTAAAAATGTCATAATCCAGCGACTGACTAAGGCCGTGAGTCACGAATTTGACTCAAAGCTTGAGCAGCTGAAATCGAAACTAATCGGCGAGAGAAGCCTCTACCAGGAGCGTTGGAAGATCAAAAGAGACACATGTCTTAAGGCCATGTCTATAATTGACCGTGCCTTTCACAACCATGTATGGCATGGAAGCATTTCAAACCTTCAACCATTGATCGAACCACTCGACCCAATTGAAATTGAGGTTTCCGAAGTAAGAGTAGTTCATAACGAGCTGAGTTCATGTTGTGAGAATCCGGAAATCATCGATCTATTCTTAAAGCTGGTGAGTGGGGGTAATTCCACGGTTCCGGCAGACAAGCGGAATGAAGTAGGAGGCGTTGTCGGCATGAACGAGATCGAAGATTTTCGCCAACTCGTTCGCAAGGAACTTGGATTCGGAGATACTGTAGTTCAGCAGACCGATTGTCCTTGGGTTGTTGATATTTTCCCTTTGGTCAGAAAGCATTTCAAGGAAGCCACAAAATGAATATTCTCATAATCAGCACCAATGAATAGAGTCATCTTAGCAATCTAACCATCGTCTTTATGGCGTCGCGTTGCGACTCTACGGTTTAAAACCCAGCCCCCCCGGACTTGCGTCCGGGGCTATCCAATACCGTCGCTTCGCGACTTTTCCCACTCCCCTGCTCTCACTGGCAACGCTTAACCACGGTAATGGCCTGGCTACCTACCTCTAGGCCTCAGAGGCCTTGTTTTCTTCCGACTCGCCGGCGAACAGCAACATGACTTCGCTTTTGGTGAAGAGCCCGAACCCGAGTAAGACCACCACGGAAATCACCCCGCACACCCCTACCGTGATCAGCGGGTTCCAGTCGAACCGTTGTTTCACAAAGGCGTAGGCCGCGATCAGAATTACCGTCGCTAGGGTCAGGCGAACCAACTTCAATTCGGACAGCTGAATCCAGCGCCAGGCTTTGACGCTCCAACCGGTCCAGCAACACATAATCGCGAGGCTGGTCCAGGTTGCCACCGCGGCTGCCTCGGCCGCCTGGCCGGGATGATTCGAAATCAGCAGGTAGTTCAGCAGAAGGTTCAGCAAGGCGCAGGCAAAGGTGATTTTTCCTACCACGAGACTTTTGTCCATAGCCATGAGGACGCGGCTGAACACGATATGGAGCAGGAAGAAGAAGGAGGCTGGGACGGCCCAACGGATCAACGGCGCCGCATCGTGGAATTTGGGGTCGGACAAGATCCAGAGCACATCGGTATTGAGCAGATAGAGGGCGGCACAGCCCGGCAAGGCCAGCGCGAGGGCGTAGCGAATCATGATCCCGAAAAAGCGTCGGAGCTGGTCATCTTCCCAGGGCGCATTTCCCTCGGGAAGCTTGTTCATGATGCGATTGAATTCGGGGAAAATGATCCCGATTAAATTGCAGCCGATGAGGTGAACCATGAGGGAAATGTTCATGCAGAGGCTGTAATCCGCGATCCGTTCTAGGCCGGCCCAGGCTTCGACAAAATACCGATCTGCGGCCCGAAAGAGCCATTCGCCAAAGATCATCGGCAGGAGCGGGAGCGAGAAGCTCAGGACCCCGCCGAGGGCGAGGCCTTCCACTGGTTTTCGGCTGGCCCACTTGAGGGGGGCCCAGCGTTCGGTGATCAGCAAGGTGGCGAACATCCAACCGGTCCAGGTCCACAGCACGGTGCTAATGGTGAGCGGTTTTACGAAAACGGCGACGCCGAGGAGAACAAAAAACCAGCCATCCAAGAAGAGGAACTGACTTACCCGGAAGCGCAGCAGATCATTGCAGCCGAGGAAATAGTAGGTTCGAAATTGCAGCTGCAAATACAGCACGAGGGCCAAACCACAGGCTAATAGATCAAACCAACTCAGGTGAATATCGAGGTTTTGCAGCGAGTGGTAGATGGGAATCGCCAGCACGGTAAAGAGCATGGAGAGTGAGCCAAAGACCTTAATCAGCATGCCGTAGACGCCTTGCCGATAGGCATCAGAGGTTCCCGGCAGTCGCCGCACCAAGAACTCAAAACTCCCGCAGGAGAAGAACATGGCCAAGAGCGAGACGGTCATGATGGCTAGGGTCAGCAGGCCATAGTCCTCTTTATCGAGCAGCATGGTCAAGAGTCGCAACCGGATCGGGGTCAGCGCCAAATTGATGATGATGTAGCCGTAGGAGAGAAAGAAAAAATGGAGAAAGCCTTTGCTCTTCAGGCTCATGTACTCACCTCAGGTCGATGTAGCGACGCGCGGTCACCTTGTGCAAAGCCGCAAAACTCAGTCTTCAAGAATTCTCCAGAGCACCGTTTTTACGGCTTGGATAAAGGCGGCCCGAGGCTCCTCGATTTTCCCATCGAGGATACCCCGACGGAGCGCTTCGAAGGCTTTCTTCTCTTCCTTGTTTAGCACATCGCGGGAAAAGTGTTCTTGTGCCCCGCTTGAAGTAGCAGAAGCGGTTCCGTCTGCATCGGCAGATTCGTAGTCGCGACGACCATGTGCCCAACTGACGACTCGCTCGAAATACATGAAATACCGATCCGCGAGAATAAAGGGGAAGTTCAGATTTTTGTTCGGCCCGACCGTAAGTTGTCGCGAGCCCAAGCTCATGGGACCCACTTTCACATCGGGCAAGGTGCCGGTAGCAAAGTAACCAAGGGTGCCGCCGATGAGCCCGCCGAGGCCGGTGCCGGCAAGCAGACTTGCGCCGCCGACTGCGATATCGAGGCCTCCGCCAATGGCAGCCCCGCTGAGTCCGCCGACCCAGGTAAGTTGTTTTCGCGAGAGCCCGAGAGCAGCGGCGACTTCTTGGCAGAAGAGATCTTGGTTTACCAATTCGAGTCCTTCGGTGAGACCATCCCAGCGGGTGTGCCGGAAGACATCGCGTAGTTCGCCGCGAATCCGATCTTCTTTTTTGTGAAGCTCTTTGCGGTAATCTTTCAGCAAGGCTTCCTGCAAGGCGCTGTCGTTTTCTTTGCCGCGCTTGCTGCGTTTTTCAACGTGGAGAATCGATTCTTCGAGCAGGTCCGCGAGCAGCTCGGCCGAGCGATCCAAGCGGGATTCCCAGTTTTGCTTCAGCGCGTCGACGGTTTTTGAAAGAGTCTGACTCCAATTTTGGTTGATCGCTTTCAGCCCTTCGAGCAGATGCAAGCGGTCCGAAAATCCGGCCTTGTGCGCATTGAATTCCCAGATCGAATTGAAATTCTTTTCGCAGGCGGCTCGCCAATCCGCTTCGAATTCGGCGAGATCTTGTTTGCGATTGATTACCGCCATACGCGGGTTGCGCGCCAAACGGAGGAGCTCCATTTGATACTTGTCATTCCGCCCCACGGGTCGGGCCGCGTTGATGACATAGAGGACCCCTGCCCCCTTCGCGAGCGGCTTTAACAGCTCGCAATCGTGGGCAAATTTTTCTTGCGACTGATGCGCTTGGATAAATTTTTCCGGCAGGTTGACTTCGGGGCCTTCGTTCTCCGCGAACCAATCGTGCACCGCGCGCGGATGCTGGAAGCCGGGGGTGTCGACGAGGGTGAGCAAAACCTTCCCATCAATCTCGACGGGGAATTCGCGGCAGATCACGGTTTCGCCCGGGGTGTCGCTGATGCCTACCCGATCGTCTTCGGTGAGGGTGGACAGGACGGAGGACTTGCCTTCGTTCGGCTGCCCGAGCACCGCAATCATTGGGCAGCTGGCATTCGCAGAAGGTGAATCGGTCACGAGGTCGCCTCCAATTGAATCAGCGAGAGATATGGATCCGCGAGCGCATCCAACTGAGCTTGCCAATGCTTCACTTGGCTTTCTGACACGGAACGGATTTCACCGCCCGCAGGCAGCCCGACCAAAAGCCATTGAATGAGGCAGTCTTTTCCTGCTGCGGCACGAAGCTCGAGGACAAAGTCCCGGAACTCGGCGATGACAGGCTGCCAGCCTTCGCAAGCAATCAAGATGCGGCCCGGAGGCGAGACCCAACTCAGCTTGGCAACATCGGTTAAGATTTCTTCGTCATTGGCATCGAGGCAATAATAGGCCGCGACGGAACGCCCGAGCTGCGCTTGTACGCGCTCGGCAAGATTGGATTCGGGGAGTAAGTCTTCAATGTCGGCGGTTACAATGAGGACCAGCGCATCTGCCGCGATGCCGGAAGCAGCAGTGCCTCTAGAAGCAGTGCCTTTAGAAGCTCTGCCTTTGGCTGGCTTCGAATTTTTCGAAGTGAGGGCCGAGCCCGCGGGTTCATCGGATGCGTTGGAGGGGGTCTTGTTTGCAGACGGTTCGTAAGCAGGCAGGCCTTTGCGTGGCGTTTTCGTTGGCTGGCTGGTCACGCTCATGCTGAGCTCGGGGGTGATCATCCGATCGTACAAGCGCTGGCAATCCGCATGGTTGAATTTTAGGTTTTTCAGGTTGCGGCGAAGCGTGAGGGAGGTCAGGCCGTAGAGTATGAGCCGAGGGAGCAGCCCGTAGGTGAATACCGCGAGGAGGAGAAAGCGCCACCAGGAGCGACGCGCGTCGGCTTCCACTTCATTGACATCCGCTTTGTAGGCGGAGATGCGCGAGTCTTCCACTTGCTTGAGCGATGGATAGCCTTCGCCCTCGCCCCAGATCCAGCTCCAGGGCGCTGCCATGGTTTTGACCACCGCGTGCACGTTGTCCGACTTTTCGATGACAGTGGATTCCCAGCCAAAAGAGCGGTTGCTTCCCAGCAGGATCAAGAAGGTGGTTAAGAGGGCCGCGAGATTAAACGCCACGCCAAAGACTTGCACCAAGCGCAGGCTGCGAGTGGTCAGCACCGAGCCGTAGATTGAGCCACGAGCTTGTGCGAGGCCTGCATAGCGACGATAGCTTTCGCGCTGGCTGGCTTCGATGCGGAATTTACCGGCGGCCCACAGCCAGACGCGACGCACCACCCCGGACATGCCGGTGAAGAGATTGCGCAGACCTTCTGGCAGGAGATTAAACCGGAGGCTGAGCACGCCGAGTAAGCCAAGTAAGGCCAAGGCAACTTGCACCCCGACTAAAATCCAAAGATACCAAGAGACGTTGACCGCTGGGTTGCCGGCGCCCACTTGGCCGGCTTGGCCTGTTTGATAGCGAAGCAACGAGCTCGCGACGACTAGGCCAACTAGCAGGCCGAAAAGAAAGAGTAAGGTGCTGACAACGCCAGTGGCCGAGTCAACCGCGTCGCCTGGAAGCAGCTCATTGCCGGTGGCGGAGCGCCCTTTGCGACGTGCTTCTAACCAACAGCGGAACAGGCCTGACCGAGGCGGAGACCGAGTTTCGTCTTCCTTGAGCTGAGGCCGAATCGCTTCGACAAAAATTTTGCGATCTCGAGTGTCGAGTGGTTTTTCGGCCTGCCCTTTATCTTCATGCAACAGCATTTCAAAGTCGACCACATCGGCCAGACTCCAGCTTGCATCCTGAATGGAATGAGAATCGCTCATCAGAAAGGTTGGGTAAGAAGAAAGGATCGGTTGAAACGAGTGCGGCTAGTTAAGGCGTTGCATCCCGTTTTGCGCCGCAATCTTATAAGCCTCGGCCAAGGTCGGCCAGTTGAACACGGTATAGACAAAGAAATCGAGTTTGCCGTTAAACGCCATGACGGCTTGGCCGATGTGAATAATTTCCGTGGCGTTGGTGCCGATCGCGTGTACCCCGAGAATGGTGCGATCCTTTTGGTGGAAGAGAATTTTTAGCATGCCAATTTCGTCGCCGAGCAACATACCCCGCGCGATTTCATTGTACTGCGCCACGCCCGCTTCGAAGGGAATTCCCTCTTCCGTGAGCTGGTTTTCGGTTTTTCCTACCATCGACATTTCGGGCACGGAGTAGATCCCAAACGGCATCAATTCAGGCATGGCGTGGGAGTCTTCGCCGAAGGCATTGCAGGCCGCGATGCGCCCCTGCTCCATCGCAGTCGAGGCCAAGGCGGGGAAGCCAATGACATCACCCGCAGCATAGATATGCGAAATTGTTGTGGCGTAGGTTTTGTCGACGGTTAGCTTTTCGCGCTTGTTGTATTCGAGGCCAATGCCTTCGAGCCCGAGCTGCGAGCAGGTGCCTTGGCGCCCAATGGCGTAGAGCATTTTTTCTGCCTTGAGAGTTTTTCCGCTCTCGGTGGTGACCTGAACATAAGACGGTTTCCCCTTCTTCTTGATCACTTCGCAAACCGACATCCGCTCGCCCATGCGAAGCTTCATGTCCGCGGTCACGCCCGAACGACGCATATGATAGGTCAGGGTCTCGATGATCTCATGATCCATGAACTGCAAAATGGTTTGCCCTGCGTCGAGGAGGGTCACTTCGATTCCGAGGGTGGCCATGATACAGGCGTACTCGGTGCCGATCACGCCGCCACCGACGACCAAAAGCGATTTCGGCAAGGTGCCCATGGTGAGTAGGTCATCGTTGGTGAAAATGTGTTCGCCATCGAAGGGGATGGACTCAGGGCGAGCCGGAACCGTTCCGGTGGCGATGAGGATCTTCTCTGCTTTGACTTCACTGACTCCGGTGTCGCCGGTGATTTCGAGGGTGTTTTCGTCGAGAAATTTGGCGTAGCCCCAGACGAGATCGATATTGTTATCGTCGAAGTCTTGGCCGATGAGCGCGTGTTCGTTGTGGATGACTTGGTCGCTCACAGCGATGAGATCTTGGAAGGTGATGTGGCGCTTTACTCGATAGCATTCGCCAAAGACACCGCGACGTCCCTTGCCGGTGAGGTGCAAGGCTGCTTCGCGCAGCGCTTTGGATGGGATGGTACCGGTATTGATTTGCGCCCCGCCAACCGATTTGCGGCCTTCGATAACAACGACACTTTTTCCAAGACGTGCGGCGGTAATCGCGGCCTTTTGACCGGCCGGCCCGCTTCCAATAACTGCAAAATCTACTTCACGCATGCGCTTCTCCATGCCTGCCGCCATTGAGTGGCAGGCGATTTAAATTTTTGGCCATTGAGTGGCAGACTCGATGGCAGGCGGAAGGATTGCCATTCAAGGCCATGCGTGTCGAGTTTGTTATGCCTTGAGTGTGAGGTGGCTCTGCGAGCGGTAAATGGGTTGAAAGAAGGGAGCTTCGCAGGGGTATTTGTTAGGAAAGCATCGTTTAATGTCATCGTTTAAAGCCAGACCCGATGAGGCCATTGGCAAAAGCATAACCTAACTTTAAAATACATCCGCCCTGAGACTGCTCCAAGGTTCAACCAATGATGGAAGGAGAAGCGACCGATTCTTCTCATTCATGCCGTGCTGTGGACAGGTTATTTTAAACGAGATGGTACCCACTGTCGGCGGTTGGAAACCGCCGCTCCTTGGCCTGCGGCGCAGTTCCCTCCGGGGAGGTTCAGGCACAAGTCGGGTTGGGACTTAAGACGATGCGGCGGCGACTCGGCCGATGCCTCGGGCGACGTGAATCGTTTTTGCCTCGTTGAAGCCTTCGGAGGCGGTGTAGGCTCCATTGATCGAGCTGGTTTCCACTGTCGGCGGTTGGAAACCGCCGCTCCTTGGCCTGCGGCGCGTCCCTTCTTCTGCGAAATTATGGACCCGATTAAGGTGGCGCGGATTTCAATCCGCGTTTGTCGAAACGGGCTTTAGACCCACTGTCGGCGGTTGGAAACCGCCGCTCCTTGGCCTGCGGCGCATTTTCCTCCGGGGAGGTTCAGACACAAATCGGGTTGGGACTTAAGGCGTTGCGGCGGCGACTCGGCCGATGCCTCGGGCGACGTGAATCGTCTTTGCCTCGGTGAAGCCTTCGGAGGCGGTGTAGGCTCCATTGCTCGAGCTGGCGCGGCGGCCTTCCGCGTCGAGGATTTCCAGGTAGAGCCAGGGCCCGTCGCGATATTCGCGCTGACTTACTCCGGGACCATGAGGCTCTAGCTGCGTGGTCACCGCTTCTGCGGCTTTGGTGTCTGGAACGGGACGGCTTGCTTCAAAGAGAACCGGTTCTGGACAATATGGAATTTGGAATTCATGCACCAAGCCACCTTGGATCGGATGCTCCCATTCGCCGGCTCGGAGGATACCCGATTGATTGGTGACGAGCAAGACGTCGCGCTCGGCGGGGCCTTCGCTACACCAGTCGCCGAAAAGGGCCGCGACGGGTTCGTCCCGATGCATGGCTTTGAGCACCACGGCTGCGGGTTTGAGCTGGCGCCAGGCGTCGACGTAACCCGAATGCCGGAGCCAACGCTTTTTGCGCATGGTGCCGTAATCCGCGAGGCACCAGAGGGTCCATCCAGCGACCCATGGCTTGTTCTGCATCTCTTCGTGATGTTCCACGAGAACGCGAATCTGTTCCTTTTCTTCCGCGAGGTTTCCGCGTTCGGCGGGGCAATTGCTGATTTCTGTGACGAGGAGGGATTGGTTTTTCGAGGCGTCGCGGGCGTTTTCGAGCTGGTCGAGTTCGTAATTGATCCCAAGGACATCTGGGATATCGAGCGTCTTGTGTCGGATGCCTCGGTACTGGTGATTTTCCGCGTAGGTGGTGGCGCGATCGGGGTCGAGATTCTGTGCCAAGCCGTGGAGTTGGGTGTAGGCGGTGTGGTCTTGAGCTTCGTTCCCCATGCCCCAGAGGATGACGGAGGGATGGGCGCGATCGCGGCGAATCATGTCGCGCATTTGACGCAGGGCATTTTGTAGCCACGCTCCTTTGCGCACGGATTTCCAGGTGGCGATTTCGGCGAGAACGAGGATACCGAACTCATCGCAGGCGTCGAGGAAATCGGGGGACTGCGGGTAATGCGCGAAGCGGACAAAATTGAGTCCGAGCTCTTTGATGAGGCGGGCGTCTTCGACGTGATGTACCCGGCGTAGGGCATTGCCGATTCCGGGAATACGTTCGTGGCGGTTGATGCCCTTGAGTTCGACGCGGCGTCCGTTGAGGAAGAAACCTTGGTTGTTACGAAATTCGGCGTCGCGGAAACCGACACGGAAGCTGTGGGTTTCGCGGTGACATTGGAGCTCGATGCGGTACAGGGTTGGGTGGTCGATATCCCAGGTTAAGGCGTTTGGCACGTCGATGTCGAGGGTGAGCCAATTGCTCCCTTGGTGGAGGGGGCGGGATTCGGAAAACGAGTGAATCGGGCCGGAGAGAGCGGGTTGCTGCTGTTCGATTTTCCAATCAAAATCGAGGGAGGTTTCGGAGTCGTGAAGCGAGACCACCTCGAAGGAAAGTTCGACCTTGCCGTGGGAGACGGTTTTCACCAGCGCGGTGCGGCGGTTGATGAAGTAGTCTTGGTGCTCCGTGATTCGGACGGGTGTGGCGAGGCCACCGAGCATAAGGAAATCGGGTTCTGCGATCCCGGGGAGAACATCTCGCTTCGGCTTGTTGGTGAGGCGAATTGCGAGGGTGTTTTCGCCGAGGCGGAGGTAGCGGCTGATGTCCGACGCGATACCGAGGTACTGCGCGTCGAAGGTTTCGACCTTCTTGCCGTTGATCCAGAGTTCTCCGGTGCCGTAGAAGCCATCCGTGTCGAGTTGGATGCGACGCTGGGGTTGGCTTGGGTCGTGTTGCAGGGTTAGCTTGGTACGGTAGCTCCCCCACCCTCGGTAATAGCTGACTCCGGGTTGAAAGGTGTCGAGGGCGTTCCAGCAATGTGGAAGCGTGACGGGTTCGCCAGTGTCTTGGTCACCACGCAGCCAAGCCTTGGCGGCTTTGCCTTTTTGAAAGATCCATTCGCAGTTATGTGGTGTCTGACCCATGCGTGATGGGTAGGCTAATCCGGCTGAAAAAACGAGTCTTCAACCGGATGAATGTTGCGGAGGGTGGCTTGGGTGGTTCGGGTGGCTAGGGCAAAGGTAGCAGGGTTCGTATGCGTCTGTAAAGAGACGGGACGCCTCTGTTGCTTTAGATCAAGCCTAGGGGAATCCAAAGTGGCTGAGGTGGCTCGGGCGGCTTGGTGTGCCTTGCGGGGGCCGCATCAGAACCAAGAGTCCTTAGACCTCGAGAATCCGAAATAAGGATGCTGAAAGCATCCAACTTAAAAGCCCCAGGCTTCAGCCTGGGGTTTCGGAACATGCAACCCAGGTTGGTATGCGCTTGCGGGGCCGCATCAGAACCAAGAGTCCTTGGACCTCGAGAATCCGAAATATGGATGCTGAAAGCATCCAACTTAAAAGCCCTAGGCTTCAGCCTGGGGTTTCGGAATGTGCAACCCAGGTTGGTATGCGCTTGCGGGGGCCGCATCAGAGCCAAGAGTCCTTGTTTCGAAAATCCGAAACGAGGATGCTGAAAGCATCCAACTTAAAAGCCCGAGGCTTCAGCCTGGGGTTTTGGAACGTGCAACCCAGGTTGGTATGCGCTTGCGGGGGCCGCATCAGAACCAAGAGTCCTTAGACCTCGAGAATACGAAATAAGGATGCTGAAAGCATCTAACTTAAAAGCCCCAGGCTTCAGCCTAGGGTTTCGGAACGGGCAACCCAGGTTGGTATGCGCTTGCGGGGGCCGCATCAGAACCAAGAGTCCTTAGACCTCGAGAATACGAAATAAGGATGCTGAAAGCATCCAACTTAAAAGCCCCAGGCTTCAGCCTGGGGTTTCGGAACGGGCAACCCATTGCGTGCTGAAAGTACGCCGGAAGGGTTGAACTATGATTGGTGGATTCACTATTTCGATATCCCAATCTCTTCAGGCTAATCTTGCCCACATCTATTTTTTATCAAAGGGAGAGCGCACACAATTAATTACCGATGATATCGCGCCCCGAATTTATTCATCTATGTCAAGAATCATGCAAAAATCAGGGGCGGTCTCGATCCGAATTAACGGGATACCTGATCATGTTTACCTGCTTCTATAGACAGACGTCAAAAACCTTCTCTGGTGCTCAATTAATGAAGGAGATAAAAGGGTAGCTCAACTTTCCGGCGTACTTTCAGCACGCAATGTATTGCACATTCCAAACCCCAGGCTGAAGCCTGGGGCTGTTAAGTTTGATGCTTTCAGCATCTTGTGCGAATCTTCGAACCAAGGGCTCAACCGCAAAGTTTGTGACGGGATTATAATGGCTGAGACGTCCCGCCTCAGGATCTACTTTGACATTCCAAACCCCAGGCTGAAGCCTGGGGCTGTTAAGTTTGATGCTTTCAGCATCTTGTGCGAATCTTCGAAGCAAGGGCTCAACCGCAAGGTTTGTGACGGGATTATGATGGCTGAGACATCCCGCCTCAGGATCTACTTTGACATTCCAAACCCCAGGCTGAAGCCTGGGGCTGTTAAGTTCGATGCTTTCAGCATCTTGTGCGAATCTTCGAAACAAGGGCTCAACCGCAATGGCACTTAGATAAGCCGATTTGCATCAAATATGAGTGGAAATCCAGACGTCTAGGGGCGCGTAGCGCTGACCCATTGATAGCCATGGTTGACGAACGAAGTGAGGAGGCCGTGGTTCAGTGGATTTCTCTTCTAAGCCGCATCGCGGCGACACCCAACCGGATGAAAAGGGTATGATAAACGATTTCTACTAATTTTGGTGGTCTCGTTTTAGTGGATTGCGGACATAACAGGAATTAAACTGCGCGGGGCTAAGCCCTG
>Ga0209187_1001168_pt1 | contig 33432 bp, 29 predicted proteins | sample BantaG_FD_187430 | JGI IMG/M metagenome (GOLD analysis project Ga0209187, IMG submission 187430) | Marine algal microbial communities from Bantry Bay, Ireland - BantryBay_4 metaG (SPAdes) (version 2) | ecosystem: Host-associated > Algae > Red algae > Unclassified | place: Bantry Bay, Ireland...
TTTGCAAGAGAAATGGAGATGGATATTAAGTATGATGATCAAATAATTGGCACTCGAAGAGTTGACTTTTTCGTTGAAGACAAAATTATGGTTGTACTTAAGGCATTGATCAAAATAGATCATGTTCATTTGGCTCAAGCCATGAATTATTGTCAGGCTTATAATTTGCCTATTGGATTATTACTCAACTTTGGAAGTAAAAGCCTCGTTTTCAGGAGAGTCTAAAATGTCAATCATCCAGAGAATAAAAATCCTAAAATCAATAAATCCTAAAAATCCTAATTCAGACAATCTAAGTAACAACAAGCTTCATTAGAAGAGCACATATAATAGCGCCATAAGTACCTAGAGCATAACCTAGCACAGCCATTAATACACCTACAGGGGCCAATGATGGACTAAATGCAGAAGCGACGACAGGAGCGGATGCCGCACCTCCAATATTGGCTTGGCTACCTACAGCCACAAAAAAGAATGGAGCTTTGATTAACTTCGCAACGGATAGTAATAATCCAACATGCACCAACATCCAAATGATGCCAATGGCAAATAAGCCTAGATTTTTAAAGACTTCGCCAAGATTCATTTTCATACCGATAGTCGCAACAAGAATGTAGATAAAAATTGTTCCCCATCGAGAAGCACCGACACCTTCTAATTTACGTGCTTTAGTAAATGATAGTGCAAGCCCTATTGTTGTTGAGAATACGATAAGCCAAAAGAATGAAGACATAAGAGAGTTTAGTTTATATAATTCTAATGTTTCTTTTATTGATCCCATCAACGGTGTCATAATATCTTTACCCCAATGTGATAAGGCTACCCCTCCAAAAGCAACTGCCAGTAGGACAAAGGTGCTTGTCGTTGTGGGCATTTTCTCCACTCCGGCTCTATAGTCTTCGACATTTTTTTTCAAATCTTCAATTGCTGAGTTATCTGCTTTTAGCCAATGATCTATTCTGTCGCTTATGTTGGCTCCATAAAGCAAAAAGCCTAACCATATGTTAGCAACCACAACATCGATGACGACCATAGTCCCAAATAAATTATCGCTCACTTCGTAGATTTCTTTCATAGCAGTCTGATTTGCTCCTCCACCAATCCAACTACCAGCCACAGCAGAAAACCCTCTCCATATATCTTCAGGATTACCTCCAATTAAATTTGGGGCAACAAACGAGACGACAAGCAATGCAATAGGACCGCCAATAATAATGCCTATAGTAGCTGTAAAAAACATGATCAATGCTTTAGAACCTAGATTTAAAATGCCTTTAAAATCAATCCCAAGGCACAGTAAAATCAAACTTGCAGGCAACAAATATCTGGAAGCCACAAAGTATAACTGCGATTCATCTCCAGAAATCAAATTCAATGGCCAGTTAAAAATCGCCGGAATAAAATAACACAAAAGCAATGTAGGGACATACGTATAGAATTTCTTCCAACCGGCTGTCTTCAATTCGGAGGTGTAAAAAACAAAAGCTAGAATGCATAGTAATATGCCTAATACAATTGCATCGTTGGTAAAGAAAGGTTTCATAAGAATGAAAATAGGAAAATGTAACTAATTCAAGCTTATCTTTAAATTCAACCATGAGTTAATTGAGTATTTAGTGAAAAAGATGGCTTACACTCTATATTTGCGCGTATTCAGACAATAAAGTGATTGAGTGAAAATTCAATGATTTTGCTAGATATTATTAGCTAATATTGATCAATCAAACCACAACTTATGTTGTTGATTCCATTCATAATTCGGATTTCAAGCTCCTATTGTTTAGCTTTCTGTGCACTGCATGTATGCAATGATCCTTCGCTCAAGGGTCTAAAGATGTATCGATTCAATTGCAAGTCTATCCGACAGGAATCATTCCTGGCATCATGATTGACAAGTCTATCAGTGGTCGAGGACGCGTCGCCGTGAGATTGGGCTAAAATTTATTTGATCATCGAGATTTAGGCGAGCAGGATAACGAAGAGGGTAGTGGTGTCGGTTTTAGCTTTGGCTACCAACATTATTTTGTAAATGATTTCAGTGGCTGGCATCTTGAGTTAAAGAATGATGTTTGGTTTAGTTAAGTGGATTATGCAAATACAGATCCTGATTTTAACGTCACCGAAGGACAAACAAGCATTACTGTATTGCAACCTACCGCTAATATCGGGTATACAATAATTACCTCTTCAACTTTTGTCATTCGCCCTACTCTTGGTTTTGGGTGGGAATGGAATGTGCGCACAGAAGGAGAACCTACGGGACAAGGAGCAATTGCATTGATTGGGGTTTCTGTGGGAAAACGATTTTGATTGTTCTATTTATATCGCTATGAACGTTCTTCATTGTTTATTTCATTAGGCACATTTTTATTATTTTGACTTAAGTCGGAGAATCAAAAACTTGTTTAGCAAATAATCAATATACCCAGAATTGATTTTATGATTTCCTACCACATTGCAGAAGACTCCAAGTCCATTAAGCTTGTGTTACTCTATACATATAAACATTAATGAATCATATATGTAAATGTCAGGAGATCCTATATCTACAATCACAAACAACAAATGAAACAATAGTTAACATCTGTACAGTTGTTGTTACCTGTTGAAACCTACTGTGGTTTGCTTAATTAATTTCTTTAAACTTAAGTCTATCACTTTTACCAAATTCCTTTACTAGTTCATTGTAAATGACTCGTTTTCTTTCTTCTCCATTTTTAAACGCTGCTTTTACACGAGAACGATCTCTCTTGTATTCATAGCTTTCATCCGTACCAGTTACGACGTAGTGAAGATTAAACATACCGTTCCGTCTATCACGTTTTGGAGGTCTTTTGGGATCGTGTTTTTTAAATTTATTTGCTAAGATTTGACCAGCATTTACTTTTAAAAAATACAATTGGACATTTTCTGTTGAATGGTACCCACTTAAAGTAAAATTAGCCGCATTACTCTGAATGAACATAGTCGGGATATATAAATTTTTCCCTTTAATTTCTAAGTAGTTATTAATTTCTGAAAATTTAATTTCTTCTAAATCTTTGTTATTTACATATGACGAAAATTGTTTCATCATTTCTAAATTTTGAATTCGGCCATTAGTTATTTCAGCTGAGATAAGTCCATTTGTTTTAGTTTGAATTATATTCCAATCTTTATCAAAGAAGAAGTCGAATTTTGATAAAGTATTGAATTCGCCTTTTATATTGTCAGATGTGATGACATCTTGTTTAAAGTTGTCGTTCTGATCCAGGCATTTTTCGAGGTCAATATTGTTGCCATCTAAAGCAAATTGATAATGATAGTTGTTATTTTTAAATTCAAGGCGACCATCTGATTTGACATTTCCACCAAACACCTTTCCATTAAAGTTGGTTTTTAAAACATCATTAAGGCTATATAATTTACCCTTAACTTTGCTCATTCTTATTTTGTCAAATAATAGCTCATTTGCATCTAAGGTCAGATAAATTCTGTTTTCTTTTAAGAAAATTGAATTTGATTCTGCTTCTTTAAAATCACTAAAAGAGAACAAATCCTCCGCTTGTATGATCTTAGCTTTAATCGAAGCCTTTAGGACATTTCTTTTTTCCTCTACGACATAGTAACCATTAAATTCAAATGCTGAATTATCCAGTTCGACCTGAAGATTATTGAAGTGTAGTTTTTCTCCTATATTTTTTAATTCTCCTTTTTTTAGACGGATTTGATTATCCAAATCAGATGTTAATCTAACATTATTAACATCACCTTTAAGGCTTAGAAAATTTAAAATTGACTGTTCTGAATCTACTGGATAATTAGCAACATTACATTCTGTTATATCAATAGTGCCTTCAGCTTTGTACAATGATGAATCTCTTGATAATGCATAAAGAGATTTGACTGGCACATTACCTGCCAACTTTAAATAAGAAAGGATTTTATTTTTGATGGAATATTGTATTTCAGCATCTAATTTTTCATCATCAATTTCTAGCTCAAGTTGTTGTAACATTAACTTTTCTTGATTGCCTGTGAGCGTAGACTGAATATCAGATATAGCAAAATTATTTTCAGTGCCTCTGACGAGTTCTCCATTTTTGACATAAAGCGTGTAGTCAATAGCAGATACTTCATCAAAAGAAATAATTCCTGATAATTTACCATCGAGGCGAAGTTGCTTTTCAAGATCAGTTTCAGATTCTGCCAACCATGTATTTAATTTATCCAAATCCCACTTTTGCACATTTAGCCTGATGTCTCGCTGTGAATTTAAGGTGTTGAACCATCCTTCTAGTTTAATGCCTTGGTTAAGTTGACTTGGTTCAATGGTTACAATTTTTGACAATTTGTTATACAGTAGTGTTGTTTGAAAGGAATCGTCGATATCAATGGACTGATGGTCAGTATCATTAATGACGTAATCAAAGGATATATCTCCTTCGGCGACTATACTTACTTCTTCTCTACCGCTGCTCATTGACATGGCGGCATTTACCAGGGTGAATTGTGTAATCTGATCCGCAGTGCCTCTATCGACAACGACCTTAAAATTTTCAACAATTAATTCGTCTATATTAATGAGACCTGCATTGCCAGAAGGAGAGTCTGAGCCAGTCATCAAGCCTTCAATGTTCCATTTTTTGTTTCGCTCCTTTAATGTAACAGCCCCATTCTTAATCACCAAACTACTGATAACAGGATCTGAAAAAATGGATTTGAAGATGTTCAATTTCACCTGAAATTCTTCTAATTCTAAAGCCGCGTCATAGTCACTATCATAAAAGGTTGGATTACTGAGATCTAAGGAGATGGATGGGAATGAATTGAGGTAGTTGAAATTTGCTTCGCCGTAATGCAGTTGATTGTTTGTGATTCTGTCAAGTTGTGACAATGCAGAATTCTCAATCTTTTTATGAAATAAAATGGATAATAGAAGGGAAATAATAACTAGCGCTATTAAAGCACCAATGAGCCATTTTATTATCTTGAATAGTCCTTTCATCTAGTTAACCTTCATAACGGTTGTGATCATGGTATTATGATTTGGAAATTGAAGAGTAGTCACTTTTCTGGGGTAGATAGTTTGTGGAGCTTGATCATCACATTTTGTCAAATGATTATGTGATACGTAAAAAAATCTAAAATACCGGAAACGCTAATTTTGTTAAAAGAGGAGAATTGTGCCTCCCGCTTTAAAATCCGTGAAATCCAGTAATCTTTTAAATCCGTGTTCCGCCCTTATAAGAGTTCAAATTTCAACTACAACAACTCCTAATATCTATACTATCCGTTAGAATCCTTGCTCGGAAAACCACCTTATGATTGCCACGACAATTTCATATGAAAAAGACAATTATATATTTTTTACCAATGATAATTATACCTAGATACCCAATTGAAGCATAACTTGCAGACTTAGAGGAGATTATGTAAATAAATGTATATATATAATTCTTTGAAAAGAGACACTTCTAGCTTTCGCTGTCTTTATAAACACATTACGTATTATTTATTTATGTAATATGTAATTAATTCATTTTGAGGTGTTAAATTCGCTATCGACTAAAGTTTCAAAAAATATGAACAAACTAATATCCAGTTTATTCTGCGCTATGCTGTGCGCGTCCTTCATCTACGGCAACACTTCTAGCGAAGATTTATCTATTGGTATAACCTGCCCACCAGACAAATGGGTCGATTGCGATGCCGAAATTTGGTACTTAGATACATATGGATCAGCTTATTTTAAAGACTATTATGGTAATGTAATTACACTTCCAGAACCAGAAGTGCATAGACACGTTAGTCAATGTGGCAGAGGTTACATTGATCGTGTATGGAAACACAAATCTAATGGACAATGGTTTAGTTGCACACAGACAATTTATGTGGGTGAGCAAAGTTCTAAACCCACTATATATTGGCCTAGAGATGGACTAGTGTTGGAAGGATGTAATCCCAATATACTACCCAAAAATCTGCCAGACTACTATAGTGAGCCTCAATATGCAAGTGGATCGTGCTCAATGTTGTTGCACACATATAAAGATCAATTGTTTACAGTAAGTGGTGGATGCAAAAAAATAATCAGAAAATGGACGGTGATTGATTGGTGTGTATACAAGCCAAATACGTATCCTGTAAAAGGATATTATGAGCATTACCAAACCATTAAGTTAATTAATAATGAAGTCCCTCATGCCTATGAAGCTCAAGATATAGAAGAAAAAGCAACCTCGTGTTCAGGAGCATATGTACATGTTCCAGATTTGACTGTTGGAGCTAGTGATTGTGATCAAGATTATAAGATCACAAATAATTCACAGTATGCTGATTATAGAGGTAGAAATGCTAGTGGTCATTATCCAGCAGGTATGCATACAGTGACATATACTGTCGAGTATGGATGTGGATCGAAGTCAGTCTTTATACAGAAAATTAAAGTAAATAATAATCTATCTCCAGTACCATTTTGTTTAGCTTCTGTATCAATTGCATTGATGCCAGTGGATGAAGATCGAGATGGAGTTCCAGAAAATGGGTCAGTATTAATATGGGCAAATGATGTAGACTTTAAAAGTTATCACCCATGTGGGACCCCAATAAGTTTTTCATTTGATCCAGAAGGTAAAGAGACATCAATAGAATTTACTTGTGAGAATGTAGGTTTCAATGAATTGAATCTCTATGTGACAGATAATAATGGCAATCAATCTTTCTGCCGTGTTGGTATTCTAGTCCAAAACAATGCGGCCAATATTCCAAACTGTGAGCCAGGAGATCAAAACGGAGACGGAGATGTGCCAGTTGATGAGATGCCGCAAGATTCTGTATACTATGATACAACAATGATTGATGTTCCTTTAGATACCATGTCAATGGATATGCCAGTCGATACGAGTATGATGGTTTCAGATACATTGGATGTAGATGTACCACTGGATACCATGGGTGTTGATACAATGGCTTATACAATGGACATGGATACAACAGCACAAGAAGTGCCTGATACGTCTAATTTAGGGATGGTCTTTGGTAATGTGATGTCTGTACATGGCAACGCTATCGGTTCAGCATCTCTGCTGTTTGAAGGACCTGATGTAGCAGGTCAGGTTACATTTGAAACTGTTATGGTCCCTGTTGTTATTGATAGTTTTACGAATGCTGTTGGTCAACTATTTTATGTCACTGATTTTATAGAAGAAGAAAGAGAAGTCGCAGGTTCAGCATCTGTATTTTCAGAAAGCATTGATGTCAATAGTAGTGGTGAATATATTTTGACGAATGTGCCAATGGGTCAACCAGTAACTGTTGCAGCATCAGTTGAAGCAGGTGCTTACGCAGACCAAATAACCACTGCTGATGGCATCCTCCTTTTTGAACACTTGACAGGGATTTCTAGAATACAAGATCCTCATCGTTTACTTGCAGCTGACATTGATATGGATGGCGATGTCGATATTGATGATGTTGAATTTCTAGTTGATTATTTAGCAGAGACGACGGATGCATTACCTGCTGAGGAATGGCTATTTGCAGATGCTGACTATGCATTTGCTAATCCTAATTCGCCATGGACGGAAGACTATGTTGTTTCATCAGTGGTATTGGATGAGCCAATTTACAATATGAATATAATAGCTGTCCAAATTGGAAATTTAGGAGACATTGATTTAGAGAGTAGAACTGATCTGCAAACACTGATAAATGATATTCAACGGTTTAAAGGAGCCGTGTCATCTGAATTAACGGTTACACCAAATCCATTTGCTGATCAATTTAATTTAAGTCTGGATATCGACGTGAATGAAAATGCGAGTTTGCAATTATTTGATATGAGCGGGAAGTTAATTCGAAAGCAAGCCTTGTCATTGAAAAAAGGGAATAATCAACAAATGATAGATCTTTCTGATTTGAATTACACTGGTACGATGATTTATCAAGTCACAACTGAGCGACAACAATACCAAGGGAAAATAATTCGAGTGAATTAAATTGAATAAAGTATAATTGATTAGAAGCCTAGAACGTAAAAATTCTAGGCTTTTTTTATTTCACAAAATGATCTTGTTAATAGGTTGTTAATACAATCACAATGATAATTTGTCAGATTGATAAAGTCATGTAAATCTGTAAATTCAATTAAACAAAATAACTTAATATGACTTTACGATTTAGTTTGCTAATTGGAATTGTTCTCATTATTACGGCATGTGAGGAATCCCAATATATTCCTTCCAAGGCTGAAGGCTTAACACATGGATTTTATGAAGAATTTTCTGAAAAATTAAATGTTGCTTATAATAATGAAGATGATTTTGAAGTAGGTATTCAACTTGCAAATTTAAAAGCACCAACAGATAAAGTGTTTCATTATTTAAATAAGGGTATTAATGAAACCCCAGATAAATGTCTTAGACTTTATCCTCCATTAGAAGCATTAAGAGCTGTCGGTATTAAAACGAATATTGTAAGAATAGATACAACAGAGTTTCTTAACAGTATTGATTTATGTTTGAGTAAGCTAGGACAAGATTCTTACAATAACTATTTAAAAGAAAATGAAAGATTAGCTAATATTAGAAATGCTGAGCGGGAACAGCTTGACAGTTTACTTTTTGATCATGCTTTAATTGCTGAATTAGACCAAATTAGAAGTGATGATCAAAAAATCAGAATGAAGATGGCGAAGGATGATATCTATGAAGGTACTCCAAAATATGATTCATTGAATAATTTACAAACGATGTTTGATTCTATTAATTTAATTAAAGTAGATGATATTTTCAAAAAATATGGATGGCCTTCTCAGGAAACAATAGGGTATGATAATAACACTATTTGGTTGGTCTTACAACATCAAGAAGACATATATATCAGGGATAAGTATCAAGAATTAGTAGAAGCAAATGCAGGTCCTGGTTCTATCGAAGCTTACCTTTGGGCTAGTAGTAAAATTCGAAGGGATATGCGTAATTGACTCAAGTTTTTATTTTCTTGAATATCCATTAATCTATTAAGAGGTGTTTGAAGAGGACAATCATTCTTACTTTTGTTGTGTGAAAAAAATCTTAATCATCGGTTGTTGTGGCGCAGGTAAATCTACCTTATCCAAAAAATTGAGCACAAAGCTAGGGCTACCCGTCATCCATCTTGACCAAGCTTACTGGAAGCCTGGCTGGATCGAAACTCCGAAGGAAGAGTGGGAGTGCAAAATAGCTGAACTAGTCAAACAACTAGCTTACATCATGGACGGCAACTACAGCGGTAGTTTGCATCTTCGTTTACCAAGTGCTGATCAAGTCATTATCCTTGATTATCCAACAAGAATTTGTTTTTGGCGTGTGATTAAGCGTATTGTAAAAAACTTGGGTGTCACCCGATCCGATATGACGCAAGGATGTCCAGAGCGTTTCGACTTAGCGTTCTTGCATTATGTGTTAGTATTCAATATAGTAAGTAGAAAAAAAATCTACAAAAAGATCAGAGACACCCCACACAATGCGGATTTATTAGTGTTAAAAAACGATAAAGAAGTAAATTTTTATTTAGCGCAACTTTGACATGATCCTCATTATCAGTTGAACTTTACTTAAATAATCGTTCATCCAATTGTAATTATCTTAGTTTCTTTTTCTTCACCATTTTGAAGTTTTTATGCCTTGGATTGATTAGAATATTGAACTCATTAATCGTTATTATTGAGTTGTACGCCATTACCATATGCATAAAATATGGTCGCAAATACATTTACAATCAGTTAACAAAATGAATGAGTGAAAGGCTATACAGTTGCATAATCTTATTATAAATGGCCCTAAAGATTTTCAAAACTCAACTTTGCTATTTAGCCATTATTTTGTTCAGTTGCAATACTCAAGAAAATTCTAAAACATCACGATGGTTAGATGATATACATTATGATAAAAAAATAGACAAAAAGAACTTTCTTGTATGTGATGAAGATAAGGTAATTCAATATTTTAATTTGGGAGATGCCATTGATTACAAGGGTGACAAGCCTATGATCATTAATGAATTTATTGTTAACTACAATAGTACTAATGTCAAAAAAGAATCAGGTCTTATAAAGATTAGATTTATCGTAAACTGTGAAGGCGAAACTGATAGGTTTAGGATGATGCAAAGTGGCCTGATCTATAAAGAAAAAGTATTTGACAAAAACATTAGCGATTAGTTAATGGCCATAACAAAAGGATTGGATGGATGGGACAAAAAAGAAGAGGAGGATGGGACATCTGTCGATTATTGGCAATATCTTCATTTATCAAAACCAATAGTGTAAACTATGTGGTTGGAGAAGTGTAAACTATGTCCCCAACTATACATTAACAACTCGTTAAACTTCGATTAACAAAATTGAAATAGGAATAAAGTAATTTTACCTTAAATCCTCAATTAATGATTAAGTGCATCCTAACTCTGCAATTCTTAGCTTTCACAACTATCCTATTTGGTCAACCAAATTATATAGAACAATCTTATCGAAAGTACTCCATTAAATCAGATACTTCGTTTTATAAAATTGACTACAAACAAGTAAATAATTATTTAGCACACACCATGAACCCTAATGAGATTGCTTCGTCAGTTCGTAAAGGAACGATTTGGATTAATGACAACAAATTTCTTAAATCAGACACCTTATTTTCAAGTTCTGAAAAAATGTATCATTCAAAAATAGAATATAGTAAAGATTATTTATATGCAATTCCATATGGAAAAGATAAAATAGATAATGTAAGTCGTTTGGAATTACAGAACTACCTAATAACCACATTAAATTATTCACCCTTACAAGTACTAAAGTATTTAAATGATAATACTCAAGAATATAGATTAAGAAATGAATCAAGCAAATCAATTGAATTTGTAACACAAATTGGAGAGTATAGAGTTACTATAGAAATAGACAAGGCCAACTACGAGATAAAAAAAATATCTACGTTATCCTTTAAAGAGGAGGATGATCAATTCTATGGGTTCGGCGATGTACTTGATAACTATTTTTACGAAGACAATATAAAATTGGACAATCATATAGTTCCTTCTCTTATTGTAAAAGATGAACTAAATGGAAAATTATCCGATACAGTTGCTATACATTCAGTAAACATTGTAACGAGAAAAGAAGAACTAATTAAACCACCTAGCGGCTTTAAAATACTAAATGATACCACAGAGGAGCCTAATATCACAGTCGAACAGTATTCAGAAAATATATATTTTATTAATTTGCACCATTGTGGTACGAGAAGTTTAGCAGTAGAATTTGAAGATTTTTTTTTAGTTGCGGAGGCACCTTTGAATAGTAAGTATGGGAGACAACTCATTGAAGAAGTTTCCAAAATCAATTCAACAAAGCCTATTAAGTATTTTGTTTTTGGACATTTTCATCCGCATTATACAGGTGGAATAAGACCCTTTATTCACAAAGAATCAAAGATTCTATGCTTAGACCAAAACCAGGATTACATAAACTCGATTGTCGAATCAAAACATACTATTCAACCAGATAGTTTGGCCTTAGACCCAAAAGAAGTATCATTTGAATCAATATTTCAAGCTAAAACTATTTCAGATGGTTCGTATTACATGACCATTCATCATATTGGTAAAAAGTCAAATCATACGAATGACTATTTAATCTATTACTTTCCGGAGGAAAAATTAATCTTTGAGGGTGACTTAGTGTGGATAAATGACAAAACAACTAAAGATAATATTAGCGAATTAACATCAGGTCTTTATCAAGCAGTTATGGATTTAAATCTCGATGTTTATGAAGTTGCGCAAAATTGGTCTGTTTTTGATAAAAGTGATAAAATGATTTTTAAGTTTTCCGATATAGAAAAACTATGTAGATAATTATGAAAGCATTATAATGTTACGATCATGGCATACTTTGCACTCTATTTGAGAGATGCTTGATACAGCCATCCGTTAACCCTAATACCAGATGAATTCCGAAAACTTGAAGTTTTCGAAGCAACCGGAATTAATTTAAAATACTTACCAAGCCATTATAAACCCTTTAATGAAGTTCGTATTTTAATAAAATCATCAGCTAAGTATAATTATGACATTTCAATCAAAAGTTCATGGTAATCAAATGTAGTTAATTTCTCTTGAGGAATTAGTAGTTCAGGATCGTGTTGATAGAGTGGTCGATCTGATTTAATAATGTATCACCTATAAAAACTTCGAATTATTATTAATCGTATATCTTATGGGTCTAAGCCCATCTTTAACATCGTCAAACTTTCTGCTCTCTAAAGTTACTATTTCCTTCATTAACGTTCTCGCTGTCAACTAGAAAAAGTTTACAAACTGTGGTTATTTGAGGATCTAAATTTAGAGTATAAATTTCAAGAAGTCTCATTAACAAGCCATTCACATTAATTGGTTCTAGTCATTGTAAATTTATGTTTTCAAATTTTAAATAAATAGGCATGATTCCTAAAATTTTCTTCACTTTCATTTTTTCATATTGCATTATTTATTCAGTAAATTTTGCTCAAAAGATGGATTGCTCAGATGTATTATTAGAGAGTTTAGATAAAGAGTTTCAGCAAGAGATTCTTACTTCGCTAGATTCTTTAGTAGGGCAAATTAGAAGAAATCAAATAAGCGAAAAAATTCTTTGGCAAAAAGAAAGTAAATTAAGTAAAACAATTTTTGAAGAAGTTCATTCTTATGAAAAATCCTTCAAAGATTCTACCTATATAATAAGCAACTCGATTTTAAATTGTTATCCAATAGGTAAAGATCGTCATCTATGTCAAATAGCATATTATAGACAAAAAGAATCTAACGCAAAATCAATACAATTGTTACTTTCTATTTTAGTGCATAAAGAGAATGGAATTTTAACTTTCAGTACTCCCTTAAATTATTATACTGATAATTGGAAAAAACAACAAGTAGGTAGTATTGAGTACTATTATAGAGATAGTATTAGATTAGATAGAGCGGAGAAATTTGCTCAAAAAAATATTCTATTTGCGAGTAGATTTAAAAAACCTGTTCAGCCATTACATTATTTTATGGTTGAAAACTATCAAGAACTATTAAGACTTTTAGGGTTTGATTTCAATGCAAAAAGTATAGGAAAACTGAGAGATGGGTTTGGCGTTCTTGGGTATGATGTGATTTTTTCAATAATGAATAATGAGGATTTTAGCCATGACCTATTTCATTACTACTCGGAGACAATTCATAAATGGTCAGTCCGTAATTGGGTGACAGAAGAAGGATTGGCCTATAGCTGGGGAAATGCGTATTATACAAGAAAAGATGGGGAAATAGCAGAGCAGAAAGAACTAGTAGAAGTACTCCAAAAGTATTTGGATCAAAAACCGAATGTGGATTTGTTATCTCTTTTTGAAAATAATATTTGGACAGATAAAAGTGGAATATATGAACATCTTGCTCCGGACTATATAGTAGGAAGATTAATATCCAGTTTGATTTGTGATGAAGTTGACAAAAAGTATGGAATGGAGGGAATTAACATATTGCTAAAACTTGGCTCAAAGCCTAATCATATTGAACCGTTTCTTCAAAGTATAGAAGATTTACTCGGAATAAATAGATCTAATTTCAACGATAGGGTTTATCGATTAATAGAAAACTATAGGTAAAAAGCTATTTGTAAACAATAAGAAGGACAGCATATCTCTGGGCCTCGGTTGAGAAACGGAGCCAACTTGTCCTAACCTATAAAAATCTTACAAGGTAAATTCAGAGCTTTGGAAGCTCACTTGTTTAGAAAAGTCATGCAATAAAACAATCGCCTACTTCAGAAAAGACAGTGCAGATGCTTTCAAATAAATTTTAAAATTAAGAAGTTTGATTCCTTTACACATCATTAACAATATAATCAAATGCAAAATATACCTTTGTATTAACCTTATTAAAATGATTTCAAAGATTAATAAAACTCTGCTTTTCTGTGTACTCTTATCTTTAGTAAGTTGTAAAACTCAACAAGATTCAAAAACACCACGTTGGTTAGATGACATACAATATGATAGTAAGGTAGACAAAAAAAACTTTGTCGTTTGTGATGATGATGATATTTATCAATATTTTAATTTAGGAGATGCTATACACTACAATGGTGATAAGCCTATGCTCATAAATTCATTTCTTCAGAATTACGATAGCACTAAGGTTAAAAAAGAATCTGGTCTTATCAGGATTAGATTTATAGTAAATTGTCATGGTGAAACAGATAGATTCAGAATTATTCAAAGTGATTTAAACTATAAAGAAAAGGAGTTTGATAAAAACATTACTAACCAGTTAATGGCAATAACAAAAGCTTTAGATGGCTGGGGACAAAAGTATAAGGAAGACGGAACATCTGTCGATTATTGGCAATATCTAACTTTCAAAATAATAGACGGAAAAATTGTAAAAATCCTACCATGAAATATTTGCTAATAATTTTTATATCGCTCTATAGTTCCTTGTCGTTTGCTCAACCAAATTGTAATGTTTTTTTATGGGAAGGGGATACTATCAAATATAACGCCTGTAAATTGTCTGAAAAATTTACAGACTATTATCAATTTGATATGAAAGGGCAAGCTATACTTGATAGTTGTATCCAAATGTGCCCTTATTATGCTTGGCCTTATTTTGAAAAAGCATCGACTTATTTAAAATCTGGGAATATTCTTGAATGGGATTATCACATTAATAAGTCCTACGAGTATGATCCAGTTGGCACTTTACCATATAGAGCATCTTGTAGAGCCAAATTCTTTGCTGATTATGAAGGTGCTATTTCTGATATTAATGAACTTGATTCTTTAGTGAGTTATGATATTGGTCATACTAATTTAGGCACTTATCATCTCCATGTTTGGAAGGGAATATGTTATAAAAATCTTGGAAAGTTCGCTGAAGCAATTAACGTAATAGAACATCATATTCAAAGTCGCCCTGATGCAATTGGTTTTTATGATTATTTACATCTTGGTGTTTGCTATCAAAAAATTGGAAGACATAAAAAGGCTTTAGAATGCTTGGAGAAACAAATTGAATATAGTGATTTAGCAGAAAACTGGTATTACTCCGCAATATCTTTTAGAGAACTTGACAAACAAAAGGAGTTTAATATTTCAATAAATAAAGCCCAAGAATATATGAGCCGAGGTCAAACATTACGTGGTGGCTTTCGAACTTTGGATGATGAAATATTTCAATATGATTTGGATAAATTGAAAAATAATTGAATTACTATCGATTTCTACTTTATTAATATCCAAAAATTAAAGGTGACTATAAACGGCGTACATAAATGCATTTGACTTGCATCTAAGTCTAACTGTAAGAGCTCGAAATTTTGAGGAACTGTTAGTCCATCAAAATATACCAGAATTTCTAAAATTGCCGGTGAAGTGTTCTCGGAACTATACAATATTGAAGTTCCTTATATATTCGATCTTCCTTTATGTAGTTTGGCTCCAGTCCCGGTTAGGTAATCAATATATTCTGACATGGATATTCTATATAACTTCAATAAAAGTAAATATAAATACCATGTTCAATTCTTCCAATGACATACTCAATCATTTCTACGACAATTGAAGTATCCATTACTTCAATAGGTTTATTATCATTGAGTACTTTATTTGAGGTTCTTATCCAAAGTTTGAATTGTCACATTATTGTATTTGATTTAAATACAATGACATTTGACACAAAAGACTAGTGTCATTATACAGGATCATAACTGACATACCAAGCGAATGATTTAATAAATTCTAATCTTCCCAATCCACCCGAATGGCAATCACTTCTGACTCAGCAGTTTTAACATCTCCCGTCCACGTATCGCAAGACAACACCATTTTTCTTCCTTTTTGTTCGATGACTTTTGCCTTTAATATAACTGGTTCATCATTGGAAGTAGGCTTCAGATATTTGATGGTCAGTGTGCCTGTTGCAAATCGGTAATGTGGTTCACTTCCCAGTTCGCGGTTTTCTGTTTTATAGGCATGAGCCATGGCTGTACACATACAGTGACAGTCAACCAATGTTGCATGTATGCCACCATTCAAGACGCCTTTCCAACCATGATACTGTTCTTTTGAATCCCAAATGCAAACGCTCTGGTCACCTTCCCAGTAGCTTCTGATTTGTAAACCTTGGTGGTTATTTGTACCACAGCCAAAACAAACATTGCCTGGCATATAATCTTGAAAGTATTTTTTATCCTCCATGTTTAAATTTAGTTGGTTTGGGTGTAATTGCTTCATTTAATTACCGTCGACCTGCGCATCTGACACAAAGTGAACTTTCAGGCATATAGATAAGTCTGGCAGATTGAATAGGATGTTTGCATTGACTGCATTGACCAAAGGTTACATCATCAATCTTGTCTAAAGCGATTTTCATTTGGGTTAGTTTCTTTTGCTTGGTGCGCATTGCTGCTTCTGCTACACTTTTATTGTTGATGGCGTCCATACGAGATATTCTGCCAAGAGAGTTTTCAGGCGAAATCGGTTTAATCATGTCTTTGAATGATTCGATTTCTTCCTCTGTTTTTTTGATCAATGCGATCAATTTAGTTTTTAACTCTTTCCTTTCTTGTATATCCATCTGAGCCAATTAATATAATCATTATACAATTCAAAGCCAAAATTTGGGTTAAATCATAATAACACACATTCCTTTGAGTCAGTTAAGCTGGACAGTTGTTGATGATTTTGGTGGCAAATTCCACGTAGGCATGTATCATGGCGATACATCTGGTCATGTCATGGTATACTGCAATAAAAAGATCATTATCATTGATTTTGAAGTTCAAGAGTCCAAAAAGTACTCCTTTTACCTAGGGCACGAATTCTGTCACCTTCATCTAGTTAAAAAGGAAGACAACTTTAGTTACGCATTAAAAAAGGATCATGATGCAGTGACACCGCTAAATGTAGAACGTAAAAAGGCATTTCGGAGAGACTACTATAAGTCAATTGCCACACTTATCTTGGGCATAGTTCTCATACTTATAGTGCTATATATGTATAAAGCGATATATTAAGCCATTTTTGGTAAACTTATTAGACGTGAACAGATTGGCATTACATATTGAGAGTTTGATTTTCGCTACAGAAACGACCATTTCGTTAGCCCAGATTAAAATATGTGTAGAAGAAACATTAGAACAGCAATACAAACCTTTAGATATCAAAAAAGCCATTGACAGCTTGATTGAGAAATTTCGCTCTGATGATTTCTCTTTTGAGATAGTAGAAATCGCAAGAGGCTTTAAATTTTTAACAAAAGGTAGCTATCACCAAACAGTCGGCACACTAATCAAAAAAAATAATCAAAAACGCTTATCAAAGGCTGCTTTGGAGACCTTGTCTATCGTCGCCTACAAGCAACCAGTTACCAAGTCAGATATCGAGGCGATCAGAGGCGTTAACTGTGATTATACCATTCAGAAACTTTTAGAGAAAGATCTTGTTTCTATAGCAGGAAGAGCAGATGGGCCAGGTCGACCACTGCTGTATGGCACAAGTGAAAAGTTTATGGATTATTTTGGTATCAGCGATATAGACGCCTTGCCAAAATTAAAAGATATCAAAGTGCCAGAAATTCAAATTGGAGAACCGGCACCCATAGAAGAAAATGCAAGTCCAGCAACAGACATTAGTCAAGAACCGGGCAATGCAGAAGAAATTAAAAATGAAGAAGAGTAATACAATCATAGATAAACCATTGGTAAACCGAGTTGCGAATAGCGGAATCATTACCATTAATCTAGAGGATCACTATCCAACGCTCGAGATAGTTGAGTTTGATTTGAAAGACTATTTGTTTCGAGAATTGATGCTCAAAGAGAAAGACTTTAGAACAGCCTTGAAGGAATTGGATTGGTCTGTGTATGCTGACAAGATTGTGCTTGTCTATTGCAGTACGGATGCTATTTTACCTGTTTGGTCATTCATGCTTGTCAGTGCATATTTGAAGCCAGTAACACAGCATATATATCAAGGAACAAGAACGGAATACTTAAAATTTCATTATGAGAAAGTTATTGACAGCTATGATGTCAGTGAACTTGCTGATAAGAGAGTTGTCATTAAAGGCTGTTCGGATAAGGAAGTCCCACCTTCAGCATATGCCTCGATAACAGCGAAATTGCAACCACTCACAAAGAGCATAATGTACGGGGAACCGTGTTCTACTGTACCTATTTACAAAAAGCCAAGAAAGGCTTAGTCTTTCCGTTTATCCACACAACTCTAGATTATAGATACTTAGATGTATTATTTGTACATTTGTATTGTACAATTGATTTGGTCTATGAAGACAATACCCATAAGCGATCTCAGAAGTAATCTTAAGCAAGTCTTAGCATTAGTTCAGGAAGGCGGTGTTGTAGACATTACGCAGAGAGGGAAGGTGATTGCAAGTATACATCCCCCACAAGTTTCTAGCGGAGAAGAAGCATTCAAGAAAAGACTTCTTTCCTATAAGAATGGTGCTATTTCTGTTAATAGTGATATAGTAAATGCACCCCTCAAAGAGTATGATTATGTAGATGATCATGATTTAAGTGATTTAGATTTAGTTACAGAACCTGATGAGTGAGTTCAAAATTTTAGTAGATACTCACTATCTGATTTGGGACATGCAAGGTCATAAACGATTCACGCCTGTGGTAGAAAATTTGATCAAAGATAACCCTGATAACGTTTTCATATCATCAATATCTTTCTGGGAATTAGGAATGTTAGTATCCAAAAATAAAATATCAATTAGGCCGTCAATTGAGACTTTCATTAGTGATCTCATAAGATATCGGAACTATAAAGTTCTCAACCTCACTCCAAGGATATCAGATATACTGGCAGCTTACAAAGACGTTATAAATGGTGATCCCGCTGATAGAGTAATTGCAGCGACAGCTATTAGCCATAATGCAATATTGGTAACAGCTGATACCAATTTGAGATCATTGTCTTTTGTTAAGACATTTGTATAGCACCATTAAATATATAACTACGTTCTCTGAGGACTGTGTCCTCAGAGCAATACGATTGAAATTACAATCACATTAATCTGAAGTTAGAAATTTCAGAGAATGCATATTCTACAGTTCCAATTCTCATAAAAAGCAAGAAAGATTTAAGGTTCTGCTTAAAGTAAAATTTAGATTTAACAGTTTTAGAAACTGTCAAATCTCATCTCACGAGTTTTTTTGCTATTTTGTTTGAAACATAAGTAGCATGATAAGAGTACTTTTAAGTCTATTGATTGGCATTGCATACATGAGTATACAGGCTCAAGTAAGCTATATTCATTGCGGAAACTTAATAGACGCAACCTCCGAAAGAGTCAAAAGTGAACAAACGATCATCATAGAAAACAATATCATCAAAGATATCGTAAATGGATTTGCAGAAGTTCCTGATACGGCAACGCTCATTGATCTAAGCGAGCATTTTGTGATGCCTGGCTTTATAGACATGCACGTGCACATAGAAGGTGAATCAAGTCCAGGACGATACTCTGAGGCATTTCGATTAAATAAGCAAGATATAGCTTTACGAGCTACTCAGTACTGCGATAGGACATTGATGGCTGGATTTACTACGGTGAGAGATATGGGAGGCTCAGGTGTAAATGTATCATTGAGAAATGCAATCAATGCTGGGTATATCTCAGGTCCAAGGATAATTACAGCGGAAAAAGCAATAGGAACTACTGGCGGACACGCTGACCCAACCAATGGCGTCAATGAAGATTTAATTGGTGATCCTGGTCCCAAAGAAGGCGTCATTAACAATGTAGAAGATGCAAGAAAAGCAGTGCGCCAACGATATAAGAATGGAGCAGATTGCATTAAGATAACAGCAACAGGTGGTGTATTGAGTGTAGCTAAAGATGGCATGGGTCCTCAGTTTACCGTCGAGGAAGTAAAAGCAATTGTAGATGCAGCCAATGATTATGGGTTTATCTCAGCAGCACATGCACATGGTGTAGAAGGAATGAAAAGAGCAGTACTTGGAGGCATTACGACTATTGAGCATGGAACATTTATGGATACAGAAGTGATGGATTTAATGATCAAACATGGGACCTATTATGTGCCGACCATTTCAGCGGGTAAATTTGTCTTTGAGAAAGCGACTAATGAACCATTCTATTTTCCAGCGATCATTCGTCCTAAAGCGTTGGAGGTAGGTCCTCAGATTCAAGAGACCTTTGCTAAAGCATACAAACATGGAGTGAAAATTGCCTATGGTACGGATACAGGTGTAAGTCCTCATGGACAAAATGCCAGAGAATTTACATTTATGGTAGAAGCTGGAATGCCAGCAATTGAAGCCATTCTGTCTGCAACTAAAATAGCTTCTGAAGCATTGCGAATGGATGATTCCATTGGATCTATAGTAACTGGCAAAAAAGCAGATATCATTGCTGTTAAAAAAAACCCACTAGATGACATTACTGTTTTACAGGAAATGGATTTTGTCATGAAAGATGGGGCAGTCTATAAACAGTAAGAAGCAAGCTACCGTGTACCAATTATGTTTATGGTGATGAAGAGTAGTGCAAATACTCCAACAATCGTGTTGCAGTCAGGCTTCAGTTCCAATAATTATATGTTAGAGCATCTCAAATTGGTGCAAAAATTGCTTTTCATACGGACAAAGGAGTCAATCCTAATTGACAAAATACTAAAGTATTGATTATTTCATAGTAGCTTGAACGTCAGTGCTATATGTTAATAACGAAGTCTTTTGTGATAAAGAATCGTTAAATGCGTACTATAAAAATGCAATAGGGTCATTCTTGTGTTAACTCTTTAGCTTAAATAATATGAAAAACTACAAATATCTATACATCATTATTTTCTTCCTATTTTTTTTAATGAATATGTCTGAGGCTCAGGATAGGACGAAGGTCACAGATGGCCCATACATTGATAGAACAGAAAAAGGTTATGAGACTACTTGGATAGTGAAGAATAAACTGAAGAAAAAATTGTTTACTACTATTGAAAGGCATAGCTTTGCACCTCTAGCGTTTCCTTTAAGCGTCCGTGAAAAAGAAAGTCCAACCCAAAAGTATCATTTCAATGGTGTGTCCAAAATTGCTGCGATAAGCGATATACATGGACAATACAATGTCATGATCAAATTACTACAATCCAATAATATCATTTGTGATGATAACAAATGGATTTTTGGAGAAGGACATTTGGTCATAACAGGTGATGTATTTGATCGCGGTGATCAAGTAACAGAGATACTGTGGTACTTATATGAGTTGGAAGCTCAAGCAGAAGAAGCAGGAGGAAAAGTCCACATGCTTCTAGGAAATCACGAGGTAATGGTGATGAGTGGAGATGTCAGGTATATCAATAAAAAATACAGATATACAACTGCCGTAACTCAACAGATGTATCAGGACTTGTTTGGTGAAAAGTCAGTTTTAGGTAATTGGCTGAGATCGAAACCTGTATCCATTACCATAAATGATATTGTTTTTCTACACGCTGGCTTCTCAAAAGAGTTATTAGAGTCAGGTATTACATTCGAAGAAATTAACACCACCTTTAGTAATCATTTGATTGGTGTTCCTGCTGCTGAAATCATGCAGGATAGTTCACTTGTGGAGCTGTACGCAGATAACGGTCCTTTATGGTACAGAGGCTACACTGACATGAGCAGTTTCACTCAAAATGACGCAGATGATATTGTAGAGAAATTAGGCGTAAAACATATTGTTGTTGGTCACACTTCTTTGAAAAGCATTGTTTCGCTGTTTGATAATCGAATTTTTATGATTGATTCAAGTATGAAATTCGGAAAGACAGGAGAAGTATTGTTGTGGGAAGACAGCAAATTTACAAGAGGAACGTTGTTAGGGGAAACAATTCCTATTCAACCGTATAAACCACAAGGTTCATGAAACACATGTCGATCATTGCGATCGTTTTATTTAGTTTAATTCAATCCATTGCAACTAGTTTAGCTCAGACTGCACCTGCCGATGACCAGCAGACATTATTTGAGTACCTGTATTCAATGGATGGCACGCCCGTTATCAGAATTGATACGGATGTGAAGAAGATGATTCGTGATAAGAGAAAGGAAGAATACCAACCGTCTGTTATCTCTTTTGTTATGCCAAATGGTGAAATAGAAGAATGGCCAAGTAAACTGAGAGCGAGAGGTAATGTCAGAAAGGAAGTTTGTCGATACCCACCTTTGAAGTTAAATTTCAAAGAAAAACAACTAATAAAAAACAACTATGATACTCTTGACATCTTGAAACTGGTGATGCAGTGTAACACCAATAAAAATGTCATTAAGTATACGAGAAAAGAGCGGTTGGCATATCAATTATATGAGCAAATCGATACACTATTTTTACGGACCAAAAACATCAAAATTGAGCTGTATAATAATGGCGTTATGGATGAGGAGTTAATTGGGTTTCTTGTCGAAACAGAAAAACACTATGCAGCTCGCACTAATTGTACTGTTGCAGAAGTAGGTCAGATTAGATCTGCTGCTTTGTTCCGAGAGCATTTTTTAAAAATGGGATTTTTCCAGTACATGATAGGTAATCCAGATTACGCTATTCACAACATGCATAACGTCGAAATTCTACAAACGCCAGATAAGAGACTTGTAGCGGTTCCTTATGATTTTGATTATTCAGGTCTTGTAGATACGGATTATTCAGTACCTCATGAGTCATTACCAATTACAGAAGTAACAGAAAGAATTTTTCTGCATAAAAACGTGTCAAAGGAAGAAGCCGTAGCAACAGCTAATTACTATTTATCTATGGAAGATCATTTTTATTCAATTATTGACGATGCAGATTATTTGGAACAACAAGACCGTAAGGACGTCAAGTACTTTTTGAAAGATTTTTTCAAGACTTTAAAGAGTGAAAGAAGAGTAGAAAGAGAATTCGTTAAATAAGGACTCTGCATCGATAGCGTAAGCTTGTCTAAAACAAATATCCAAAATAGCCAAGTAGTCACTCAGTAAAGTGCAAATCATAGGAATCAGATTGATTAATTGAATACATTTGTACTTTCTTTTCTATTTGATATGAATATCGTACTAGCAGGAGCAGGTGAAATAGGTCTTAATTTGGCAAAATCTCTTGCGCATCAAAATCATAATATTTCAATCATTGATAACGATAGGGACCATCTTGACATCATAGCGTCTAATGAAGACGTGCTTACTGTGCATGGTGACGCTTCATCAATAGAAGTGCTCAAAAATGCAAACATAAATAAGGCAGATATATTTTTGGCAATTACATCAATGGAGCAAACCAATTTGCTCTCTGCTATCATCGCGAAAAGATTGGGAGCAAAGCGGACGTTTGCAAGAGTCTCTAATCCAGAATTTTTATCTGAAGGACAGCAAGTGAATTTTACAGGATTAGGCGTCGATAAAATCTTTTCGCCTAGAATTCTAGCCGTAAAAGAAATTGGTCGATTGCTGCAGCGAGTTGCTTTTTCTGATGTCTTTGAATTCGAAGGAGGGAAAATTTATTCTGTTGGCTTTAAAGTGGATAAGACCTCTGTCATTAATAATAAGTCCTTAATAGAAATAGCACAACGCGTATGTGATTTTCCTTTGCGTGTTTTGACCGTCTTGCGCGATGATGAAACAATCATACCTAGTGGTAATTTTATATTAAATGAAGGTGATCATATCTATTTATCTGTACTCAGTAAAGACCTAAAAAAAGTCAATCGCTTAGTTGGTAAAAAGTTGAAAAAGATAAAAAAAATAATGATCGTTGGTGGTACGGCTTTAGCCCTGTCTACAGCCAAGAAAATGGAGCAATATTATAAGGTCACGTTAATCATTAACAGTCAGGCTAAAGCAAGATCAGCAATCGATGATCTTGACAGTACCTTGGTAATTGTCGGAGATCCGAGTGAAATAGAATTATTAAAGGGGGAAGGGATTGAAGGCATGGATGCGTTTATTGCTTTAACGAGCAAATCAGAAACAAATATTATTTCCAGTTTATTGGCTGAGGAACTTGGTGTGTTTAAGACAATTGCATTAGTTGACAACACCGCCTATATAAGACTGTCTCAACACATTGGGATTGATACATTCATCAATAAAAAGGACATTGCCGCTGACTATATATATCAATTTGTCAGACAAGGCAAAGTCCAAGCCATATCAAGTATGCATGGCACCGAAGCTGAGATTATAGAATACGAAGTGCAGGAGAATAATAAAATGACGAAGGCACCAATAAAGAATCTGGATATATCCAATCAATTCATTATTGCAGGGGTAATTCGTGCAGGTGAAGCTAATATTCCTGACGGAAATTTCCAGATAATAACTGGGGATAAAATCATCATCATGGTGCACAAAAAGCAAATACCTTTTGTAGAAGGCTTATTCTCATGATTAATTTAGGAATAATTTCGAATGTGCTCGGAGTGCTTTTAACTATTGTTGGAGTCATGATGTTGGCACCACTCTCATGTACATTTATTTATGATACACCTGATAAAACACCTTTTATCTTTTCAACAATTACGACAATATCCGTTGGTTTACTATCGTGGTTTTATAAATTTAAAAATACCGAGAGAATAGGCAAACGAGATGGTTACCTTGTGGTATCACTTGGGTGGGTGGCCATGTGTTTATTTGGATCAATGCCATTTATACTTAGTGGTCAATTCAATACTCCAGCTGATGCTATTTTTGAAGGGGTGTCGGGACTGACAGCAACAGGCGCAACAATCCTTGATGACATTGAGAAAATGCCAGAAGATATTCTTCTATGGAGAAGTGTCTTGCAATGGCTAGGAGGAATGGGAATGATCGTACTGACTGTAGCAATATTTCCGTTGTTGGGTATCGGAGGAGTAGAACTGTTTGTCAATGAATCACCTGGCCCAGCTTCCGATAAAATTCACCCACGGATAAGAGAAGTTGCAAAGCGACTATGGTTTATATACGTCGGGATGACTTTGCTGGTTATTATCTTGCTCAAGCTTGCTGGGATGACTATTTTTGATTCTATCAATCATGCATTTACCACAATGGCTACAGGTGGGTATTCAACTAAAAATGCGAGCATAGGTCACTACAATTCTCCATTGATCGAATACATCATTATAGTCTTTATGTTTTTATCAGGAATGAATTTTACGCTAATTTACTTTGGCTTAAAGGGAAATTTCAAAAAGATTATAAAAAGCGATGAGTTTAAATTTTATGCAAGGAATGTTCTTTTATTGACTCTATTTTTATCGACATTTTTATTTTTTAATTCTCATTATGAGAGTTATGAAAAGGCGTTTCGCGTTAGTTTATTTAACCTTATTTCTATTATTACAACGACTGGTTACGCTACCGCAGACTATACGGTTTGGTCTCCATTTATTACGTTTATATTTTTAGGCTTATGTTTTATGGGTGGTTGTGGTGGATCGACCACTGGAGGCATAAAACAGATACGACTCCTTGTGGTCTTCAAAAATGCCATTTTAGAATTTAAACGAATTCTTCATCCACGTGCAATGATTAGAGTGAAAATTGATGGTAATGTTGTTGCCGGTAAAACCTTGATTAATATACTTCTGTTCGTTTCTATTTTCTGGACAATTTTTATGTTTAGTACAGGATTTATGGTTTGGGTCTTGGAAGATACTAAGACGCCTTTATTGACTGCAGCTGGGGCAGTAGCTGCTTCGATAAGCAATGTCGGACCTGGAATTGGTGAGGTTGGTCCGGTCAATACCTACTCTGGTATCCCAAGTGTTGGTAAGTACTTTCTTAGCTTTTTAATGCTGCTTGGAAGATTAGAGTTATTTACTGTACTGATTGTTTTCACACCGTTCTTTTGGACGAGGAATTGATACACAATCATCCTCAGAATTTAAATAGCTCCTTAGTCACAGAATTAGTTTCTAGTTTTAAAAGAACCCTCAAGTATGAGTGGAATTTTTCTCATCTTCGTAAAAAATATAATCGTATGGATACTGGATTCTTGCAGAAATTAGGCTTACAAGTTAAAAATCACGGTACTTGGACTGGTATTAAAAGTATACCATCATCGGCGTATTTGGAGTCTATTTCTCCAGTTGATGGCAAATTGATCGGTGAAGTTTCAGTGACAGCAAAGGTTGAATACCTTCAAGTCATTAATCAAGCACAGCTAGCCTTTAAGGAATGGCGCTTAGTACCTGCACCCAAACGAGGAGAGATTGTCAGACAATACGGCAATGAACTGAGAAAATATAAGGAAGATCTAGGTAAGCTTGTATCATATGAAATGGGCAAGTCTTTGCAAGAAGGGTATGGTGAAGTACAAGAAATGATAGACATCTGTGATTTTGCAGTTGGGTTATCTAGGCAGTTGTATGGATTGACGATGCATTCAGAAAGAGAAAGTCATCGCATGTATGAGCAGTGGCATCCACTAGGCGTGGTAGGAATCATAAGTGCTTTTAATTTCCCTGTTGCCGTTTGGTCATGGAATGCAATGATCGCAATGGTTTGTGGAAATGTATGCATATGGAAGCCAAGCGAGAAAACGCCATTGAGTGCTGTCGCTTGCCAAAATATATTGCAGAAAGTACTCAAAGACAATAATGTTCCTGAAGGGGTGAGTAGCATCATTAATGGTGATCATACCGCTGGAGCATTATTGACTCACGACAATAGAGTTTCATTAATCTCAGCGACAGGCAGTACCAGAATGGGCAAGCAGGTAGCTTCAATTGTTGGCGCTAGATTAGGTAAAACCATTCTTGAATTAGGAGGCAACAATGCGATAATAATCACTGAACATTCTGATTTAAAACTTGTATTAACGGGTAGTGTCTTTGGTGCAGTTGGTACAGCTGGACAACGGTGCACATCAACTCGTCGATTGATTATCCATGACTCTGTTTATGACACCGTGAAAGAACAATTAGCCAGAGCATATGGACAATTGAAAATTGGGAATCCACTTGATGAATCTAATCATGTAGGACCAGTAATCGACAAGCAATCTGTGGATCACTATTTAGCAGCATTAGATAAAATTGAAGCCGAGGGTGGAACATTTGTTGTCAAAGGTGGTGTGCTTGAAGGCGAAGGCTATGAAAGTGGTTGTTATGTAAAACCATGCATTGCAGAAGTTGAAAATTCATATGATATCGTACAACATGAAACCTTTGCACCAATTCTTTATTTAATAAAATATTCAGAGTTTGATGAGGCTATTGGTTTTCAGAATGATGTTCCTCAAGGATTATCTTCAGCAATTATGACAACTAATTTGCGTGAGGCTGAGTTGTTTCTATCCTGTGCAGGATCTGATTGCGGAATTGCTAATGTCAATATTGGTACCAGTGGTGCAGAAATAGGTGGAGCATTTGGCGGAGAGAAGGAAACTGGAGGAGGTAGAGAAAGTGGTAGTGATTCTTGGAAAGCGTATATGCGCAGACAGACGAATACAATTAACTACAGCACAGAGCTGCCACTAGCGCAAGGAATTAAGTTCGATTTATAAGTATACTATTGAATGTTGTTTAAAGTATAGTATGGTTTGTTCGTTGCAATCAAAATATTATTCTAGACACGTCATTATCCTTTTTATTTAAGTATTTTTATAAAATACGCACATGCCAATTCAATTGTAGGCACTTCTGAAAGTCATATCAGCTAACTTGATATGGCTTTGTGTTTTTTAGGAATGTGGGTAAAACAAAAAGAGAGCCTATGGTGACCATAGACTCTCTTTTTTATATTGAGGATTATTGGGAATAATTTTAGTCTCTCTGTAATTTGCCTAGTAATCGCAAAAACTCTATGTACAACCATACGAGTGTAAAGAGTAATCCCATTGCGTAGTACCATTCCATAAATTTTGGAGATTGTCTCTGTTCTCCTTTTTCAAAGTTGTCAAAATCTAGCAACAAATTTAATGCCGCTACACCAATGATAACAACCGTGATACCTATACCTAGTGGTCCACTATCGTGAATAAAAGGGACTTGAAATCCGACAAAATTACCTATCCAGCTGATGAGATAGACGATCATGATCGCGCCAACTGCCATTGAAACGCCCATTCTGAATTTCTGTGTGACTTTGATCAAGCCAGTTTGGTAAACGATCAACATTGCAATTAAAGTAGCCATCGTTAAGCTAACTGCCTGAAAGACGATACCGCCAAATTGAGAAGCATAATACGCCGATATTGTGCCGACAAACAATCCTTTCAAGACTGCATAAATGGGAGCGGTTGTTGGTGCCAAATGAGGCTTGAAACTTGTTAAAAAATATACTGCTGCTCCACCTAATGCTCCAATGGGCATAAATATGGACAATGGGTTTTGGTAACTGTATAGTGTTGTACAAAGAAGTATACTTACGAGTATCAAGGTTTTAGTCGCTGCACCCGACACTGTCATCACTTCACCATTGGTCGTTGTGATAGCACCAGAAACCTTATTGATGCTAGAATCACTCAACATTGGGTTTTTTGACTTAGTTAGATTGTTCAAATTCATATTACTTATTTCTCTTTAGACCCGAAACTAACAGAAAAGCTACCGTTTACAAACCTATTTAACACATTTATAAATCTTTGACAACTATCTTATAATGACTGAAAACCACTAAGCCAAGCTTTTTCTAGGGGAGACCGTCAAACTCCAAAAAGTAAGACAAGGTCGATTGATAAATATATAGGTGGAAATGGCTCTATATGTTTATCTATTCCGACAAAAAAGACCAAATTAGAATTTTTGTTTATGTAGTCTTTTCAACTTGGGTCTCATCTTCTGAAGTAGAAATTTCGATTCGACTTTCCTCACATAAAACGATATCACCCTTTCGCAACTTTTTGCGTTTGCGCATTTCAACTTCATTATTGACCTTGACCAAGCCTTCTTCAATCAACAATTTAGCATGACCACCTGTCTGTGCAACTCCCATTAATTTTAGGAGCTTGTTCAATTCTATAAATTCATGATCTGGCAGAAGCTCAAATTCTAGTTTTCCCATCTTATATATCTTGTATAAAGTTAAAAAACAAAATGGTAAGAGGAACGGAGCCTGCCTGTCGGCAGAACAGGTCCTTTACCTCAGATTAATATCTGAACCGTCAGAATCCGCTTCTCGATTTGTCCAAGAGAGCCCTACCCTAATCTTTTTCTAGGCAAGATCATCAAGATTCCAAAAAGGACAACAACACCAATTGATAAATATGCAATGGGAGGAAAGGGCTCTAGGTGTTTAACAATTATAGCAACAAATGCCCATATCACAACACCAGCAAACGCACGATCACCATATTTATTAAACACAAGCCATCCGATAAATGCCGTAATGCTCAGAATGATTAGTGACCAGAATAAATCAGATTGTCCAAAGCCATCCCATTGATACATCGTCAATGCAGCAGATATATTTAAAACACTTGCTAATGTAATCCATGCCATATACACATGAATCACAAACTCTTCTAACCAATAATTAATGGAAACTTGTTCAGCTTTCAGCTTTTCCAATATGGATCGCATTTTATATAAAGTCACCAACATTATAAATATAATTCCAACAGAAATCCATAACCAATCATAGGATGCAGCTATAAGCCAAAAACCATTGCAGATGACATTAACTGAAAACAGTGTCCTAAAAGGAAGCCATAATTCATTGCCTTCTTTACGTTTTATCCAATGGTATATTGGCAATACCGTGATGCCCAAATAAATAATCCCCCAAATGGCGAAAGCGTACGGTTGAGGCACAATAAGAGGCTGATTATAATTACCTGTTCTGCCAACTGGGTTTTCGCCAAACCATCCATTTTGTGTCCCAAAATACATAACGAACATAATAACCACAGATACGATGGAAAGAAGGATAGATTTATTTTGTTTCATATTTTATATGAACGCTAGATGCCGCATTAGGTTTGGATTATTTTTCTAGTTCTGTTAAAATCTTTCGGTAGACATCACCAGATTGAAGATAATGACCCAGCCCATTTGTTTCAATTAATGTACTTCCTTGCCATGATTGATGAATGGCTTGTGCTTCTGAAAATGGTATTATAGTATCTAATCTGTCATGGATTATACAGCCTGCCACATCACATTTTTTTATGTAATCTTCTAACGTAAAATCATCTATACAAAAACCTATCTTTTGAATGAAATGTTTTTCTAAACCTGTGATGGCAGTAGGCGTCAGATTGAGCGCTTCAATAAAAAGATTCATAACTGTTCTCAGTTTGGAAGGTGTTGCCAACATGATGAATTTCTCAATGGGCATTGTCTCAATTCGTTGAAAGTACCATGCCGTTGACATTGCTCCTAATGAATGACCGATAACCGCAAAAGGTTTTTCTATTTCGATTATCAATTGAGATGCATTGGCATACTGGACACCATTAAGTGTTTTTCCTCCAGACAGCCCATGGGCTGGAGCATCAAAGGCAACAACCTCATATCCTTCCCTTACCAATAGAGGCACTAGTGCTCTCCACCTTGAAGTATTAGATTCATAGCCATGAGCCAGCATTAATTTGCGTTCTCCCTTTCCCCATCGGTACATGTTTAGGGTATAATTCTCAAAAGGTAAAGCGATGGTTTCCTCTGCTCCTTTAATAAATCGCATTTCTTTTGCTGTTAGCACTCGACCCTTCCTTGGCGTACAAAAAAGCTCTAGTCCGACTTTTCCTGCTTTGATAGGACTGATTCTGGCAAGTGCATTAATTGCCTTTCCAGCTGATTCTGCTGTCGCGTATTTGTTCTTCAGTCGTTGAAGCATGTTGTAAATATACGGATTTTGGAGTACTCACAATTTCGCTTTTAGGGCTCTAGTGAACTCGCTTTTAGAGCGTTCACAAGCTCACTTTTAGCTCATAGCTAGCAGACAAAATTCTCCACTTTTAAGCTTTGGCATTTAGTTGGCCAAAATTCTCCTCCGAGGAGGAGTGGATCCCGCTTAGCGGGAGATGAGGTGGTCACAATCGGAAAGCTGAGTATCATACGGTCATCCATATATCCCGACCACCCACTTCTGATCCCGATAGCTATTGGGACGGTTCCTTCCCTTCAAAGTAAGATTTACTTGCTTTGATCCCGCTGATGCGGGACCAGCCAGTCCTCCCAATTTTTTTGCATTTTTACATTCAATACGAATCAATGGCATTTAATTTAACATCAAAATATAAACCCACAGGTGATCAGCCTCAAGCAATTGAAAAGTTGATCAATGGCTTGAATAATGATGAAACAGCTCAGGTGCTGCTTGGTGTCACCGGATCTGGTAAAACATTCACGATGGCCAATGTTATTGCAGAGTTGAATCGACCAGTTTTGGTGTTGACACATAATAAGACATTGACTGCTCAGCTGTATGCTGAGTTCAAAGAATTTTTTCCAGACAATGCCGTTGAATATTTTGTGTCTTACTATGATTATTATCAGCCAGAAGCATACCTCAGTTATTCAGACACATACATCGAGAAGGATTTATCGATAAATGAACAGGTAGACAAATTGCGTTTGCGTGCGACGACAAATTTATTATCTGGGCGAAGAGATATTATAATTGTGGCTAGTGTGTCCTGTATTTATGGAATGGGAAATCCCGAAGATTACAAAAGCAGTATCATTCGTATTGAGAAAGGACAGACAATTACAAGAAATACCTTTTTATATAGTTTGGTCAATAGTCTATATTCTCGAACCGAAATCGAGTTAAAAAGAGGAACCTTTAGGGTGAAGGGAGATACCGTTGATATCAATTTGCCATACCTTGATTATGGTTATCGAATTATATTTTGGGGAGATGAAATTGAAAAAATAGAACAGCTCGAATTAGAGACGGGTAAGCGAATTCAAGAGATTGAGCATGCAGCCATTTTCCCTGCTAATTTATATGTAGCACCTAGAGACCGAATGAAAGGAATCCTTCATAAAATTGAAGATGAACTCCAAGATCATATAAAATTTTTCGAAGCGGAAGGACGATATTTAGAAGCGAATCGGATAAAGGAACGAGTCACCTTTGATTTGGAAATGATGCGTGAACTCGGCTATTGCAATGGCATTGAAAATTATTCTCGATTTTTTGATGGGCGCAGACAAGGCACAAGACCTTTCTGTTTGTTGGATTATTTTCCTGATGATTATTTAATGATGATAGATGAAAGCCATGTGACGGTTCCTCAAGTGCGAGGTATGTGGGGAGGAGACCGTGCGAGAAAAATTAATCTGGTAAATTATGGATTCCGATTGCCTTCTGCATTAGACAATCGACCATTAAATTATAATGAATTTGAAGGTTTGATTAACCAGGTTGTTTTTGTGACAGCAACACCAAGTGATTATGAATTGGAACAAACAGAAGGTGAAGTTGTCGAGCAAATTGTACGGCCAACAGGATTACTCGATCCGCCCATCGATGTCAGACCAAGTCTAAATCAAATTGATGATTTGATCGAAGAAATAAATATGCGTATCGACTTAGACGAACGAGTGTTGGTGACAACATTAACCAAGCGGATGGCGGAGGAGTTGACAAAATATTTGGAACGATTAAATGTCAAAGTCAGATATATACATTCTGAAGTAGATACACTTGATCGTGTGGAGATCATCAGAGATTTGCGTCTAGGAGAATTTGATGTTTTAGTCGGTGTTAATTTATTGAGGGAAGGCTTGGATTTACCTGAAGTATCACTGGTTGCGATTCTTGACGCGGATAAAGAAGGGTTTTTGAGAAATGCCAGATCGTTAACACAGACAGCTGGTCGAGCTGCCAGAAATTCTAATGGTATGGTTATATTTTATGCTGATAAAATTACAGACAGCATGCAGATTACCATCGATGAAACGAATAGACGTAGAGCCATTCAGAAAGCCTATAATGAAGAACACGGCATGACGCCGACAACCATATCAAAGACCAAAGAGGAAATACGGAATCAAAAGTCTGTGCTTGATGTCCGTGTCTCTTCAAAACCTGTCGCTTACATAGAATCGGAAGAACGTGATCTTGCAGCGGACCCAGTCATCAATTATATGTCAAAAGATCAATTGGAGAAAATGATGACTGAGACAGAACGTAAAATGAAGAAAGCAGCAAAAGAGCTTGATTTTATTTCAGCAGCTCAATACAGAGATGAATTATTTGCGCTGAAGAAAAAGATGAAGTCGAGTTGAAAGTTAATGTAGTGAAGAAATTTATACAGAATTTCACCGCTCCCTATTGGTTTACTAAAGGGTTTCAACAATTTTTTACGGGTGTATCTCTATTTTTCGTTTAGGCAGTTTTTCGTAATACATTTGTTAATCGATGCCACTGCCCGTTCATTCTTAAATTTCTCAAATTTATTATTCTTGTTGCTCCAGGTATAGTCCATCTCTGT
>Ga0209187_1001169_pt1 | contig 33324 bp, 24 predicted proteins | sample BantaG_FD_187430 | JGI IMG/M metagenome (GOLD analysis project Ga0209187, IMG submission 187430) | Marine algal microbial communities from Bantry Bay, Ireland - BantryBay_4 metaG (SPAdes) (version 2) | ecosystem: Host-associated > Algae > Red algae > Unclassified | place: Bantry Bay, Ireland...
CCTGCCGGGGAAGCAACTTAACGATAGATAACAATGCCACAGCTGCTATATACAACTACACTGGATTCCAGCCTAACTCTGCCGCCATCGCCAACCCATATGGGTATGGTGACTCTTGTTCAATACATACAAACCTAACACTTTGGGCTTTGTTCAATAATTGGTTTGGGGATAGCGCAGAAGATAGCAATCCAACAAGCTCACTGTCAATCACTCAAGACCTAAAAATAACGGACTCTACACCTGAATTAGGCCAGAATACAACAGCATCATTTACTATTAAAAATGTAAGTAATAAGACGATAACTTTTGACAGAATCAAGTTGTTAGTGCGAGATGGCGACGGGATCATTCGTGATTTCCCTGGCGCAGACAATATAACCCTGAAACCAGGTAAGTCTTATGCTTACAATAAAACTAAGAAGTTTATATCTACTGGTGAACATAAGGTATGGATCAGCACCAAGATAGATGGTGAATGGAAGAAAGCACGAACTGAGGGTGCGTATAAGAAAGTTAATAATACTCCAATTGTAGTTAGCTCTGTTCTGTCAATCACTCAAGACCTAAAAATAACGGACTCTACACCTGAATTAGGCCAGAATACAACAGCATCATTTACTATTAAAAATGTAAGTAATAAGACGATAACTTTTGACAGAATCAAGTTGTTAGTGCGAGATGGCGACGGGATCATTCGTGATTTCCCTGGCGCAGACAATATAACCCTGAAACCAGGTAAGTCTTATGCTTACAATAAAACTAAGAAGTTTATATCTACTGGTGAACATAAGGTATGGATCAGCACCAAGATAGATGGTGAATGGAAGAAAGCACGAACTGAGGGTGCGTATAAGAAAGTTAATAATACTCCAATTGTAGTTAGCAACTCACAACAACCCGAGGTGTGGAAAGTTAGCGATAGCAGTGCAAGTTATAAGGTAATAAACAGCACATCCTCTGTAGATGGTAAAAAACATATCGAATTATCAAATAAGGACGATGGTTACCTATATCAAAAAGTTGACCAAAAAACTAAGGATAATGGTTTCTATAATAGTGGCATCAATTTAAAGTCTTCTTCTAAAAATGCTGAGTCTAGTGGAGTCATACAGGTTGTTTTTAAAACTAGTGATGGTAAAACAAACTCCACTGCCTACAGATATAGAGTCGGTGGAACAAAATGGCAATATCTACAACTAAACTTTGAATCAAAAGATATATATTCTTCTATAGAATTTAGGATTTTTCCTGACAAGAACTCTTCTCCTGTACTAGTCGATGATCTTATATCAAGAACAATCAGGTACCAGAACGGTTCTTTCGAGAAATAGCCTCTGGTGCCTCGGGAATGATAATCACCTATCGAGCATTACATCTTACAGCTCTATGTAATATACTTAATGCATGATAAGTGAGCTAATAAAAAGCCGTACTAGGCTGCTAAACAATAGTGCGTATCCAGAAAGATACCAGAACGCTTATTTAAATAGAGCTGTTAAGTTTATTAATTCACTATACAAAGGGGGTCTTATTACCCCCAGCATCACCTATGATAAACGATTGGAGGTGCTTAACATCAGATCAAAAGGCTTTGTGTTGAGATGGTCAAAAAAAGTTAGCACTGAAGATCTATTTAGCGAGCTAAACATTTCTGTAGGAGATTTAGACTATAGATTGAAAGAGGTTGTAGAAAATAAAATTATTTTAAATCGCATTATAGTGATGAAGATAAATTTCGACATACCGGTTGAAGATATTCTTAATTTGCCTATACATAATAAAATATGCTTGACTGTAATCAATAAAGACCAAGATTTCCGAGCATCAAAGCAAATAATCTACAGTCTACTTAAGATGTCCAAACATGTTGGCAAGAACAAAAATATTATAATATTAGATAACCACGAATCTAGCGTCTACCTTAGGCAGTCCAGTAGAAATAAGCTATACTTGACTGTCAGGGAGAGACTAATAACAGATAGTCCCGCCAAGCAGAGGCTTATAAACACCGCCTGGTTTGTATCTAATTTTGTTGGATTATTTTGGCGTCCAATTATTTTCTATGAAAAATTTTCATCAAAATTTGAGGAGAGTTCATCTATAGTATTTTTTAACTTAAAAGATAAAAATACGAAAAACATATATTTTATATTGTCGGGTGATCATAGCAACTTCTCTGAACTTAGGGGAAAATATGGCAAGAGTCTGCTTGAGAAGGATTCCTTTCTCCACTACCTGGCGTTCTTTTGCTCAAAAAAATTTATTGGAACAGAGATGATCGCTCATTCAATTGGTCTAAGAGTTGCCAATTATCGGGCAGTTAGAAAGTTAGTAAATAAAGACGACCTAAGCTTCATATTTTTACAACATGGCGTAATGTATATGGTAGCTCTAAGCTCTACTGCCAGAAAAGAAGCACGAAAAACAGGCAACACTATGCCAGTTAATTCTAAGATAGTTGTTTCTTCTAGTTTGGAGGCTGACCACTTTACTGTTCTTGGCGAGTATAGTGCCAAGGATTTATATATATGTGGTTTGCCAAAATTTGATCGGGCAATAAGGAACTACGATGCTAGTAAGATTGTGATAATGCCAACGTGGCGACCGTGGGAGTACAATATAGTAAGAGAGAAAACCTTGGACTCAGGCTATTACAAAATGATAAGAAAGATGGCCGAAAGCGTTCCAGAAAATCTTAAAGATAAGCTAATAATCCTGCCTCACCCCTTATTTAGAGACGGATTTAAGAATACAGATTTAGAAGGATACCTGTCTGAGGAGAAGTCTTATGATAAAATACTTAAAGATACTAGCTTGCTTATAACTGACTATTCTTCTATCGCCTATGACGCTTTTTTCAGGGGCTCTAACGTAATATTTTGGTGGCAAGATAAAGACGGGTGCATGGATTTTTACGGTGGATCATTAATGATAAATGATAAGAATATATTCGGAGACATAATCTACACAAAAAAAGATCTAACTAGCTCGATACGTAAAAATTATGGCAATCAACAAAGCACTAAATATAAGCGAAGGTATTCGAAAATAGTTGAGTTTCATGATAATAAAAATACGGAACGATTAGTAAGAATGCTCAAGAAAGATGGTTTTATAAAATGAGCAGTAAAACAAAAGTCTTATTAATACAAAGGTTTGCAGAACTAGATTTCGAACTAATTAAGCGCCATTTAGCAGAAAACTACCCCGAAACTAAAGTAATACACATTCACAACACTAAAAATAATTTATTCATATTCATCATTAATCAATTGAAGATATTTTGGCACTTGATTAGAAGTGAGGGTTGTGTTATTGACAGCTTTGTATTGCCCATAGGTTTACCTAAATTAGGCAAGAAAACAACTGTTATACAAATGTGGCACGCCCTTGGTGCTATTAAAAAATTTGGCTACACAGCGCTAGACACAGAAGAAGGTGTAACCGCAAAACAAGCAAAGCTATTTAGAATGCATAAGGGCTATGATTACATTTGTGCTGGTGGTCCAGCCACCATAAAAGCCTTTGCTGAAAGCTTTGGGGTGAATAAAGAAAAAGTACTACCTCTTGGCATGCCCAGAGCAGACTACCTAAAAGACAAGTCTATTCAAAAAAGAGTTAAAGAGAAATTATACAGATTATATCCCCAGCTAAATAATGGATTGCCAAACATTCTATATGCTCCCACCTACCGAAAAAGTGGAGAAAATGGACTAATGGAATTAGTCAAAAACTATGATCACACAAAAAGCAACCTCATAGTTAAACTACACCCTTTAACTAATATTAACCTATCTGATATACCAGAATATGTACTCGTTGATTCTGAGTTTACGACCATTGACTGGTTGATGGATACAGATGTCCTAGTGAGTGACTATTCGGCAGTTTGTATTGAAGCCTCTATTTTAGATATATCTACAATATTTTATGTATTTGATTTAGATCAATACTCAAAGGATCGAGGACTATTTCTAAACTTTGAAGATAGGTCCATAAACCTTCCAGGCTCAGTTACTAAAAACTCAAAAGATGTGTTTAATTACGCCCTAAACGGTAAATTTAGCAGTAAAAAATTGTCTCTATTTAAAGCAAGCTACTGTCCATCAGACAAACAAAATTCAACAAAAGCAATTATAGACCTTCTGTTCATCTAGTCTCTTTAAATATAAAGTCTATCGCTCTCTGAGAAGCATTTCCATCGTCCATACTACAAAACTTTTGCTTGAATTCTCTCAGTTTAACGGTGTGCTGAGTTTTATAATAATCTATGTCTTCAATTAAGCCTGCAAGCTCTTCGTTAGTCTCAACTATTGAGCCTGGCAGCTCCTCTAATTCCAAATAAAATCCTCTAAGAAGGTTTTTATATTGATCCTTGTCGTACATAAAAAATATTATTGGTCTTTGCAGAATAGAGTAGTCAAAAAACACACTAGAGTAATCCGTGATAAGCGCATCTGCTAATACATACAGCTCGTTAATATCACCATGAGTACTGGCGTTATACACAAATCCTTTGTATTTTGAGAAATCGAAGCTGTTGGCCACGAAATAATGTGCCCTGAAAAGAACCACCCATTCATCGCCTAGTCTTTCTTTAAGTAGATCAAAATCTATGCCCAGGTCGTATGTGTAGCCTTTACGCGAGTCATGTTGATCATCACGCCAAGTTGGTGCGTACAGTAACACTTTTTTACTACCCGGTATTTTAAATTTCTTTCTAATTATCTGAACATCCTCTTTGTTGAAATTAGACAGGTAGTCGTTACGAGGATAACCCTTCTCAACTATTTTTGTAATACTATTATTTGCGACGCCAAAAGCTGACTTGATCTTCTCGGTATAGAATTTACTCGGAGAAACCAAGTAGTCCCATCTGCCGGACTCTAGTTTATAAAGCGTAGATACTTGATCCTGGCTATACATAGCATTGGCTCCAGTCTCTATATCTGCTCCTATTCTTTTAAGTGGTGTTCCGTGCCACGTCTGAATGTATTTATGATTATCGCTTGGGAATAGCCCATCCTGGGCGCGTGAATTTGTAATCCAATACTTTGATTCTGCTAACGCTCTATAGTATTTCTTGCTGCTATATCTAACTATTTTAGCTCTAGAATATTCATCATATTTACTTTCTCCAAATATGTCTTCGTTGACTCCTAGCTCCTGGACGAGTTTTGTGGCAGTTGTCTTTGTTGAATTGAACTTATTGAAAGGCTTTTTCCTTAGCGCCCATATAAAGTCCCATTCATCGAAAAAAGGGTCTTGGACCATCCGTTTATACATAGCTTGAGGTGAGTCCGCATAAGCCCTACCCATGAATGATGAAAATACAATAGACTTTTGGTTTACTGGGTTAGCTGCACATAGTTGGCTAAATTTGCGCTGCAGTCTTCTGCTTCTGGTGCGCCTGATAACACTGTTGGCGCGCTCTGACCGCTTCGCCATAAATGTAAGCATTGTCTTGGCTTTCTCTCTGGTTATTTTTTTAACTTTCTTTTTTAATCTTCTCATCAAAAACCTTTCTTCACACATCATCCATATTAATAGCTTAAGAACAATCTAGTCATAAGATATTGCAATGTATTTACTATAAAATAATCTTCTATAATTGTAACAGTAAATTTGCTAATTTATAAGTTGCATATATCAAGAGTCAGCTCAACAGGAATAGCAAGCTTTGATAATGATTATTTTCAATACTATTCATAAATAACAAAAAAGAAAGTATACTGAAAGCATGAAAAGAATATTAACTTACGGAACATATGACCTGCTGCATTGGGGGCATATTAGGCTACTTAAGAGAGCTAGGGCGAAAGGTGATTATTTAATTGTTGCTGTTTCTACAGACGAGTTTAACGATATTAAAAACAAAAAAGCCTATCACAAATACGAAACACGAAAAAAGATGCTAGAGGCCGTAAGATATGTTGATTTAGTGGTGCCTGAAAATACTTGGGATCAAAAACGTGACGATGTAGAAAAATACGAAGTGGACATGGTCGTAATGGGGTCTGACTGGGAGGGTGACAAGAATTTTGAATCCCTAAAAGACATTTGCGAAGTAGAGTACCTACACCGTACAGAAGGTGTGGCTACTAGTAAAATAAAAAAAGATCTTGAGAATGTAAACAACAGTTCGCCAGACTCTGACGCTTAGATTATTGTTTGAATAGATTGTTAATGACCTGTTCAGGATCTATGCCTTGGAGAATATCTTCAACTGCAGTAGTCACCGGTGTTGGTATATCATACTCTTTAACCAGACTCGCAAGCGCCGATGTCGACCAGTACCCCTCAACTACAGTCCCTTCTTCTTGTCTTTGCTTGATCAGCTCACTTGGGTTAGCACCGCGACCAATATCTACGCCAAAAGCTGTATTGCGCGACTTTAGACTGCCTGCAGTCAGCATTAGATCGCCAACTCCGGCAAAAGATAACACTGTTTCCGGCTTTCCACCCATGGCACCGACAACTTGCTGTATTTCTAAAAGACCCATGTTAACTACTGCCGCTCTGGCGTTCTCCCCCATATCTAAACCACAAGCCACACCGCCCGCGATAGCTATAACATTCTTAAGAGCACTGCAAACCTCAGTGCCTATAGGGTCTTCGATTTTTTGAACAACCATTTTTTCTGAAGCAACCCAGTCTGCAACTTGATCAACCGTAGGCCGATCTTTACCGGCAACAGTCAATGCAGTTGGAAGACCCTGGACAACTTCTTTGGCTAACGCTGGACCAGACAGGACAACTGATCTGTGACCAGGCAAAACCTCGTCTACGACTTGGGTCATTAGCATGTTAGTTTCTTGTTCAATCCCTTTAGAGCATATAACTAATGGAACTTCTTGTGGTATAAAGCTGTCTAGAGGACTCATAACCTCTCTGACGCATTGAGCAGGAACAACAATAAAAACTGCTTTGGCACCCAAAAGTGCTGTGGGCAAATCTGAGGTTGCTGTTATGCTTTCATCGAATAACATATCGCCGAAACGCCTAGAGTTTTTGTGATTATGGTTTATGTCTTCTGCGTCGTTGTTGTTTCTAGCCCATACAACTACGTCATTGTTTCCTTCCGCAGCACTATTTGCTACTACCGCCATAGCCATACCGTACATACCTGCACCCAAAATAGTAATGTGGCCCTTTGATTTTTCTGACTGGCTATGATTTTTTTCCATATACGTTAATATACCTTAACAAAAATGGTACTATATGGCTATGTTATTCAGAATACTCACAGAGCATCGTTCGCTAAGCTTACAGATATTTCAGCTAGGTTGGGCGGATGCCAGAAGAACCTATAGAGGTGCGGCGCTAGGTTGGGCGTGGGCGCTGATTAAACCAGCTACTATGATTGCTGTTTACTGGTTTGTTATTGGCAAAGGCTTACGCGCCGGCAATACAATCGAGGGTAGCGACTATTTTAGCTGGTTATTGTGTGGAATACTGCCGTGGTTTTACATTAGAGATATGTTGTCTTCTGGCACTTCTGCTTTTAAAAAATATCGATACTTAGTAACAAAAATAAAATTTCCCGTGTCTACAATCGCTACTTTTGTAAATATCTCGAACTTACTCACCCACCTACTGCTCATCATCCTGATTGGAATTATTATAATAATAAGTGGAAGCCTGGGTGATCCAATTTACTTGCTGCAATTACCTCTTTATATACTTCTGACCTTCATATTTTTAAACCTATGGTCGCTTCTTTCTGGACCTCTAGCAGCAATCAGTAAAGATTGGTCAAATTTAGTTGGTGCTGTGACTCAAATTCTATTTTGGGTATCAGGAATCTTGTACAATATCGATAACATAAACACCCCTTGGGCTAGATCAGTTCTGCGCCTAAACCCTATCAACTATCTAGTGGAAGGTTATAGAAATTCGCTAATTAACAAGACCTGGTTTTACGAAGACGCCACCCAGCTTGCTATCTTTTCTATAACCATGCTAGTGTTTGCTGTGCTATCTATTGGTGTATATTCGAGAGCGCGTAATGAAATGGCAGACAATTTATGATGAATGAAAACATAGCAATTAAATTCAGTGACGTAACCAAGAACTACAAGTTATTCAAAGACGATAAAAGCCGATTGTTAAATTTATTGCTACCAAGAAGGTTCCGACCAAAAAACTTTACCGTCAAGCACGCCAACGACAAAGTATCGTTTGAGATAGGCAAAGGCGAAAGTGTCGCCATACTCGGTAGAAATGGTGCTGGTAAATCTACACTGCTAAAGATGGCTACAGGCGTTATTGAGCAAACTTCTGGGGAAATATATGTAAATGGCCGAGTTAGTGCCTTGCTGGAGCTTACAGCTGGGTTTGATAACGAATTTACTGGTCGTGAGAATATCTATCTAAGGGGCAGGCTAATGAAAATGACCACCAAAGAGATTGAAGAGATTGAAGACACCATAGTCGACTTTGCTGAACTGGGCGAGTACATCGACCAACCAGTTCGTACATACTCAAGCGGTATGCGCGCCAGACTCGGTTTTGCTATTAATGCCAACACCAACCCCGACATACTAATAGTTGACGAAGCTCTTAGTGTTGGTGATAGTAAATTTAAAGAAAAATGCAGCAAGCTTATCCACGACTTACTGAGCATAGAGAACATCGCAGTTATACTGGTAACCCACTCTATGGACTCCGCTAAAAAGTTCTGTGAACGTGGCATTGTCTTGCAAAACGGCTCTGTTACCTACGATGGTCCAATCGACGATGCCGTTGAGCATTACGAAAATCTATAACACTCTAAAATAAAATGGTGGTTCATGAAATAAAGATGAATAAACGGCCTATGAAACCGCTCAAGCTTGCCAAACGCTAACTCGACATAGTATCTTTAATACAGCGCACGATGTAGTCAAGAACTATGGGGGAGCTGCAAAATGCGAGAAAGACTCTGTTTTAACCGACAGAGTCTTTTTTATTCCCCCGATCCAAATAGTACAAGGATAATCCTTGTACTATTTGTAAACTATATTTTTAATCCTTCCTTTAGTTCTGTTTTTAGCTTGTCCAGACCTTTTTTAGTGTCTATGTAGTCTTCTACGAATAGTTTGTAATCTTGGCTATCTTTAAACTGAGAGAGTACCTTGTCGGACTTAAGCCATTTTGCTTTTTTCTGTCCTAGATAATACTGATAGCTCGAATAAGGGTCTTCTTGCGGTTGAACACCCTTCTCTATTGAGTTAAGATGGACATACCTGGTGATATGAGCGAGATACCCATCACTATCTACCCGCGAAGCCTTATAGGCACCCTGATAGAGATGCCCGGATCGATCATGCTTCTTATTGAAATACATCGAGTAACTAGTCATGATGGATCGCATCATTCTAGTAATAGAGTCTTCGTCTTTCTGATATATAACCATATGGTAGTGGTTAGGCATTAGGCAAAAAGATATCAGCTCTAGACCAGCGGACAGATCGAGTGTTCTCAGCTTTCTCTGCGTGTTAAGAGAGATTATTTCTTCAATATCCTGCTTTTGTAAATCCTCCCTACTGCTAAGACATATTTTTAAATAGCTCAAAAAAACCCTGTAGTCCTGATCGTCTATAAATATTTCTTGCTTACCCGCACCTCTGTTATAGACGTGATAAAACTCATCTTCTCCATAATCTTTGACAGTATTCTTGCTTGGCATATCTTAATTATAGTAAGTCGCACACAATAGTACAAGGATTATCCTTGTACTATTGTGTGTTGACCTGATTACCGACAAGGAGGGTTGCATTTTTTGTAACTATTATGTACAATACGGTTACAATGAGTACAGTATTACACGTAAAACTAGATGAAGATTTAAAGAAAGAAGCTCAGGCGGCAGCTAAGGATATTGGCTTGCCCTTAAGCACTATTGTATCTGCGAACTTGAAAGAGTTTGTACGATCTAGGTCTGTAACGATCAGCGACACTCCTGTAATAAAGCCAGAATTAGAGCAAGAACTACTTGATCTTGCCAAAAAGTCCTTAGAAGAAAGAACTGATTTATCCCCTGCTTTCAGTACCACCGAAGAAGCTAAAAAATGGATAGAGTCTGTGTAATGGAGATACAGTTCTTTAAAAAATTCATCAAGCAACTAAAAAAACTAAACCTCAAGCAACAACAAAGATTCTGGTCCCAGCTAGACCAGTGGAAAACCGACCCAAATCACCCAAGCCTCAGGACCCACAAACTGTCCGGCAACCTAACCGGCTTTGAAAGTATTAACATAGGCGGAGATCTTAGGGCTCTTTACAGAAGACACGGCAAGATACTAGTAATTTACGAAATGATAGGCACTCACTCACAACTATACGGCTAAAAATATCTTTTGTTTTTAAGGTCTACTCCAAAAGTATTGTCTGTTCAGAAAATCTTATAACGATATGGCGGTCTCTGCCCTCACCAACACTTTCAGTCTGAAGATCGTCCCCTGCTTCGGAAATAACCTTATGGACAACTCTGCGCTGGGCAGCGTTCATCATTTCTAACTCCATATCTTCTTTAGACTCCCTAACTTTCTTTATCCAACCCTCGACCTTCTCGGCTAAACGCTCATCGTTTTGCTTCTTATAGTTAGCAACATCTACATTAACTCTTGTGTACTCTTGCTCTGTGCTCCACAGCGCTGCAGATACAAGTGTTTGGATAGAGCGCAGCGTTTCGCCGTTGTGGCCAATCAAGAACCCGTTAAGGTGGGTTGATGGTACTGATATCTGGATAACATCCTCGTCATGTGTAGCCGATATAACAGCGTTTAACCCAAAAAAGCTCAGCAAGTCTTCGACAAACTTCTGAGCGAATTTAATCGAATCTTCCATTATTTTTTCGCTTTTTTCTTAGTCTTAGAGTTACTCTTCTTGGCGGTATTAGAAGTATTAGTCTTGCGGGTTGAAACGACCTTAGACTCTACTTTTTTTGCCTTCTTGCTTGCAGAAACCTTGCGAGACGTAACGGCCACCTCCTGCATCTCTTCCAAGTCCTGATTCAGAACAAAGCGGTGCTGCATGTAGCCAATAAAAGCACTGGCTGTCATATATAGAGCAAGGCCACCTGGGTATATCAAGCCTATGACTATAAGTAGTACCGGGAATATAAGCATAGTGCTACGGCCAACTGCGGCCTGCATTTCTTCTTTATCTGGCTCATCGCCTGTTTTGGCGCTCTCGGCCATGATGTCGCGTAGCTTGCGCTTTGGTTTGTCTGATGTAGGCATTATTTGCTTAGCCTGTATGTACTGTATAAAGCCAGCTAAAAGGGCAAGAATTACTAAAGGTATGTATATTTGACCATCTTGAATACCTTGCTTCGTTAAATCTATAACACCCAGCAGTGATTGATCTAGTAGTTCTGGATTGCCAATAACGTCTTGGGTATATGCCAAATCCCTAACTGGTGAGTATGTCTCACGGGCTATCGCTTCTGGGTTGTTAGCTAATTTGCGTACCACCTGAAAAATACCAATGATAACCGGCATCTGAATTATCAAGTAACCAATCGGTGCTAGAGGGTTAATCTCTTCTTTTTTATAAAAATTCATCATGTTAGTGTTCTCTAAAGTTTTATTGCCTTTGGCTTTGGTCTTTATTTCTTTAATTTGTGGCTGGAGTGCCTTAATGCGCTTACTATGGTGTAGTTGCTTGCGGATAATTGGCCACAACAAAACTCGTGTAAGTAGGGTGAATATCAATATAGCTACCCCATAATCGTGCCCTGGTAGCAGGGCTAAGATAGCTACAAGAAGATTAAAAATTGGCTGAACTATGAATGTATTCCACATATATTATGTTAAGTATTTTAACACAATTATTTGAGTATAGACTCACAAAATACATAAAAGGCCTATTGATGAAAGACTGCGGACCTCAAGGTTTTTAAGATTGCAAGATATTTGCTTTTTGAAAAACGTCATTGAGCTCTAGAGTTAAGTCTACTGAAGGTAATTTGGCAATATCTGAACTATATGCAAATATAACAATGTCTAGGTTATGATTGAGCTTGGTTATAAAATTTTGGCGGATGTTTTCTATAATCCGACGTTTTATGCGATTGCGTTTAACAGCACTTTTTGAAACTTTTTTACTGACCACTACTGCGATTCGAGGTCCTTGGATATTACTTTCGATGTATTTAATCCCCATGTGTTTGGATTTTGCACCCTTGCCATATCTAGAGGGGCGACGCACTGCATTTGGCGAGCGCAACCGATGAGCATCTGTAAACATGCCGTAGATCTAGTGAGTCAGTCTTTTGCGACCTTTTTTACGTCGATTTCTGATGACCGCTCGTCCACCAGCTGTAGACATGCGCTTTTTGAAACCATGAACTCTGCTACGATAACGCTTTTTAGGTTGGAATGTTCGCTTAGGCATAACTCTTCTCTTTTCTTAATAATTAATTGGCGTTAATTATATCACACTTCTACTTCTCCACAACAAAAGATTACTTATCCACAGGTGTTTACAGTTGTGGATATATATTTACCCCTGTTAAAAAGATATGTAATGCAGTCTTTAGATTACTTTATCAAGGTTGTGGATAAGTAATTAGAGGTGTATGATTGGCAATACAAAGATCTTAAATCTACTTTTATGCGAGGTAAATTAAGGGAAAAGAGCAAAGCGGCCGACCATGCGACAACTGTTGGTCCCATTGCCCTATTTAGAATTTAACAGGAGGTGTATGGACGGTAACGCTGTTTGGAGAGCAGTTCTGGGGGAATTTGAAATAGGTATATCTAAAGGTGTTTTCGAAACCTGGTTTAAAAACACAGAATTGATATCAATAAGTGGAAATAGCATCGACATATCTGTTGCTAACATTTTTGCTAAGAACCAAATGGAACAAAAATTTGACCAGCAGCTAAAGGAGTTGTTCGAAAAACACGGGGTCGAAAAACCCAACATTAACTATATTATAGAGGGTGTTAGCAAAAATACATCCCAGGTTCCTAGAACACATGTAGCACGTGCTCACAGGTCAGCGTCAGCCCAGCCCAGCCCAGCCAATAGTGTTTTAAACCCTACGGGCCTGAACGACAAGTATACATTTGATAACTACATAGTTGGGTCTAGCAACGAGCTGGCTTACACAGCCTGCCTGGCAGCAGCAAAAGACCCTGGGCAAAAATACAGCCCTTTATTTATCTACGGTGGTGTTGGTTTGGGTAAAACCCATCTAATGCAGGCTGTTGGTAACTATGTGATAGCCAATAACCCTGATGCTACAGTGGTTTACTTGAGCAGCGAGAAGTTTGTGAAAGAGTTTGTGAATAGCATTCGAAATAAAATTCCTTTTTCAGAGCACTACAGAAATGCAGATGTCTTGATCGTTGATGATGTCCAATTTATATCTGGTAAAGAAAAAACTGAGGAAGAATTTTTTCATACTTTCAACGAACTACATCAACACAATAAGCAGATTATTATATCTAGCGATATGCAACCTAAAAATATACCAACGCTTGCCGAAAGACTTAGATCAAGGTTTGAGTGGGGTATGACAATAGACATCCAGCAACCAGACTACGAAACCCGCGTAGCCATACTGCAGAGTAAGGCTGAAGAGCTTGGCTCCAGACTAGACACACCAACCGCCGAATACTTGGCTGCCAACATACAAACAAACGTAAGAGAGCTTGAGGGCTCACTAAGTCAACTAATCGCCCATTGTGAGGTTAGAGGTGTTGACATAGACACGAATCTAGCCAAGGAGGTTTTGTCTAACATAAGATTGCGACCAAAATATATAACCGCCAAAGAAATAATAAAAATAACCGCCAACCACTTCGATATAGGAGAAGATCAGATAACCGGCCCCAAAAGAGACAAGCATATAGTCGTACCTCGTCAAATAGCTATGTATCTACTTAGAAATGAGTTGAACTTAAGTTTTCCTAAGGTTGCTACGGAGCTAGGCAGAAAAGATCACACCACGGCACTGCATTCTGTTGCAAAAATAGAAGAGGCTTTGCGTTTAGACAACATAACTAGGCACCATGTTAATTCAATAAAGGATGTTCTGTATGCTTAATTATGTTGTATTACTCTGTGTAAAAGCTGTAGAAATCTCGCTTAATATTGTGGGTGGGTTGTGGGCAGATTGTGGTAAATTTTTAACTTTTTTTTATAACAGGTTTTTGTACTCTTTTTATACACCTGCTTATGTAATCGTTTTGACTCTTTTTAAACAGTTGATGGGTGTACTTGTAAGGTGTTGCCGTAGCAGTTCTGCACAATATCCACAGGCCTTACTACTACCATCGTTTTTATATATAAATATATACTTAAGGCAGACTCAGTTAACTAAAGAAAGAAATAGGTAAATTATGAAGTTTATTGTCAAACAAGAATACTTAAACAAAGCACTTGGAGTAGTTAGTAAAATAGCAACCAACCGTAGTGACTTAACGTCACTATCGACAGTTTTAATAAAAACATCCAGCAACTCTATAACCTTAACCACCACAAACCTAGAAGCAGCAATAACCTACACAATACCCGGCAAAATAGAAGAGGAGGGTTCTTTGGCTATACCAATCCGACTCCTCAATGATTTTGTTACCAACCTACCACAAGAGAATATAAACGTAAGCTCAAGAGACAACAATATTCACATAGAACTAGACCACCACTCAAGCACCATAAACGGCATAGACCCACAAGAGTTCCCCGCTATACCACAAATCACAGAAGGTAGAACAATTAAAATCAAGGGTAATATTCTAAAAAATGCCGTCCAAAACACCATAATTGCTGCCTCTTCTGATGATTCTAGACCTATATTAAACGGTTTATATGTACACAACACCAACGGCAAACTAACCATTGCGGCAACCGACAGCTACAGACTATCAGAGCAGATAATAAACCAAGAAATAGACGGTGAGCTAAGTGTTGTGATACCTAAAACAGCAGCTAGTGAACTAACAAGATTCTTAGAAGCAGAAGACAACACAGAGCTTATATTCGAAAAAAATCAAATACAAGCAACTACTGAAAATGTTGTTTTGGTTGCAAAAACAATAGACGGCGCTTACCCACAGTATCAGCAGCTAATACCCCAAGAAGCTGAGGTTGAGGCAACCGTAAACCGCCAAGATTTTCTCAACAGTGTTAAAGTCGCAGGGTTATTTGCAAGAGAGAATGCAGGGTCCATAATACTATCAGCAGACGAGGAGAATAATACAATTAGCCTATCCTCGACAACTACTCAAGTAGGTGAAAATAAATCTAATATACCAGCTGGCGTAACTGGTTCCGGTGAAGTTACTTTAAATTCAAAATATGTTATCGACGCCCTAAACACAATGAACTCTGAAGAAGTCTCTATTATGTTTAGTGAAAAAGTAAACCCGGTGGTCATTAGACCGATCAGCAGCGACAAAGACTTCTTGCAATTGATAATGCCCCTTAAGACCTAAATAGCTTCATCAGAAGAGGCCTAATATAGCATCTTAGAGTGTTATACTAATATCAAATGCTAGAGGTTGTTAAGCTAAAAAACTTTAGGTCTCATAAAGACTACATTATCCAGCTTGGAGAAGGTTTGAACATTGTCGTTGGACCAAACGCAAGCGGTAAAACCAACCTACTGGAGTCAATCTACCTATCTCTTACAGGTACTTCTTTTAGGACTAGTGATATAAACGTACTTAATAATAAAAGCGACTGGTCTAGAGTGGACCTGAGTGGTCTTGGTTTTGATAGAACAGTTAAGCTTAGAAAAGTTAATAATAAGTTAATCAAAGAGTTTATTGTTAACGGAGACCAATCCAAGACTTTGAACAAGAATAATAAACATCCAGTGGTATTATTTGAGCCACATGTGCTAAGTCTAATTAATGGATCACCGACCAAACGCAGAGACTACCTAGACAAGTTAATATCTAGTTTTGATGAAGACTATAAAAAATCGTTAGCCGTGTATAAAAGAGCATTATTGCAAAGAAATAACCTGCTAAAACAAAACTCATCCATAAACGATTTTTTTAGCTGGGATATTCAACTAATAGATTCTGGCTCGAAGGTTATTAAGAAAAGAAAAGATATATTTAAAGATATAAATAAAGATATCGAGACAAACTATTTGAGCATATCCGGTAAAAAACAAAAACTAGAGGTTGTATACAACCCCTCTACAAGCCTACAAAAATTCCAAACTGACTTACGCGAATCAAGTAATAAAGATAGGATTATTGGCAGTACTTCGGTTGGGCCACACCGCGATGACTATTTATTTGTTTTGGGTGATTCTAATGCGGATATATCAGCATCCAGAGGTGAATGTAGGAGCATTGTTTTGGCACTAAAACTATTTGAGATTGGATGCCTAAGTAATGCCTTTGACAGTACAAAACCAATTCTATTATTTGACGACGTGCTCGGTGAACTAGACGGGTCTCGGCGTAAGAAACTTACTAAAATACTCAACGATCATCAAACGATCATCACTACAACAGACGCTGATGTAGCTATTGGTTTGAGCAAGAATTCACGAATAATACCAATACAAACAAAATAGGTTTTTTAAGCGACCGGATATTTAAACGACTTTTAATTATTTGCGCTACAAATCTACAGAGTATATATCAGTAGAATTGTCTAAGTTTGTTACAGAATAGTATAATATGTCATTTTTGACTTGGACAGAGTCAGGATTAAACCCTCCTTGGGCAGTGTTTGCCAGCAACAAGCCAGAGCGGTTATCTTTGTCAAAAGACCATATTTCCTGATCGGCTATGGATATAAAGCTGTCTTGCAGGCCAATCATCCCCAACACATTACCGGTACCCATATAGAAATCACTTAGTACCCTGGACTCGTTTTGATATCTTTCAATACGGTTACCAGTAGCTATATATATTGAGTCATCCACAAAAGTAGCTGCATCGATTTGTTGGTCGATAAAGAAGTTGTTTTTAGTTTTTAGTTCTCTAGTTTGTAGCACTAAGTTATCGGCAAAGCTCTCTTCTTCGGAGTGGTCAATATCCCCGCCGTGTTGGTGCTCGCTATTTGATGTACCGATAGAATTGTAGAAAAGAATATCTGTGCTATGGGTGTTCGTTGACGGTGTCTTTGATAAAAGATCGCTATTTATTTTAGAGAACCCTTCGTCTAGATTTTTTATAAGCTGAGAATTGTTGGCTACCAGCACCCCATTGCTGCACTCAAAGCTAAATACCTGACCAACGGTGCCTGTCGGTCTAGAGCTGTTTTCAGTAACAACCTGTAAGTCCTCGTTTCTTACCCATGCCAAAATCGCTCCGTCGCTTAAGACGCAAACATCATTTACTATAACTGGCCTAAACTGATCGGAGTTAGCACCTGATTGCCCCCCAGCAATACTCGAGTGCCAGTTTTGGGGGATTATCTTAGGCTCAGCGCCTTGAGAGCCTTGGCTGTAAATAAACCCATTGTTTATATAAACAAGTCCATCATCTGATACTTGCAGGTTTGATATTGGGTTTTCTGTGCCAGACACATCAAAAAGCTGAGGATCTTCCGGTGAATTATTTTGTATCTTAATGTCTTTATTTTCATCCTCCAGCACCGTGAAAGATAGACTGGCATCCCCTGGCGCTAGCTGGTCATTTTTTTGTTCGTTTGCGGCTGCCAAAAGGTGATAATCACCAGGCTCTAAAGATGTCGCATAGTTGGATTTTCCAGTCTTTGCAAACACCTGTTTGCCGTCGTTATCAAAAATTGTTAAAAAATTGCTGTCTCCAAGGTCGGTGTCAATTTTTACATTGTCGCCAGACAATACAGAACTTAGTATTTGAAATACTACTATTAAAAATAATAGCACCCCACCAGCTATGATTAGTGTTTTTCGATTATTCATCTATGCTCCTTTTTACTATACATTAGTTGGTGGTCCTTCTTCTTCGTCTGGTGCATTTTGTATTGAATCCCGAACGCTCTTACGGATTTCTTCGGTGTAGGTCGATCCGGGATCAGCCTTGCCGCCACATTTTCCGTACGGTGCGGTTTCGTAATGTCCTAGAATGCCTTCGATACTAATCGGGTCTTGTTTGTTGGGATCGATGCTAGGATACAGTTCAGTGAGCTTAGTTACTGCGTCTATTACAGCTTGTTTTTGAGCGGTGTTGTCGATTAAGTCCTGCTCAATGGTTGCTTCGTCTGGCCCCGGCAGGCTTTCTATCTCTATGCCTATGGCTGCGTAATTGGCTTGGCAGCCGTGATAGGTTAAGGTTTCTAGATTTGGCACCATTTGCCATATGGTACCGCTAGCATCAATGAATAGCTGTACGGTGCAGCCGCCAGCTCCACAAGAAGTATTGCTTTTTATAGCATCTACAAACTGATCTGGCCCACCAGCATATCTGCCGCCGGTCCAATGTAGCAGTACAGCCTTTGGCGTGCCCATTAAGCGTCCGTGATCAAATAACTCTCCTTGGTATAGTTCGAAATCGGCATCACCAGCTACCAAACAGTTGCCTGTATCACCAACCTCAAGACCACTCAGCTGAGCAAATATTTGTAAACCATTTGATATGTAGCCATTTATCTCAGCATCCTTGGTTGGTCCCCAGGCGGTTACGGAACCGTTCTTTAGGTAGTACCAGCTGTTACCATCTTTCCAACTACCAGCACCAGCATTATAGTTACGAAGTACTGTGGCCACTGTAACTAAATTACTGCCTCTGGAGAAATCTTGGTCCAGGCTACCCAAGGGTAGATTGATGACTGGTTGAGTTGTGACCGTGGTGTAGTTAGTGCTGGTGAAAGTGTAGCCACCGGCGGCAAAAATTGCATCGTCGGCATGCTGGACACTTATTCCGTCACTTGCCCCCTCTTCTGTTGTCCACTGACTGCCATCGTAAGTGTAAGGTCCTTCTTCTTCGTGGGCCGCAAAGGTGCTGTCGAGGAATTGCATAGGCCCCTTAGCTCCACCACCCGATGTAGCCCAATCATTGCTGTGTATTTTACCTATACGCCAATCAGAGGAGTCTAGGCTACCGTCGTTGTATAGAGCATTTTCAACAGCATAGATTGTGGCTAGTATAGCTGGGTCAACTTGGTGTTTTTCACCAGCAGCCGTAAAGTAGGTTTTCAAGGGTTCTGGAACTATCTCACTCAATGTTCCTGTTCCTACACAAAACGAGTTAGCACCTGATCCAGCTGGTCCGTACAGACTATATTTTGGCTGTGACAAGCTGCCTGTCTCTTCGGAAAAATTATTCCAGTTGCCAAATATTGAACGAATATCTTCTTCGTTTGCCGCTAGAGTAATCTGACTATTATGAGCATGCAGGCCATAGGTTGTGGCTATTGTCAGTATGATTGTTGTTAGTAATTTCTTCATTATTTGCCTTAATTTACCGATATGTGTATGTGGTTACTGTGCGTGCTTATCACTCCGCTATCATAAGTGTGCGGATTGCCATTAAGTAGGTTGCTGTATCCACCTGGTGGATTACTGTAGATTATCTGATTGATATTTAGCTGAGACCGGTTGTCGTAAAAGAATCTAAAAATAGCATCTGCGTTACTGAGGTTACCTATGTCTAAGCCGGTACCGTTGTAGTGGGTGCTGGTTGAGCTATGTTGCCCGGTTGTTACGGAGGTAATCAGTATTGGCACACCAGCGTCACTAGCTGCTATGACGGCAGACAGTATGCCGGACTGTATTTGAACTCTGCCTCCACAACCACACTCAGAAGTATTGCCATTAGAAGCGTCAATCAAGGATTGTCTAACTCGGTCGTTTGTGCTGCCAGCAATACTTATATTGCCACGCGTTAATAATTCTTGAGCTAAGGACTGAGTCGTGCCTACGGGGGCTGTTGTCACTGGCGGTGTCGCACCTGGTTGGGCGCTGTCGGTGGCGCTTGCCGCAAATGGTATTGGACCAGGAGTTACTTCGATATATATTTTAGTACAGTCAGAGCCCGAAACGTTAATTGAGCTTGGAGGGTTTATGTCTAGACCAGGACAGTCCAAAGGCCTGATCGATGAGCCTGCTGGCAGAATATCAAACAGGCTGTTGTAGAAGTTTTTAAATTCATCTATGTTGCCGTCTGTAAAAACACCGTTTATACGAGTAATGGTTAAACCTTTAAGTACCGATGCCGAGGTGTTGCAGACATCTGTGTCGGCTGTGCTGCTTAACGACTCTACTTCAAAAGTGTAGCCGCTAGCTAATATCAGCATTACTTCGGCCAATTCTTGACTCATGACGGCAGCGTTCGGTCCTGAGGGGCTGATACATCTTGTGCCAGTTTGGATAACCTCACCGTTAACGTCGTAGCCAAATTCCGGCTCCTCATAAGCGTAAGTATATCCAGCTGTTTGCTGTACAGCATCAGCATCGTCTTGGTTTAAGAATATTATGCTTTCTTGGTTGTTGTGTTCTACTAAAATCCTTTGAGCCATCTCTTCAGGAGTGCCGGGTAAATTTGTGTTTAGATCATTCAAGGGGCTGACAGTTGCCTGAATAACGGTGTCGCCAGGAGTGTCAATTATTTTAACTTCAGTAATAGTTATATCATTCGATTTGGCGTCGTTGAACATAAAGGATCCAAGTTTAGCGGTTTGTATGAATAGCGAACATGGGTCAGATTTGGAATAAACATTACGAAATGAGTCGGCTTGCCCTTCGGAGTCTACGTTTTTTACCTTCGACGGTTTAAAGGAGGATCTTTCGGTTCCTTGTGAGCAGTCATACTCGCTCCACAGCTGGTCTGCACTTTTATCACTTACTAAATACGGGGCGTTATCAAAATCATGTCCAATAAACTCTGCCCCCAGGGCTAGAGCCGTCTGGCTACTAGTATCTGTGCCATCAATTGACAAAAGCTGACCGCCAAGACCACCATCCCTTAACAGGTTATCTTGTTGGGTACTGCGTGTTTCGTTTAAATAATTGTTTAGAACTATATCACCGGTGAGCATTGCGTCATAACTTTCAGCCCCCCAGTTGAGTGGAGTGGCGACTGCGTCGACTAGCATGCTGCTTAAAGTTTGGGCAGCCTTTAATTCGTCTGTGCTGAGCTTGATCTTAGACCCCGATCCAAGTTCTTCGCTTAAGGCTTCTTGGATTTTTGTAGCACTTTGGCCCGAAGTATTACTAGCCACAGATTGGTAGTAAGACAGTTCTTGGGTTAGTTTTTTCTCTGGACAAACCTTCTCCCCTTCTTCTAATTCAACAGCTTTGATAACGTCGTTATCCACCAAGCAGTAGCGTTGTGTGGCTGACTCATTTTGGTCTGCTGTCTCTGTTATCCACAAAGGACTAGTTGCGAAGGAACGGGTGTATTGGTTCATCACACCCAAATGAGCTGTAGACACGTTATCGCTATTGTTAGCCTCGTGCACTGTGGTTTTTATGGTGTCAGCAAACAGCAGGTTGTGTAGAGACTCGCTATGGTAGTCGATATACTGTATCAAGCCGCTAGATATACTGTTATCAAGCGCTGATTCAAATGTTTGATCCTCGTCTTCGTAGTATGGTAGAAATTCTTCAATTGATTTGGCAACAATTCTTACCAGCACTTGGTCTAAGTAATCTCTTTCTAGCTGGTTTAGCACCAGGCTCTTTTCGGTGGCACTGGCCCCACTTAATTTTACTTGCCAAGAAGCGTCAATTAAATCAGCTCTAATCTCGTCCACTTCCTCCGATATGAAACGTCTTGTATTTTGGTGCTTGTTTTCCACATTGGTTCTGACATCGAATTGGTTCTGACATTCTTCTGTGGAACTTTCGGCTGGTGTGGCAGTGTGATCTGCAAATATGCACCCAATGGCGGCCTCTGTCGTGGTGTAGAGGTTATTTTCGATACGCTGCAAAAATAAGTCAGTTACCTGAGAGTAGGCTTCTTGAGAGGTTTTAGACTCGCTTGTGTAGGCAATGTCATCGTATTCAACTCTAGTCAATAAAGATCTGTCAGTTATGCCCAGCCAACGTAGCATGGTCCTGTTGCGTTGCCATCGATCAATTGCAGCATCCGGTATAATTGTCTGGCGAAAATTATCTATCTCATTAATTAGTACTTGATCGCCCAGGCTAAACTCTTTATCTCCCCTGCTTAAGTCCATATCTAATCTATAAGAATATTGCCCTTCTTCAGAAGTAGATTCAATTAGCGGTCTTTTATTCTTTAGTGCATCTTTATCTGCACCAAACCTGCCGACCAAGTGATCTAAGAAGCCATCATAAACCCCAGCTTCTTCCCAGTAGCCATAGGTTTGATTAAGCGGAGATTGACTAGAATCAACCGGATCGGTGGAATGACCAGTAGGTTGGTTAAAGAACTTTATCAATTCAATGTTTAGCGGCGTTTCGCTGGATATATTGGTTGGGGCTAAGGCAACATTCTCGGAGTAGCGAATGGCAGATTCCGGCTGTCCGCTGCCGGCAAAAAAGACGGTTACAATCAATACAAGTGGTAAAATTAACAAGAAGATAAAAGCCAGCATTAAAAAAATGACACTCTTGCCTATTGTCTTTAATAATCCTCCAGATTTTTTCCGCTTTTCTTTTTCCCTCGTATTATCTCGAGCTTTTTGTGAGTTTTCTTCGGCTTGTTGATCGGCATTTTCAAGCTTCTTTTCAGATGTATCCTCGGAGTTATCTTCATCCTTTTCGGTAGCCTTGCCTGCAGCTTTCTTGCCAATCTTACCACCGACATAGCCAGCGGCAATCATCCCCGCTGGCCCGAGTGGTGCACCTGCAGCAGCGGCAGCCTTTGAGGCACCAGCTTTGCCCGCCTTCTTACCTATCTTTTTACCAGCAAACCTTGCAGTTGATGAACCTTTGGATTTACTGGAGCCAGAATTATCAGACGTTTGTGGATCGTCTCTTAGATCTACATGTTCGTCTGGCACTAGTTCCGTAGGATCGTCCCGTAGTCTAAAGCCAAATTCTCTTTTTAGTCTTGGTCTATGCCTGGTTCTATTCCATATAATCATATGAAATTCCTATTATTCTTCCTTGGCTTGTACTTGAGGCTTAGAGTCGATTATATTAGTTTCAGCCTGTGACGGAATGACTTGGATATGCACGTGGTTGCTGCCGGCAAAGAACAGTCCCTGGCCCACTGGGAAAGTCGATAATAGCTTCTTTTCCTCTGCTGTTAGCTTGAAAGTATCTGCCAAAACGTCAACAGCCGATGGTGACTGTTTTAACAACAATTGCATGGATGAGTTAGAAACGACTGCCCTGCCTAATTGTGAGCTCATAAAGTCCTCTACATCTTGCGAGATAGTGGTTAATCCAAGTCCGTATTTTCGAGCTCTCTTAGCTAAACTAAACAAGAAGTTAGCTGAGTCTTGATATTTCATTAGTTGCCAGGCCTCATCAACAATCAGTAGTCGTTTTTTCTGATCTGATTTAGTTTTGTTCCAGATATAGTTAAGCACGATGTACATAGCAACTGGTCGCAGCTCGTCTTCCAGATCGCGTACGTTAAACACAACCAAGTTGCCATTTATATCTACATTAGAGCTTTGTGAGAATATTCCCGCAAATGTACCAGATGTGTATTTTCGTAATCTTTGCGCGAGCTGTGGTCCTGTACCACCCATGTGTAAAAGGGTTTCGTAAAGGTCGACGATAGTTGGTGGTGGAGTGTTGTGAGTTAGCGGATCGTTAGTTATCCCTGCTTTTGCATAAGTGTCTATTAATGCTTGGTCAAGATCAGATTCTTCTACTGGGTTTAGAGCAGGTGCCATAAACTGAGCGCTGTCGCCAGCCATTTGAGCCTGTGCACCACCCATCATCAGTCGGAGCAGTCCGTGCAGAGTTATGATGTTAGTACGAAGGGCGTTGTCGGCGTCATCGCTGTCAATCACTCTTGGTAGCTCAAAGGGGTTGATGCGGCTAGCAGAGTTAAGAGATAGTCTAACGTAAGCCCCACCAACTGACTCGGCAAGGTTTTGATATTCGTTTTCGGGGTCAATTATAATAACTTCTATACCCATCATCATACTGCGTAGCGCCTCAAGTTTGACGGCAAAAGATTTACCAGCACCAGATTTGGCAAAGACAACTGCGTTAGCGTTTTCTAGGCTAAACCTGTCGAATATAACCAACCCAGAGTTATGCATATTTAGTCCGTACAAGATACCGTTTTCTTGTGTTAAATCAGCTGACGTAAAAGGAAAAGTTGTCGATAGTGCACCTGTAGACATATTGCGCCAAATCTTAAGTTGATCAAGATTCTGCGGGACAATACTATTTAGAGCCTGCTCCATTTGGACAGTAGCTGGTTTAGATTGAATCAACTGTTGTCCCAGGATACTTTCAACCTTGTGCTGAATAAACTCTAGTTCGTCTAAACTGTCTGCATAAACCGTAAAGTAAAAACCAAACCTAAAGAATCGTTCCTCTCCGACCTGCAGTTTGTCTCTTAGCTCCTCAGCATCTTGCACAGCAGCCTGTTTGCCTGGATCACGCACCTTGCCGCGCTCATTATCAATTGATATACCGGCCTCTAGCTGACCAACCTTTTTGCGTAGATTGTCTAGGATAACCTGGCTTTCAACTGGATAGATATACATAGCAATGTCTATCTCTTCGTCAACATTAATCAGCGGCGACAACCATCCGGTGTATAATTGTCTAGGATAGCCATAAACATAAAAACTCCTGGCATAGCTTGTACCTAGTCGATAGTGCCCGCTCTCCAGCTCTAGTGAGCTGGGGGCAATAAAATCGCGTAGCGCAGCAACACCTTGACGGAAAACATTTTCTACTTCTCGCTGTTCGCGCAATTGTTGTTGTTTTGCCAAGTCAGCAGCGTTTGATTTCGAAAATAAACCCATATTAAGACCCTGTTCCCATGTTAGGTCTTGGAGCTTCGCCAACACCCTTTTGGATAACAACATTATTGATATTACCAATTTGGACATGCTGTCTGGTGGCTGTGTCTGGATTGTATACATCATAATATAGCTCGATTAATTCTTCGGTGCTGAGAGTTACGCCACGTATGCCTGTATTTGATAGCCCACCCAAGATAGCTTGTGAGCGGTTCTTAAGTTCTATCATTGCCTGTTGCATGTCTTTTTGGTTAATTTTAACTTTGCCCGCTGATCCGTTTCCGCTAAATATCCCCGTAATGCCACCAAATAAACCCTTGGTGTTTTTTGCGACACCCTTTAGGTCAACACCTGGGTAGTACGGGATTACGATATAGAATTTTTTGTCCATGATGTTGATGGATTGTGTTATGCGGTCTATATAGTTAATATAATCATCCATCAATATGCTAATAAGTAAGTTCTCGTGCTCGTTGCGCTTGCGGTCTAGAGTCTCTAGATATTTTGTCATATCAACTTTTCGACTGCGGATATATATCTGGATTGAGAAATATAAAGAATTTATAAAACCTTGAAAAGCATACTCAGTGTTTTCACGTTCTTGAGGGCTCATTAAGTCAAAGTTAATAGCTTTTGCATAGATAACTACTCTGAAACTACCATCGTTCATGATTACTACCCCGTCACGTATTTCAGCGATGTTAAGAATATTCTGTGTCGAGTTAGCATTAGGGGACTTACCCTTTTTGCCCTTTTTCTTTTGCTTCTTTTGAGTTTGAGGGTTTTGTTGCATGTTAACTCGCCCCTGGCTAGGGCTGTTAGTTTGGTTTGGTTGTGGTTGGTTTTGTCGTGTGTTCATTAGCTTAAATCTATCTCTTTACCGTCACTAAGCTCACCAGCAGATTTGCCCTTTGGTTTTACTGATTGTGCTTGTGCTTCATTGATTATACCTGATTGGCTCTGGTTATTCACTGGTTTAGGTGCAGGAACACTCGCTGGAGTCTTTTGAGCTACTTTTGTGGCATTACTGACAGTTGGGGGCCTGTTGATTTGAGTTGCCTTATTAGTTGGTCTAGTAGGATTGATCACTTTACCGTGTCCAAGATATGGTTGTTGTTTGGCACCTTTACTAAGGTTGGCTGTCCTGCCAACTCTAGGTGGACGATTTATTTGGTTTTGGGTTCTAGCTTGCTTGATGATTACTGCAGCCCTATCTTGGACGGATGGCTCCGCCTGCATTGCTTGAGTAATGTCTCTGGCTACTGGGTTTGTAGGGCTTAGTGGATCCCTCGGTACGTTAGCGTCTTCGGGATTAATTACATTGCTGTAGCCTTGTTTTTGCATAGGTACTAATCTATCAGTTTGATTTTGTTGTGCTGTAGTGTTGCGTGAAGACCAGCCCCTGCTATCCATAACCTGAGAAAGTTGGCCTAATTGAGATTGTACCTGTCCTTGAGTTCGGCTGTCTGTGTAGTTCTTGACTTGTTTCGGCGGAATTGTTATTTCGACCATATCGTAGCTGCCCTCTTGATTCCACTTTCGGACGTGTGGCTTAGTATAAAATCGAAACATCGCACTCAAATAAGTTTCGATTGGCTGCTCTCTGCGTTGCCAAAAAGCCAAGACTCCAAACAAGAGTATCAAAGGCAGCATGAGTATAGCTAAAAAAGGATTAAAGGTGGTTAATATCGCGTATGCCAAATAGCAGCATATAGCAAAAGCTATTGCGAATAAAAACTGCTTTAAAGACAGGAAGCCAATCAGCTTGTCTTCTGCTTCTACATCTTGAGGTACTTTGTGGGTTGCCATCAGTCACTATATCCTTTGAGAAGTATCGTCTCTTATGAAGGTACCATCTCGATTGTATCTTTGCAGGATCTGTCCTGACACTGCGTCAAATTGCTCTTGTGTCAGTGTGCCTTGGTCTCTTCTGTTCTCTAATTTGTCCAGAATAACCTTAACGTTACCCGATTGCACAGCACCTCTTTGGCTGGATACTTCTGCTTGTGTTAAGTGTTCTGCAATACGATGCAGCTCTCCGACCGCTGCATTCATGGTTATGTCGGCTGTCGTACCACTATTCCAGGCAATAGTCTTTTGGAATCCACCATCAAGCGCACCACTTGTACCCAATAGGATATGTGGAGTAGCTGCGTTCATTGAGCCTATATTCTCATCAACCGCCCTCTTAACCGCTCTCTGTGCTGCTGCACTATCGCTGGCTCTACCATTGTTAACAAACTGGCGCATGGCTGCTACTGCTCTCTCATCGTTACCGTGCAGCTTCTGCATACTGCCATATGCTGCTATCTGGTCTTCAGCGGTTACTACCATTTCTCCCAGTGAAGTTTCTATGGCGTCACCTATTTCCGCCATCACAATTTTGACCTTATCATCTATAAGACCCTTGTCAGGACTTTGGATTTTTAGCTGATCTGTAGATTCCATCTTGGCTGCTATGCCCAAACTCTCTTTCTGAGCATCAGACATACCCTTCAGGCTCTCGGCGGTTATTGGCTCTGGCGGTCGCCTGTTTTGTCTTAGAGCGTTTTGGGTTGCGATTTTATTTATTTCATCTAATTCTTTTGGACTTACGCCCTCGTCCCATTCGCCATAGCCGTTGACGGACCTGCCGTCTACGCTTACGTCTTCAAGTGCAGCAATTAGCGCACTCATCGCTTTTCTTATTGCCTCTGAGTCTCCATTTGCGTTGGCGTCTCTAAGGTCTCTTTCTGCCACTTGGACTTTATTCGAAGGATCAAAGCCAATTTCATCATCAAAATAATCTGCGTCTCTGGTACGCATAGTATTGTTGATTAACCTCTCTTGGTTGCTTCGATTGCGCTTTGCCTCGGATTCTCTTATGTCGGCGTCTCGACGCTCTCGATCAATCTTGGAACTCTTGAGTCTTTCCTCTCTGGCCCCTTCTGCTGCATCGTCGATGTTAGAGTTGTTGTGGCGTGTTGGTGCGGCATAGCCACTACGCGCTCTTGCCCAGCCTCTTTTAACAGCATTACCGAAGCCTCTACCCTCGCCCAGCTTGCCGGTCTCTTCGTAGTCGGCCAAGGCATTACGTCGACTAGATGCTTGTCGGCCTTTTTGTTGTTCACGTGACCAGTTTTTGGCACGATCACCCAAGCCCTTGGATCGATCGTTAACGATGCCTGTAATATTTTGAAAAGTTGAACTAGCAAGCTTAATTGCATAGGGCATCATCAGGTATGGTGCAAAGTATGCTATTACACCGCCCAGCACTAGGACCCATTCTTCAAGGCCGTCCACATTACCATTACCCCCAACCAATACCTTAGCCATTACTTTACCCACAGCCAACATTACTACAATTAGTGGGTAAGCTAACAATATTTTAGTGTACCATTCCCACCAACGTTTTGCCCACTTTTCAGTATTTGGTAATGCCCATGTCGCCAAAGCGACTGGCGAAAGTACAACTAAACCAACCAAAATTATCCGCCTTATAATAAGTGTAATAAAGGCTGTGAAAAGCGCCATAAACGCCGATATCGCAAAAGGTAGGATAACAAATATTCCATAAGCGATACCAGCGGCCCCTGCTAAGAATCCAAATCCGACAGCAGCTCCGGAGCCCCTCTGATCTCCAGCGCTAAAGCCCTCAACAAATAAATCAGCAAAGCCTATGTCGCTATCGGTAGCATTGCCGATTAGGTCACCAATACCTAGCCCAATATCATCCACGATGGAAGAAACTTCCGTGGCGATAAAATAAGAAAGCTGAGTTAGAACAGCTGCTATAGCGATACGTGGTATCAATTTTTTGGCAGTATACGGCTCTATCATTCCAACGGCTTGTCCCATGATTGCGACTAAGAAGAATAGTACAAACAAAGCAGTGGTAATATTACGGATCTGTACCCACATAGCCCGTATTTCATTAATACTCTCTTGCCCACCTATGCCATCACCAATATCACCGTCTAACCCACCATCATCAGAGAAATCTACGGACAATAGCTCGTGCACAAAGAAACCATCACCATACTTAATCAGAAAACTGTCTATCCCTGATAGTATTGGGCAAACTAGCCAGCCGAGTATTGCCGAAACACCCTCACACGAGTCGCTACAGACGGTTGTATTGATGACATTATTGGCTATACCGCCTGCAAATGGAACGGGCGATGCTGCGTCTAATGCGTTTAGCGTGGAGTTTGATGCGTCACACTTGGTGTCTTTCTTAAAATCAAGAATAACGTAATCATAAGAATTGTCTACGGGGAAACCGGCAAAATCATTGCCGTCAGTGTCAAGATTCCCAGCTGTTCGGTCATTTTCATAATTAAACTGCCGGTATGTATGCTGGTCGCCTATATTAGTATAGTTGTCAGCAATACCGCTTTCACCAAAAAACCTTATACTACCAATCGCCGGGTCTTGAGCATTGTTTGTGTCAATTTGCTGACAATCAACATCATACTGGGTTGCATTGCCGCTGCCTTCTATGACGAAAACTTTAACTTTCGCAGGACCACCAGTAGAAGATATTTTATTGCCGTATTGGTTAGATCCGTCGTGTCCACCATTCCTGATCTTGCAGTCATCAACTATATCTCTGGAGCCATATTTTTGCTCGGCATAAGTTTCACCCAAAAAAGGGCTTGATAGTAAAAATAGAGTAGCCAACATGAAGCTAAAGCCCAAAGCCGTAAATTTGTTGATTTTTATTAGTCTATACATTTTTATTATCCTGCACTCTGTTTGGTTGACAAACTTTGATAGTATTTATTCTACTACAAACATAAGCTATAAACAAATATTTGTTATCTATAAAAATAGTTGTTACAATAGTACAAAGTCATTAATCAAAAATACAAAAATGAGCAAAATAGAAATTTTTAATATACCACCAGATCACGAAAATCATGCCGTTGATACGCATATCCCTAATGATTTTGCCGACAAAATTGATGCCGAGCTTGGAGGCATAGATCTAGAGCATCTAGAAACTAAGGTGGAGGTCGGTGAATATTTAGATGTTTATGCCAAGAAGATTTTACCCAGAATACTACATGAGCAGTTTGTAGACGAGTGGGAGAACGTCAAGCTTTTGCTCCACTCACAAGATGGCGTCAGGGCAATAGTTAACTCATTATTAGCTCAACCAGACATAGTCAGCGCTATAAGAGGTGGAGACAAAAATCGAATCCGTACTCAGGCCGAAGGTATGCGTAGAGAAGCATCTAGGATTATACAGGGCATGCTAGATACAGACGTTAGTGACCCTGATGTGCAAGCATCTTTAAAACGTGCCAGCAGTTTCTTGGTGAAAAGAGGCGGCGAAGCCTTAACTATAGCGATAAAGGAGAAGGCCGAACAGTATGGGCACCCACTAGTAGAAGAGTTTGTTGGTTCTGAAAACACAGTTGAATCTTCTGAAGCGAGAAAAGTCCAGGACGAAAAGATCGATCAGGCTACGATAAAGCTCAATGCTTTAATGGCTGATTACAGGACCGCCCTTGAGAATGGTCAGGGTGCGAGAGCCAAAGTTCTAAAAGAAAGAATAGACAAAAAGATTGATCCCAAACAGGGAATTTTTACAGAAGAATTTCAGCAAGATATACAAGATGCAGTTTTAGCTATAGAAGAAGACGTTGCAGGTAGCCAAGTAGAAAAGGACGAACTAAATAGCGAGGAAAAAACAGAAAACCATAAGGAGCTAATAAAGCACACTAGAGAAGAATATATTGCTGCACTAGATGATGATAATGATGCTTTGGTCGCTACTCTAAGAGACAGATACAATATACTACTCAATGACGCAATGGTGGTTAGAGATTTTAACTTTTTAAATACAGAGGCTACGGCATTATCGGTTGCTGAAAGAGATGCCATACAGCGCCAAGAGACCCGTAGATCTGCTGCTACAGAGACAGAAGCTAATACTGTTAAGACTAGAATAAATGCTCTGTTAGTAGACTATGAAACTGCAACTAATGATAATAAAGAAGCTGCAGCTAATGCTGCACGCAGTGCTATAGAGAAGAGATTATCTGACGAGAAGTTGCAAGCCGCCGCCGATTTTAGTGACTACAGGGACGCTGTTACCAAGCGATTAGGCGACATAGATGCCGCCGCCGACTCTAGCCGCGTGGACGCAGAGAAAATTCAAGCAGAAAGAGTCAAAGATCCAATAAATAGCCTGGGCGTTGCTGAAAAGGCCAATGTTGCAACCTACATGCAAGCAATTGAAAGAGTGGCTTTATTTGGTGATTTAACTGGGCAACTTGCTATTTATAAGCAAAATCTAAAAAGCACTATAGATCATCTTCGATCAACCGGTGAAAACGAGTGGGCAGATGCTTTGGATGAGAAACTACAACCATTGCTTAACCTTGAGTTGTTAAATGGGAGCTACGCTGAGAATCAAGCTGCACAAATGTGGCAAAGAATCCATCCTGAACAAGGTTTGGGTTGTGCGGATTGGCAGCTAGCGCTAGAAAACGCAGCTAGTGAAATAATTCTAAAATTCAGAGAAACCATTCGTAATCATGCTTCTTTAGTTGGTGCGGCTGGACCAGATATAATAAGAGGAGGCAGAGAAGAAGCTCAAGATAAGTTTAACAACCTGCTAGACTCTTGCAAAAAACATGGCGTGGCACTAGCGGACAGAGATATTTTGAACAGATTTTTTAATGAAAATATTAATCAAGATTTTGAACAATCTAGACTTGACCCAATAATAGACCAAGAGATACCAGGCAGTAGACGAGAAACATCCACAAAAGCCTATTTTGCGGTTTGGGCAAAACGATTTGCCCAAATTACTGAGGCTGATAGAGCTATTATTTTCGCAAGCTCTGAATTTACTGCAGATACTTTTGATATTGATGCAATGATGCATTTTATGCGACAATATTTTGGCGGTAGGTATAAAGGAATTGATATTTTAGACGCCTATTTATCAGACACCACAGGCAATAGAGGTAAAAGAGCTAGAGATGAAGCAGAAAGAATGCATATTCTCCAACGTGGCATAGATTTATATAATGATAACCAACAAAGACTTAGTAGAGGTGAATCACCCATTAACGGAAGAGAAATAGATCCAACTCAAGTCCAGTATTTAAATGAGCTAAATAGTGCCGCCAGATATCTTGCTACCATGCAGGCAGAGATTATGTTTTATCACGAAGGCCATCGCGGCAGAGATAGACTGGTACGAGAGCGAGATAATGCTAGAGCTAGATACGGTATGTTAATGGATATTATGGCGGCTCAAATAAGTGCTGAATATGCTGGTCCCCCAGAAGATGAGCGTGAGCATATGATTAACTTTTTACGCCAGACTCAGCTAGAAGAAGACTTAAAGCTAGAAAATACCTTTATCGAAACAAGTGCTATTTTGAATGAAGTTTTCACCCCCTCTTCGGAGACAACTAACCTCCACCAGTCTTGGGAGAAACTTGGCGATGGTACTAAAAAAGCAATCAAAGTAGTTGGATTCGTAGGAGTAATAGCTACCCCTCTTGGCTGGGGCGGAGGAATTTTGTACGCCGGAGTACACCTTGCAAATAAAGGCTACAATAAGGTTCGTGAGATGGCAAAAGGTGGTGACACCAGAAGAAGCAGAAGACATGTCGGCGATAAGGACAGATTGAGAAATGAGTATCGAGAAGTTCAGGAAGACGCTGATTGGCGACACCATATCCACGGAGTAGCAGAGCATTTTATTGCTACAACAGAACTAGAAGAGCAATACACTAGGCGTCGTGACCTTGGCAGTATTGCAATACTGCTAAGAATCAGGTCAAATGTCAGGTTGTTGTCGGGGTTAAACCAAATGGAGTTGGGTGAAACAGGCGATGCAGGCAGGCAGCACACCGCTGCAGCCCAAAGGATTAGACACTTTCAAAATAGTTTGGGAATAATGAACCCGGCAGGGTCGCCAGCAAGAAACTTCTATCTTAGCGAAACTCAAGCCTTAAGAGCAGTCACTTGTTTAAGCGATGCCGAGATTGCTACGCTAAACTCAATAGACACTGTTGCAGAACTCAATATGAATAGTGCCCTAGTGGACAGACTTAGAGAGATAGTTCTAGATTGGCGGGGCTACAATCGACAACACGGCGCTTATATAAATAAAAAGGTTATTAAGAGGTAGAAATGATTAGTTTGCTAAAAGCACTGGATTTGCATAAAAATGATCCTATTTGGGATCAAATGAATAGTGAGAAGTTAGAAATAATTATTGATTCAAAGCTAAGAAATAGAGTAATCGAAGAGCTTGAGTCAAAGCAGATAGAAGAGATGGTTAGCCTCCATGAATCTGATAAACTTGATTTAAAGAAGTGGTTAACAAAGAACTTGCCAAACTATGAAGAGATTTTTAAAGAAGAAATAGAAAAATATATACAACACTTTAGTTCGCGTTTATCTGATAAGATTAGAGTGTACGATAACTTAAAGAAAGCAGAAAACAATGGATGAAGATAATAGTGACTTGGTTTGGCAACGATTGTCCGAGATAGCTCAGTTTTTGACTGCATCAAT
>Ga0209187_1001170_pt1 | contig 33300 bp, 15 predicted proteins | sample BantaG_FD_187430 | JGI IMG/M metagenome (GOLD analysis project Ga0209187, IMG submission 187430) | Marine algal microbial communities from Bantry Bay, Ireland - BantryBay_4 metaG (SPAdes) (version 2) | ecosystem: Host-associated > Algae > Red algae > Unclassified | place: Bantry Bay, Ireland...
TTTTGAATTCCTCGCTGAATTTACGATACTTTTTTACTTTCCTGATTCGTGACTTCATTTTGACAATGTTTTTCAAAACGGTCAACCTATATCAGGGACGGACACAGATTGCAGATTGCACATTGCGCATTGCACATTGCACATTGTTCGGGCTAGGGATAGGAGTGATGGCATGATAGTGCCAGTCCCCGCCTAGGTGCGTCGGGCAAGCTCAGGACCGCAGCGAACGCGGAGTCACGTATGAGCCCGACCGCGCGTAAGGTCTGTGCGTTGGCTAGGTAGCCCCCAAATATTTAAAACTATGAATGTAAATTAATATTTTACGATTGGAATGACGGTTCGACCACTGCGGTTGTGGAAAATCCAGTCTCAGGCTTTGCTTACGAAGTGACTGTCACGGATGCCAACAGATGTACAGACATTATATCAAAGAGGGCGTATTCAGAGATAGGATTTTAGTGTTAAGATAGATATTTTGGGGCCTTCCCTGACTCCAGCTATCGCTGTGGTCAGGGCCGCGCTATCCACTACTACACGACTGCATCTCATCCTGTAGCATATTGACCTACTTAGTATTCGCTCATCGCTCATCCGTCAGTAGATCATATTCTACTAGGATTCGATTTTGCCGCATACCGTTACTATCGCTAGTCCGTTCATTTTTAAAGAAGTTGGAGTTTGCGATAGTTTAGGTTCACCCATTACTCACCTTCTATCGCAATTAGTTCTTTGCACTTACCAATTGCTCGCTGCTCATTGCCAATTTCCCATTGCAGATAAACAACTTTGCTAACCGACGGCCTCCTCAAATATCAAATAATAATATGTGAAAAAAATCGTCGCCAATTGCAGCGTTATTACCCTTTGCTTAGTCAATACAGTAAGAGTTTTTATTAAAAAGAAGTTAATTAAAGAATTAACCCCAAATAAATACTGAATTTAGGGTATGGACAAGTGCGGTGATATGATGTAAATTTGGTTTAGAATTTATCTTAGTTCTCAATCTAGGGCAAATTCTAAGCAAAAAACAAATACTTAGCTTTATCTAAGCTACATTATACTGCTTGCCTCGCATCAATACCCTTCTTGGCAAATTTAATTTGGAACAACACACTTTTTTTGGATTTTAATCTCTAGTCAATTTATATCAGATTGACAAAGAGGGCTTTATTTAATTATAGAGCACTTCAATACTGAAAAAGAGTAAAATTTGACTATTTTTATCGAACCTAATAATGATAAAACCTTTACTTATGAATAAGATTTTCTACCTAATCTTTTTGTTTACCATATTAGTTGTCACTGGCACCAATGCCCAGCAGAATCCTATCGATTGTGACGATGCTTATCAATATCTACCTGTATTCGGACCAGGATCACAGTCAATTGACACTCCTTCTGTGCCGTGTGGATTTACTCCTCCTGGTTCAAGTGTTTATTTCAATCAATGCTCGCCCTGTGGAAGAAAAATTTCAGATGATTTATGTGAGAACACTCCTAACCCAACGCTTTGCGACTTAGATGGATTTCAAACCTCTACGGGTGGTTATTCCCCAGATTTGGCTGGAATTGGAGCTGGATTTTGTAATGGGTCTGGATCTCTCGAAAATAATTTCTGGATAGGATTCACAGCACAGACAAATGAATTGTGTATTGAAGTCTGCATCGGAGACTGTACTACAGGTCAAGGTATCCAGGTAGCCATTATTGAGACCAATTGTGTTGATGAATTTAATACTATGCAAGGTGGTAATCCTTGTACGTTTTTAGGTGTTCCCTCGAATGGTTGCCGTACGTTTGATGCAAATAATTTAGTGGCTGGTAACGAATATTACATCATGGTAGATGGATTTGCAGGTGATATATGTGATATGCAAATCAACGTAGAATGTGGTTTTGCAGAAGCAGATTTTCAAGTAAATCCTATCCTGGACGCAGTCCTTTGTCCAGATATTCTTAATCCAGGTGAATATACGCCTCAGCCGGGTAGTGGTGCTATTGTAGATGTAACTGTAGGTGGTGCTGCTACAACAGATCTAGTCTTCTTCTGGCTTGATCCTAATAATAATCTTGTTGCTACAACCGATCCTACATTTATCAATGGTAATGTCGTAAGAGGAGAGCTTGATGGTAGCTTCTTTACTGAAACAGGTACCTACTCCGTACAGATTGTTGATATCGGATCTTGTTGCCCAGCTTGTGATATCATAGAACTAGAAGTAGCTATGCCACCCGCTGCGGCGGCGGCTGTCATTCTTGGCGTCAATGGGACAGGTGTGCTAGACTGTAATAATGATATGGTAACTTTGGAAGGTAATCCTGATGATGGATCTATTCCCGCTGTTGAACAATGGCAAATTTTAAATGCAGCTGGAGACAGAGTAGAGTTTCTAGAACCAAACCTTGTGAACGCTGGAAATGGAAGAATAAATGAGATAACAATTACTCAGGCAGATATAGAAGAGTTTTTACCTGGACAAGAAGAAGGTGAAGTAACTTTCATCTACGGATTCTTGAATGATCTTGGTCAATTATGCTATGGAGATGCAGATGTGACTTTCCCCTTTGATTTTAGAAAGCCTGAACCAGCTATTGATCTACCTGAAGAAATCGATTGTGCAACAAATCCTACTGTAGATTTGATCGGTCAATTTTCTCAAATACCTAATGGCATTTCTAATGGAAGCTATTCCTGGACATTCCAAGATGGTAGTACCAACGGTATCGTTAGCGGAGCCAATGAAGCTAACGCTGTTGTTGGAGCACCAGGTTTCTATACTCTAGTTGTTATTGATGATATTAATGGTTGTTCTGATTCTACGCAAGTACAAGTTCTTGGTATGGTTGATCCACCAATTTTAGCATCAATTGATCCTGATACACTAAATTGTAATAATAATAGCTTAGTAACTTTGACTAGTACTGGAGATGCTGGAGGTTCACCAATTGACTATTCTTGGTCTGATGATAACGGTCCTATTACAGGTGAAACCGATCCTACTTTGGATGTAAGTTCACCTGGTATTTATACCTTGACTGCAACGAACACAGATAATGGCTGCCAAAGTTTTGTCTCCACCGAAGTAGAAGATGATACGCCTATTCTGGCGATAAGTGAATTGGGAGATTCTACCTTGACTTGTGATAAGAACTCAATCGTCTTCCCTACAGCTATAGTGACAGATGGAAACGATGATTATGAATATTCTTGGTCAGATGGTACTAATGAGGTATCAAATTCAGCAGATTATACTGCTACGGAGGCTGGAACTTTCACTTTAACAGTTACAGATCTCCAAAGTGGATGTACTGCTACACAAGTTGCAACAGTGGCTGCGGATGAAAACTCACCGCAAATTTCACCACTACCTACAGACTTAGTATTGAATTGTACAAATTCTGAAATGGTAAGTACTATAGCGGATGCTTCTGATAATAATGGAGATCCCATACCAGGAGTTACTTATACTTGGTTTGAGGAAGATGATGATGTCAATCCTATAGCTAATACTGCAGACCTAGATATTACCGTCGAAGGAACATATACTGTTTTAGTTACGAATCCTGCTAATGGCTGTTCCTCTACACAAGACGTAACTGTTACTTTAGATACTGATGGACCAGATGCAGCCATCGCTGAACCAGATGATATTACTTGTGCTGCTATGATGGTTACCTTAACAGGTTCTTCAATGGAAGCCAATGTTAGCTACCAATGGTATGAAGGCACAGATGAATTGACTGGAACTCCATTAGGAGCAGCGGCTACTCAAGATGTGAGTGCCGAAGGTGACTATGCCCTAGTCATCACAAATACAGACAATGGTTGTACGACATTAGTTACAGAAAATGTAGCTGCAAATAATACTGACCCTACACCGCTTATAGCACCTCCAGCTGTATTGAATTGTACGAACGAGATGGTTGGTATAACTTTAGACGGTTCTGGTTCTACTGGTGATGGTACTTTGATGTATACGTGGTTGGATGCTTCTAATATGAATGCAGGAAATAACGCTACGATTAGTGCCACAGAAGTAGGTATATATACTTTAACTGTCACTGATATGGATAATGGTTGTGATATGACAACTACAGTGGAAGTGATGGGTGATTTTGCTGAACCACAAGGAGTTGAAGCATTTGGTGGTACTTTAAATTGTGGAGATGATAATTTTGTCATTACTTCTAATATTGCTTCGACTGGAAACTATACGTATTGCTGGACAGACCTAGGGAATAATATTTATCCTGATGGAGAAACATTGACTGTTACTTCTGGTGGAACATATATCCTAACTGTGAAAGATAACGATAATGGTTGTTCCGCTTCATCAACTACTATGGTTGATTTAGACGATGAAACACCAAATGTCCTTGCAGTGTTAATTAGCGGCGATTTGGCACCACTAGATTGCAACAATCCTGTTCTAGTTTATGAAGGTCAATTAGACATGAATGACCCAGATGTTACGATTACATGGGAAATGCCAGGTGGAATGATAGTAAACAGTAATCAAATTACGGTAGATGAGAATAGCCCAGAAGGTGAATATACTGTAACGGCATTTAATTCATCCAATGGATGTGATGCTACGGGATCTTTTACACCACTATTTGAATTTGGTGATCCTGAAGTTACAGCATCTGGAGGTACGATATTCTGTGCACCAAATGATCAAGTGACCTTAACTGCTCAATCTGTCGGAGCTGATGAAGATGCTGATACATATGAGTGGACTAATGAAAACACTGGAATGACTTTCGGTGGAAACGGTAACACGGTTACTGCAACAGAAGCCGGTATGTACACAGTTATAGGTACAGGAGACAATGGTTGTCAATCCGCTCCATTCACTTTTGAAATTTCCGAGAATGTGGATAATCCTACAGTTTCAGTAGCTCCAGAATTTGACTTATCATGCCGACCAGGAGAAGATAACTATGATCTTGGAGGTTCTGCTACTACCATGAATGGTGATCCAGTTTCCTACAGCTGGGTGCTCAATAGCACTGAGATTAGCACAGACGCTAATCCAAATATAACTGAAGAAGGACTCTATACATTAACTGTGACTAATACAGTCAGTAACTGTATGGAAACGGCAACTGTACAAGTAAACGATATTACAACAGATCCACAAGCAGTAGGAAACGTCCAGATGGTACTCAATTGTGAAACGCCAATGGTATTACTTGAAGGAGACGCAACAGATCCTAATGCTACTTTCTCTTGGATGTTAGATGGCAATCCAGCTACCCAAATAGATGAACAAAGTCCTATGGTTGGTATGGCAGGTGATTGGATATTAACAGTTACTTCTGACAATGGATGTATAGGTACAACTTCAGTAGAAGTTGAGGAGGATTTCGCTACTCCAGAAAATGTTATGATCACAGGTGATAATCTACTTACATGTGCAGACAATATGGTCCAATTGATGGGTTCTACTTCTACTATGGATATTCAAGGTTTTGAATGGACACTAGATGTGAACGGTACTTACTCAAGCACTGAGACGGCACCCAATGTGAGTGAGCCTGGTATCTATACGCTTATAGTTACTGGTGACAACGGATGTACTGAAATGACAACTTTTGAAGTTACTCAAGAAGTAGGGTTGCCTACTGTAAGTGCTGATCCGCAGGATATACTTACGTGCGACATTACGGAGACGGTAATTTTGACCAGTTCTTCAGCTGCAAATTCTATTTATGAATGGGATGGACCAGTAGGTTTTATAGATCCAGGTACTCAAGACATTACTACGACACTTGATGGTGACTATTCAGTCACAATTACAGATGATGATAACGGTTGTAGTTCAGTAGCGGTTGCCACAGTTCAGATTAATATAGATGAGCCAGTTGTGATGACACAAGAAACAACCGTTACTTGTGAAGATGTTCCATTTGTTATCTCTGCTGATACGGATGTAAATGGTGCTACTTTTGAATGGAGCGGACCAGGAACATATACCGCTGATATTCCTAATCCAGAAGTAACTGAAGCTGGTGACTATATGGTTACGGTAACCGATCCATCCAATGGATGTACGACCATAGAAATGGTAACAGTAGATGAAGGACGTGATCTACCTGATTTCGAATTTGCTGCTGATATTGAATTACTGACTTGTGATAATATGGAGTCTATCATAACGGCAACCTCTGCAACGACTGGTGTGATCATTACCTTTAATGAAAATGATAACACAGCTTCAGTAGAGGATGGTCAATTATCCGTTACTGAGCCAGGAACGGTCTCTATAAATTTCTTGAATCCAGCTAATGGTTGCGAAACAACGCAAACAGTGGTAATCGCACAAGATATTACGGCTCCAATGCCAATACCGAATAATGCAGTAGAGTTGAATTGCCAAATTCTAGAATCTGCACTTTCTATAACAACAAATGAAGAAATCAGATCCTACGAATGGTCTGGAGATGGAACTGTTTCGAGTGTAGATGCTGCTAGTCCTACGGTTACAGAACCAGGATTTTATACTGTAATCGTTACAGCAGAAGATAATGGCTGTACTGCTCAAGCAATTGTTGAAGTAACTCAGGATATGAATATTCCTATTTCAGCTCCATCTGCTACCGAGATTAATTGTAATGAGCCTATAGCTGATCTAATCGGGATGGGTTCTACCGAGGGTGGAGATATTTCGTATGAATGGACAGGACCAGGTGGATTTAGTTCTATAGATTTAAATACAACAACAGATCTAGACGGAGAATATACACTTACAGTAACGAATAGTACAAATCAATGTGTGATTTCAGAAACGGTTATAGTGGAATTAGATGATCTTGCACCATCTGCTGAAGCAGGTATAGATGTGGACTTTCCATGTTCAGTAACTATGGTGACTTTATCTGGATCTGGTGATGGCCAAGGAAATCTATCTTATCAATGGTTAAATGAAGCGAACGCTGAAGTTGGTACAGGAGCTACTATTGATGTCTCTCAGTCAGGTACGTTTACTCTGGTTGTGACGGACGATGATAATGGATGTACATCTACAGATACTATGGATGTAATTCCAGATGAAGACAAGCCAATCATAGATGTGGCTGCTATTGATATACTAACTTGTGATGTAACTTCCGTATCAATTGACGCATCAAATACTACAGGAGTCGGAACTTTGGATTTTACATGGACTTTCGATGAAAATAATACTCCTGCAGGAACTGGTGCTATTATTAGTGTTTCTAATCCAGGTTCATACACTGTTCTTGTTTCGGATCAAAGTAATGGTTGTAATGATAGCTTTACTGTAAATGTAGATCAGAATATCGAAGATCCTGAATTTACATTAGACGCAGGTATAATTGATTGTTTGACTGGTATGGCAGATGTATTGGTTGTTGGTTTAACGACAACGAACCCAAGCTATGAATGGGAAGGTCCAATGGGGACTGGTTTTACGTCAACAGATGCTGACCTTATAGGTGTTACTAACGCTGGTAATTATTCAGTTACCATTACGGATACAGTTAATGGATGCTCTGAAACGGCAACTGCTGTTGTACTTACAGATACAAATGCACCAACAGCTACCATTGGGAACATTGCTGAATTAGATTGTGATACGGAAGAAGTTGAACTAGTTGCAGCAACTTCTGGTACTGGGTTGACTTATAGTTGGTCTGGACCAGGTATTATCTCGGGTCTATCTGAATTGACAGCAACGGTTAATGAGCCAGGATTTTATGAATTGACAATCACTGATCCTTCTAATGGTTGTTCAACTGTAATTGCAGCAAATGTAACTGAAAACACAAACGTAATTACCGCTATCGGTCCTGATGGAGACGATGTGAATTGCTTTGGTCCAAATACTGGTGCTATCACGCTTGGTACAAATGCAATAGTGGGTGGAACTGCTCCTTACTTATACTCCATTGATGGTGGATCTAGCTTTACTACACAGCAAGACTTTTTAGGTTTGACGGCAGGCGATTATGATGTAGTTGTTCAAGATGCTAGAGGGTGTGAATTTGATCAGACCATTACCATAGATCCCGCTGTAGATTTAATTTTGGAGTTAGGAGATGATCAGGTTATCGCTTTTGGAGATTCTCTTTTGCTTTCTCCTCAAACTAACTTCGATATTGATGAATTCGAATGGAATGATTCCTTATTGATGGTATCTACACCTTTCGTCAAGCCAGTAAACACGACAAGCTACGAGATTACAGCTTTTGATGAAGACGGATGTATCACTACAGATTTCATTACGATTTTTGTTGAGAAGACAAGACCCGTTTATATTCCTTCTGGTTTCTCTCCAAATGGTGACGGTATCAACGACTTTTTCACAGTATATGTAGATGCTGATCTGATAGTGGGCGTTAAAAACTTCAATGTTTATGATAGATGGGGCGAAACAATGTACGCTAGAGAAGATTTGACAATTGATCAAATTCTTAATGAAACGAATGGATGGGATGGTAACTACAGAAGTGAAGGAATGAGCCCAGGTGTTTTCGTTTATCACTTAGTAGTAGAATTTATTGATGGTGAAGAAATCTTTTACGAGGGTAATATTACTTTAAATAGATAGTATTAATTTATCTAATATATTATAGGCTGCTAATCCTTGGATTAGCAGCCTATTTTTATTTTAGGGTGTTCTTGACCCTTCATTTTTATTGGATTTATATATAGTTTTTATTTCTCAAATTCAGCCTTCTTTACACCCTTATCTTGTCAGGGATGTAGTAAGTCATTCGTGCCTTATCTAGCATAAGTTACAGGTTATCAATTATTTATAAGTTAGTTTTAAAGTCACTGTTTTCAACTTTGCAAGGCACAAAGCCTTGTTTTTTTGTACAAGTGCGTTTTGCTTTTGTACTACATTGACTGTGTTAATAGACTAGTAGCATTTCTGTTGGAGAAAGTCGCATTGAATTTCGAATAGATTTTTAATATCAGAAATAATACACAACCTCCTGCCTTTTTTTTAAAGTTGAATGAGAAAATTATGTTATCATTAAACAGATTTCTGTCTGTGACTGTCTTGTTGTTTGCGGGCTTAGTCCTCCAAGCACAAACTTGTCAGCCAGCACCAAATGGTGGAGATGAATGCTCCGCTGCACCACTAATGAGTTGCAATCTAGATGGTTATATGGGCAGCAGTGCCGGATATACTCCAGGACCGCCTCCAGATGGATTTTGTGGTCTAGTAGAAAACGACCAATATTTCAGATTTATAGTGGATGAAGTTCCTGTTGCTATTCAAATAGTACCTTCTGCTTGTTCTATAAATAAAGGTCTCCAAGCTACCTTATATTCCACCAATGATTGTCTCACATTTACCGAAGAGTCGCTGTGCGCCAGTTTCGGATTTGTACAACCATTGAATGTATTAGCAGAGAATGTAACAGTAGGTCAAGAACTATATCTGATGATAGATGGATTCGAAGGTGACGTTTGTGATTTTACCGTGAACGTAATTCAAGGTATCCTTCCTGATGTTGAAGCAGTAGCGGACAATGCAGAAATATGTCTTGGAAATGAAATTCAATTAGATGGTACAGGAAGTACACAAAGAGCAGATGTTGAATATTATTGGACTACAACCAATGGAAACATTGTTTCTGGAGAAAATACACTAGAACCAACTATTGATGCGCTCGGAGATTATACATTAACAGTGATTGACGTTGTCGGTTGCTGTATTGATGATATTACAATAGAGGTGACAGAAAATTTGAGTTCGCCTACGTTTAACTTTGATGCATCTTATACAGTTACATGCACGGATCCTTCACTTACTTTAGATCCTAATTTAGCCGATCCTAACAATTACACCTACAATTGGTCTACTTCTGATGGTACTATAGATGCTGCATCTTCACCTACAGGAATGTCTATTCAGATAAATTCTGATGGGACTTATACTTTGGAAGTAGTAGATCAGAGTACATTTTGTAATTATACGAGTGATGTTATAGTGACAGCAGATAACCAAGATCCTGATGTGATGGCTACCTCATCTAATAATTTAGATTGTAATAATACCTCATCTACTATCAGCGCACAATCTTCAATCAGTGGGTTAGATTATGCGTGGGATGGCCCCAATGGGTTTACTTCTACGATGGCTTCATTTGCTGGAACGGAAGCAGGTACTTATTCAGTTACTGTCACGGCAGCCAATGGTTGTACCAACGAAAGTTCAGTTGCAGTGACTAGTTCTGGAAATCCAGATGCAAATATAGTGAAACAAAGAGATTTAGATTGTAATGATACAGATGCGACCTTGACCGGTTCTTCCATGACAGCGGGTGTAAGCTTCGCGTGGACTGGACCGAGTGGTTCTTTAGGTAGCGCACCTGAGATAACAGTCTCTGCTCCAGGTACCTACACTTTAGTGGTTTCTCTTCCAAACGGATGCAGCACGACAGTGACCGAATCAGTTGATCAAGATATAACACCGCCAGATGTTTCGGCTTCTGTTAGCAACGAACTAGACTGTGTCCAGTTGACAGCAACTCTAGAAGGGGCGTCAACTACGATGGGTGCTATTTTTAGTTGGGTAGGTCCTGTAGGATTCACTTCTGCTATGGCACAACCTGCAGTATCTGATCCAGGAAATTATACTTTGACCGTCACTGGACCTAATGGTTGTAGTGATGATATCACTGTTATGGTTATTCAAAATGCAGTAGCACCAACAGCAGATGCGGGTACCATGCAGACTCTTGATTGCAATAATACTAACGCAACTATAGGAGGAGCGAGCACAAGCACAGGGCCAGAATTTTCTTACGAATGGACACTAGATGGTGGTCCTGCTATATTAGGGGCAGATCCTACACTGGATGTTTCTACAGGAGGGATGTTTACTTTGACAGTAGTCAATACCAATAATAATTGTAGCAGTACAAGCTCCGTACAAGTAGATGAAAACAAAATATTACCAACAGCAGATGCTGGTGGAGATGCGTTTTTGACTTGCTCGATGCGTTCTGTTGTTTTAGGAGGGGCATCTTCTACAGGTACAGAATTTACTTATGAGTGGACAGATGGATCAGGAGTAGTAGTGAGTAATAATGAAACGTATATGACCACGCTCATAGGAACCTATAATCTTGAAGTAAGAAATACATTGACAGGTTGCGTTAGTAATGACCAAGTAGCCGTAGATGAAGATCCGTACACGCCAGTTGCTGTAATTGCACCTGCAGAAGACCTAACTTGTACTGTGACTACTGTAACTCTAGAGAGTACTGGATCCACTTCAGGAGCAGGTATAGAATATGCATGGTATGATAATAACAATGCTTTAGTGTCTACAGATCCCGATGCGCAAGTAAGCGTCTCTGGTTCTTACAAATTAGTAATTACGGATACCAACGTTGGATGCGCAGATTCAACGATTATGAGAGTAGACGAGAATATTACGCCACCATTAGGTTCTGCAGGAGTGGATATGAGTCTTGATTGCAGCACCAACGAGGTGACTCTTGAGGGATCTGTAGCAGGAGACGTAGCGGATTTTAGTTTTCAGTGGTTTAACAATGCAGGAACTCAAGTAGGGAGTGATGTTGATCTGACTACATCTTCACCAGGTGTATATGATCTGATTATAACAAATATAGAAAATGGTTGTACCAGAGAATCTTCAGCTACAGTCAATGATAATAACGTTTATCCAGATGCAGATGCAGGAGCTCCTGCAACAGTTACTTGCGGCGATCCTCAGGTAGAGATAGGCGGCGCTAATTCAAGTACAGGTCCAGAGATCATACATGAATGGTTTGATTCATCTGGAGACCTTGTAGGAAATTCACCAACTATTATGGTTGACCAAAGTGATACCTATTTATTAGTAGTGACAAATGCTAGCAGCAGTTGCTCTGCGCAGGAATCAGTGGTAGTATCTATGGATCAAGTAGATCCACAAGCTGCTATCGCTACACCAGATTTGATTACTTGCAACGATCCAAGCACAGCGTTAGATGGTAGTTCTTCTACTGCTTCAAATGGGTCCTTATCATATGAATGGGCAGACCCTAATGGTGCTATCATAAGCGACATGATTGATGCAATTGCAAGCGCAGCAGGTACCTATACATTGACAGTTACAGATACTCAAAACGGATGTCAAAATACAACCACGATCATGGTCGAAGAAGATACTATTGCACCAACCGTAGAAGTGACCAACCCAGAAATAATTAATTGTTATGGCAATTTTGTAGAAGTGAATTATAACTCACCTGACGGACCTATTACACCGGTTTGGCAAGATGTGGACGGTAATACTTTATCTACAGAGGAAACATATTTAGCAACAGCTGTTGGAACCGTAGTGCTACAAGCTACTAGCCAATCTAACGGATGTGTGAGTACAGCTTCTATTGATATCGTAGAAGACAGAGTAGCCCCAGAGGCGACTATCGCTGATCCAGATACACTAAACTGTATTGTTAAAGATGCAACTCTCGTATCTAACATTAGCAACTTTACCACCGAAGCAAGTTATAGTTGGGCCAATAATCTTGGTCAAGATCTAGGACAAGAAGCTGATCTTACAGTGAGCACAGGAGGCATGTACACCTTAGAGATTACAAATGTAGATAATGGATGTACCGCAATCTTTGTTTCTGAGGTCCTACAAGATGTAGAAGACCCTGTAGCTATAATAAATAATACAGAAAGCAGAATTGACTGTTATGTACCCAGTATCGACATAGACGCATTTATGTCTACCGGCAATGCACCACTTACATATCAATGGACGAATGATGACGATGATAGCATTTCAGATTTAGAGGCTTTCCAACTTACGGAGGGTGGTGAAATTACTTTAGTAGTAACTAATTCAATCAACGGTTGTACATCTACAGCGTCGGTTGATATAGTTCAGGATCAAGAAGAACCTGTAGTTGCATTCAATCCAGTAGATGATTTGACCTGTATTGAAAATACGGTTTTAGTAGAGTCAGTAGTGACAGGTTCTAATAATTCATTCGCTTACACTTGGGAAGGACCTGGCGCAGCGGGTGTTGTATCTGGCTCTAATGACCCCAATGTGACAGTTGACCTTGTGGGTCAATACACGCTGACGGTAGTGGATCAGATCAATGGCTGTGAGTCAGTAGCTCAGGTCGCAGTAGAAGAGGATCGTATTCTTCCAGACGTAGCAATAGAGCCAGTAGGAGAATTGAATTGTGTGACGGATCAAGTAACAATCGATGCATCCAATTCTTCAGTAGGTAGTCAGTTCACTTATGCTTGGTCAGGACCTAGTATTATGACTGGTGATAATACGCCAGTAATAGAGGTGGATGCAGAAGGAGATTATAGCCTCTTGATCACTAATACCCAAACAGGATGCGAAAATACAATTGATGTTGCAGTCAATGAGAATACAGCAAGACCTGTAGGTGCCTCATTATTTATGGAAGGTCCATCATGTTTTGGAGAGAGAGATGGTATCCTTGATGTGAGCGAAGTCCAAGGCGGTACAGCACCTTTCTTGTACTCTATCAATAGTGAAACAAACTTTACAGATATAGCTACATATAATAATCTTTCAGCAGGTAATTATACACTTATTGTTCAGGACGTGATAGGCTGCGAGTGGGATACATTATTCCAGATATTTGACCCAGAGCAAGTGACTGCAGATTTAGGGGCGGACCAAGTCATTAGATTAGGAGAGACTTCGGATCTTTTTGTGGAGACCTCTGGCAATGTTGTTTCAATAGCTTGGTCTGACAATGGTGTGGCTGGACCGATAGATGTAGAATTTAGAGAAGTAGAGCCAGTCACAACGACTACCTATGTGGTCATAGTGACCAATGAAGAAGGATGCAGCGGTACTGATAATGTAGTTGTCGAAGTGGAGGATGACAAGCGGGTTTACTTCCCAACGGCCTTCTCTCCAAATGGAGATGGCATCAATGATTTCTTTACTGTCTTCGCGGACATCGCGACGGAGGAGGTGACTTCTCTGCAGATATTTGACAAGTGGGGCAACCAAGTATTTGAAAAAAATAACTTCATGCCTAATCTACCTCAAGAGGGGTGGAACGGCGTATGGAGAGGAAAGGACATGCCGACAGGTACATATGTCTACTCCGCATTTATAGAATTTAAGAATGGAAACAAGATCAACTTTAAAGGCGAGATTAATATAGTCTATTAATATTAACGACTCGTTGAAAACGGGGTAATATCTCTTCATTGAGGTATTGCCCCTTTTCGTTTTTTGGGCATGACCCCGAGAAAAAAGTCGGGGTCGGGCTATATGTTCCACTAGTCAGCCTAGACTGCGGTTCAGCATAGTCGTTTGACTGTCTCTCTGGAGCCAGCACACTCCTTGCTTCACGAGCACTCCAGACTACCTAGTACTACTTCTATCCCTCATGCAATACTGCTCGTTGCGTAGCAATTTTGAACTGCGAGTCAAAATAAGAAAGGAACTGTTGCAATCCCGCGAAAAGCGGGACAAGCTCTGCAGCAGCAAGCAAGACCTTAGGAGAAAAATATACCCCTTCTTCAAGCAGCTGTGCCCCTCCCTAAGGCAGTCGCACAAGCCTTGATGGAATACGTTCGTTAATTTGAGAGAATCCAGTATAGATTATCTGTCGTTCTTTCAGCACTCATTTTTTACAACAATATCGATGGGTTTCGCTACGTTTCGCCCATTGCTCTAGTCTGTCGTTCTTTCAGGACTAGAGATTTACCTTTTGTCTTGGTGCTGTCTTCCTCCATAAAAAACTAGATATGCTATTCAAGACTATAAAGAAACAAAATTTTATTTTTTGAGTGCTGAAGGCACGGCAGATTATAGGATAGGACGTAAGTCCTATTTTAAAACGTTCTTTATTTAAGTGCTAAAGGCACGACAGACACCCAACCATGATTGTTTCTCGTGATGTTCTATCTTTTATCTCTCTTGGAAAAGCGAAACATTAGAAATTATTAGTGGAGTAGATTTGGTTTTATAGATAGTACCTCACTCTATCGTGCTTTCAGCACTTAAAAAATCACCTCTCATCAAATGGATAACCAGTAACTAGAAATTTTGTAATTTTCCGCCTCAATCAAACTCTAATTGACTATGATCAATCTTGAAAATAAAGTAGTACTCATCACAGGAGGCTCTCGTGGAATAGGCGAAGCCATCGTTAGAAAATTTGCAGGCCTTAGAGCTAAGGTCGCCTTTACATATAGATCCTCTTCGGAACGCTCTGATGCGATAGTAGCAGAGTTAAATAAGGCTGGAGGAGATACTGCAGCATTCCAATCTGACGCAGGTAACTTTACTCAAGCTGAAGAATTAATTAAGGCGGTCACAGAAAAATTCGGACAGATTGATGTCTTGATTAATAATGCAGGGATCACAAAGGACAACTTGATGCTACGTATGAGCGAAGATCAATGGGATCAAGTCATCGAGACAAATCTCAAATCTGTCTTTAATCTCACCAAGCAAGTACTCAGACCGATGATGAAAAAGCGTAGTGGATCTATTATCAATATGTCTTCCGTTGTAGGTGTATTCGGGAATGCTGGTCAAGCCAACTATGCCGCTTCTAAGGCTGGGATCATTGGATTTTCTAAGTCTATAGCGAAGGAAGTAGGATCACGTAATATTCGTTGCAATGTCATCGCACCTGGATTTATTAAGACAGAAATGACAGCTGAGCTAGACGATAAGACGAAGGAAAATTTCTTAGCTAACATCCCTATGAAAAGACTTGGTAATGGTGATGAGATCGCCGATACCTGTGTTTATCTAGCTTCTGACCTCAGTTCTTATGTCTCTGGACAAGTAATATCTGTTTGTGGCGCATTAAATTGCTAGTGACCAAACTATATTCAGTTTTTTTGAGTTAATACTCCTTGTATATCTTATTTGAAATAAATATAGGGTAGGCAGACACATGGAAATCGTAAAGACATATCTATCATTTAGAATCAGACAGTTCTGGCGCTTCTTGCAAAGCATTGGTATTGGCTATGTTATTTTGCTTCTGGTATTATTAAGTGGGATTCTGTTCAAAAGCTTATCTAACATCTTAGCACTTCATGACTACGGTATTTATGCTGGAGTGGGGTTACTACTATCTATACTTTTTGCCCAGCGCAATGATACGAGGTTTCTCAGGAGTACGGATATGAAGTTGACCTATGTATTTATAGCAGACGCTCTACTGATAGGCATACCTATCATCTTGATTTTACTAATGGCGTCGCGCTTCAATGCGATTTTGGGTGTGCTGGGATTGTGCATAATGATTCCAATTGTGTGGGTACGATTCGCTACTCCTTTCAAAATTTCTAACGCGTTGTATCTAAATGATTTAGACTTACCTTTTTTATTGTCTAATCGAGATTTCGAACTCAAACATTTGTTGAGGAGATTCGGTGTAGTATTTGGCTTGCTTTACTTGACAGCGCTAATTACGGTGATGCATCCAGCCAGTTTGATGTTGTTGACTTTCTTATGGATGGCCCTACTTCAAACTGTATACGAATACTACGAGCCAGAGGAATTAATTTTAGAAAATGATGCTCCTAGTCTATTCTTGAGAAAAAAGTTATTTCGCATTTTTAAAAAGGTGCAAATTATGTTGATACCATTTTATCTATTTGGTATTTATTTTTCACCTCATCTTTGGTATTTATACATCTTAGTATTTATTTCAGTGAGCGTGATGCTTTCGTTTCTCGTGTTTAATAAATATGCCTTTTATAGACCAAGGATAGAGCGCGTGAGTACGAGCACGATATCATCTATCATGCTACTATTTTTAGTGATTCCAGGATTTCAATTAGTAGTATTTTTGATGAGCATAAAACAGTATTTTAAGGCTAAAAAGAATCTTACTTTATACCAATTTCATGTGCATGCGTAAATGGTATTCTATCTATATAAATAATGATTGAGGTTAAAAACATATCAGTTTCTTATTCTACCAAGGATGTATTATCTGACTTGAGTATTTCTTTTGCACCTGGTCTTGTGCACGGTGTGCTTGGAATAAATGGGGCAGGTAAGTCTACATTTTTTAATACCCTTTATGGTATTATGAAATATGAGTATGGAGACATCACGCTTGAGGGAAATCCTATTTCAAAAGATGATGTCGCATATTTGCAAACGGAGAATTACTTTTATCCTTATATGAAAGGAGGAGAATATTTAGATTTGGTATCACCTGAAAAAGATCATCAACATTGGAACGACATATTCGAATTGCCACTTAACGAATTTGCCCAAGATTATTCCACGGGCATGAAAAAAAAGTTGGCCTTCATGGGCTTAATATTGAGAGATCGTAAAGTCTATATCTTGGATGAACCCTTTAATGGGGTTGATATTAAGAGCAACGAGGTCCTGATAAAAATAATAGAACTCCTTAGTAAAAAAGGAAAATACGTACTAATCTCATCTCATATTCTATCTGGATTGATCCAGATGAGTGATCAGATTCATCATTTAAAAGATGGAATGTTTGAACCGCCCATCATGAAAGATGATTTTTCAGCCTTCGAGACCAGCTTTAGACAAGGAATCAATGATGAACTGAGCATCAAGCTGAAGAATTTAAAATTCTAAACACTTTTGATTTAAATAATTCTAACTACCTTTGTGCTATTCTCATGGGGTGCCAACTCAACAAGATTGTTGAAGGCTGAGATTATACCCACAGAACCTGAAACGGATAATGCCGGCGCAGGGAAAAGTGAAGAAAGTATTCTGCTTTCCATAACCATTTCTGTTTTTAATTATTAGTTTTTACGGCCTCAGTAATAACTCAAAAAAACTATATATGAAAAAGCTAATACTTATTAATGTAATATTGATATGCTATATCGGGTTTGCAACAGCCCAATCAATATTGACAGGTACTATTTTTAGTAAATCAGGAGATCCATTGCCGGGCGCTACAGTAGAGCTAGTAAATCTCAATATTGCGACTGCAACCGATGCCTATGGCTTTTTCAAGATACCAGGTGTACCAAAGGGGATGCACACCATTCGAGTAAACTATATAGGATATGCCTATTATGAAAAAAAGTTTGACATGAGTTCAAGTACTTCTTTAGATATTGAATTGAAAGAAGATATTGCCATGCTCCAAGCAGTTGAGGTCAACTCCCTCCGAGTAGAGCAAAAGGACCCTTTCTCTTTTTCTAATTTGAACAAAGAAGATATCAAAAGAAATAATTTTGGACAAGATATTCCTTATCTGTTGAGAAATACACCTTCCGTGGTGGCGACTTCGGATGCTGGTGCAGGCATTGGGTATACAGGAGTGCGTGTGCGTGGAAGTGATGCCACACGTACAAACGTCGTGATCAACGATGTACCACTTAATGATTCAGAATCTCAGGCCACCTTTTGGGTTAATTTACCTGATCTAGCTAGTTCTGCCAATAGCATTCAATTGCAGAGAGGGGTAGGAGCTTCGACTAATGGAGCAGGCGCTTTTGGTGCAACGCTCGGGGTAGAAACCAAAGGCTACGAAGAAGATCCTTGCGTAGAGTTAAGTAATACCTTTGGCTCATTCAACACCAGAAGACATACCCTTAATTTGAATTCAGGCAGACTTGCTAATAACTTAGTTTTTGAAGGAAGATTTTCTCTGATCAATTCGGATGGCTATATTGATAGAGCTACTTCAGATTTAAAATCTGGATATCTTTCAGCTGGCTATTTTGGAGAGGATTTTAGTGTGCAAGGTATCGCGATGTTAGGATCAGAAGAGACCTACCAGTCTTGGTACGGTGCCCCCGAATCAAGAGTGAAAGGAGACCTGGAAGAGTTACAAAATCACTACAACAGAAATGTAGGTTCATTATATTTCACTCCTAAAGATTCTATTAATTTATTTGACTCGGATAGAAGGTATAATTATTACACTTACGAAAATCAAGTAGATGATTATAGTCAAAATCACTTTCAGCTACATTTAAATAAACAAATGAAAAGTAATGTTAGCACTCAGCTGGTGCTACATTATACAAAAGGTAATGGCTTCTTCGAGGAATTTAGACATCGGGATCAGGATTCATTTTCTGATTATGGATTTCCAGATCCTGTGGTGGCAGGTGATACAATCGCTTTTTCAAATCTAGTAAGGAGAAGATGGTTAGATAATGATTTTTATGGTGCAGTAGCAAGTGTTAATTTTGGAAATTCAATTACCGATTTTAAGATCGGTGGAGCCTTTCATAGATATGAGGGAGATCATTTTGGAGAGATCATTATTGCAGATGCTGGGGAGTTTGATTTCATCGGAAATAATTATTATTTCGGTGATGCTACTAAAGATGATGGAAATATTTACGCGAAAGTGAACTACAAATTAAATGGGAATCTAGAAGTTTATGGAGATCTGCAATTAAGATACATTGATTATAAAACACAAGGGACGGATAACGATCTAGTCAATTATGATATCGATGAAGACTTCACTTTCTTCAATCCAAAGTTGGGCTTAACCTATTCGCTTTCTCAGAACCATATTTTGTATACCTCTATTGGAGTGGCCAATAAAGAGCCTTCGCGTTCTGACTTTATTGATGCTTTGACCAATGAGGTGCCACAGCATGAAACACTCTATGATTTAGAGATGGGCTATAAAAAGCTAGTGGGTGATTTTACATTGAATGCTAATATCTATTATATGCTATACGAGAATCAGCTAATTCCGACTGGAGAACTGAATGATGTAGGCTCTGTGATCAGACAAAATGTAGATGATAGCTTTCGGGCAGGGATAGAGGTGGATGGAACATGCAAGATAAATTCAAAGTTTCACCTAGGATTTAATGCTGCTTTTTCTCAAAATAAAATCAAGAATTTTGATGAGGTGGTCTATGACTATACTAATGGATTTGAGATTTTATTCAATAATTTTTCAGATACGGACATTGCTTTTTCTCCAAATGTAGTAGCTGGCTTGCAGCTTGTAACATTGCCAACAAAAGGATTAGAAGTAGGCTTGTATCCTAAATATGTTGGGCGTCAGTTTTTAGATAATACCTCTAATGAAGATCGAAGTATTGATGATTACTTAGTGACGGACTTGATAGCCAGTTATCAGTTGGAACTAAAAAAACTAAAAGAGGTATCCTTAAATCTAAAAGTGAACAATCTACTTGACGCGGAGTATAGTGCAAATGGGTATACTTACAATTATATCTTTGGAGATTTGATCACTGAAAATTATTTGTATCCTCAAGCAGGCATCAATTTTTTGGCAGGTTTGACGATTCGATTTTAGACCTCCAATAAATTTGGTTAATTTTAGCGGAGTGATTTTACGAACAGAATATTAACTATGTCAGATTTAAGAGAAGGTTCTTTTTGGATAAATCTGCTGAAGAAGATTATCAGGGATGTCTTGAAGAGCTTAGGACTGCGCACCAATTCTCCGACTCCTAATCAACATGTGGTTCCTCATGACGAAGGTTGGGCTATCAAAGGAGCGGGAAACGAAAAGTATACCGCCATATTTGATAATCAAGCTGATGCTATTGACAGAGCTAGGGACATAGCAATTAACTATGGTTCCTCTGTTGTGATCCATAGAAGAGATGGATCGATCAGAGATCGTATGAGCTACAAACGGAAGTAGTAATTTTGCGTGAGCGATAGGAATGATGCGATCTTTGATCGCAGACGCCGACCTTTTTGTCGGTGGCCGTAGCGAACGCGGAGTCATGGATAGCGCGGTCCTTAGCTTGGCTTTTTTAGCCTAGCTAAGGACACGCCCAAATAAAAAAAAGGACAATCCAAAACAGCTTGCCCTTTTCAATTCTCATAAATATTTATCTCTTACATTTTTTCGATAATCATGGCTGATGCTCCGCCACCTCCATTACAAATCGCTGCACAACCAATTTTACCTTTTTTGGCGTGCAATACATTATTGAGAGTAGTTAGAATACGTGCGCCTGAAGCACCCAGTGGGTGACCGAGTGAAACCGACCCTCCGTGTACATTGACCTTATTAGCTTTTAATTTCATGTCTTGCATGAAGGCCATTGTCACAACTGCAAAAGCTTCATTCACTTCGTAAAAGTCAATTTCCGATTTTTTAATACCTGCTCTTTTGATCGCTAATTTAGCTGCCTTAGGCGGAGCTGTTGTAAACCATTCTGGTTCGTGCGCTGCATCCGCAAAGGAAAGAATTTTTGCTACTGGCTTGAGCTTATATTTTTTGACCGCAGCGGCAGATGCTAGAATAATGCAAGATGCTCCGTCATTAATAGTAGAGGCATTGGCAGCAGTAACGGTACCGTCTTTGGAAAATGCTGCTCTTAGGTTAGGAATTTTTTCAAAACGTACATTCTTGTATTCTTCATCTTCATCGACTATAAGAGGATCCCCTTTTCTTTGTGGAATGGAGACAGGTACGATTTCATCTTTGAATATGCCTGCTTCAGTAGTCTCTGCAGATCTTTTGTAAGACTGGATAGCGAATTCGTCTTGCGCCTCTCGAGATATCTTATATTTGGTAGCAGTGTTGTCTGCGCAGATACCCATAGCGGACTGATTGTAGACATCCGTAAGACCATCTTTTTGCAGTCCGTCTACCGCTTGACCAGCGCCATACTTAGCTCCCCATCGCATAGAAGGAAGGTAGAAAGGAATGTTGGACATGCTCTCCATGCCACCTGTCACCACGATGTCGTTGTGGCCGACCATGATACTTTGTGCGCCTAACATCACCGTCTTTAGACCTGATGAGCAAACCTTGTTGACGGTCGTGCAAGGAACAGTGTTTGGAATACCAGCACCGATAGCTGCCTGTCTAGCTGGAGCTTGACCAAGATTGGCGCTCACAACGTTGCCCATGAAAACTTCATCGACGGCAGTTGCTTTTACCTTAGATGTTTTGAGTGCGCCCTTGATCGCGGTTACACCAAGGTCGGTAGCACTCAGACCTCTGTACATTCCTCCAAAACTTCCGATCGGAGTACGTACTGCGGTGACTATGTATACAGGTTCTATTTTTGCCATATCTATATTTTAATTTTACTGCAAAAATAAGAAACGATTAGGAATAAAATTGATTTAATTCTGTCCTGCCCGTTGTAATTCTTCAGAAGCACTACCTCTGCGATTTTCTTTTGATTTCATGTGTTGGTTACCAAATTTATAAGTGGCTTGAAAGTTTACTACGGGGCCGTCCCAAACATTGTAAAGGGTGAAGTCCATATTTGCAAATTTGATTTCTGCGTTTAAGTATCTGGCAAAGAGATTCTCAACTCCAAGGCTTAGCTGGAGTTTGTCGTCCATAAACTTTTTGCTCAGACCAGCATCAACTCCATATAACCAGCTGGTATTAACGATAGCTTCTTGAGAGCCACTATTATACCATGCGGTCACTTCGGTCTGTATTTTAGCAGGCAGTTCAAATTGCATCTGCAGGAAGCCAGTGATGTCCCATTTTTTTCTAGAAAATCCCACTTCCAAATAATCAGCATCTTCATAAATACCGAGATTGGCAATAACTCCTCCAAAACCAGAAATCTTAGGAATAAAATCAAGCGGAAAAAATAAACTCGAATTGAATGTTTTGAATCTGTCGATATTATATGTAGATAGGTTGGTTTCGCCCGTGGTATCATTTTGATCAGTGAGCTCTACTATGGCATCATTGGTATGTTTGTATTCGACATTGAAAAATGGTTGACCTTCATATGCTAAGGTAAATTTAGTGCTATGGGTAAGCGCTGGTATCAAATTGGGATTACCCTGTTCAAAAGTAAAAGCATCTAAATAATATACGAATGAATTGAGCGAGGTGTATCGTGGTCTATCGATGCGATAACTGTAGGCTAAACTTGCGGTCAATTCATCTGTCACTTTTCTGCTAATACTAGCACTCGGAAATAATTTTTTGATATCTCTAGAAAGTATAGAATCTACGGGAGTCTCATTGATGTCGATAAATTTTGAGCGCCCCTTTGAATTACTCTCTTCAAACCTCAAACCTAGCGTTCCAGACCAATCCCCTTGGAGCCAATCCAGCTTTGCATAAGCAGCTTTAATTTGTTCATCAAATACAAAGTTATTGGTTTGAAATATATTTTGGACAAAGGCCCCATTAGTGTCTTCATCAAAAACATTGAGACTATTATCTAGTGTAGCATCGCTATATTTTCCACCAATTTTAAGGCTTGTGTTTTTATTAAGGGGGTAAGTATAATCTAGCTTGGTAGCAAGAATGTTGGTTTGGCCGGGTTGATCATATTTTTGGTCGGGGAAGAATACCAGCTTATTGGCTTCAACTGGATTAAGAATATTTTCTCCATCACTGTTGATTTGAACATAGTTAAAGTCTAATTCTAGTTTATGGCCTGAGGTGTCTATCTGAAAAGTGTAATAAGGGTTTACGCTTGTCAGTTCCCATTTATTGTAAGTATCATTTTCTGTACGAACAGTCAAGTTTTGAGCATTGGGATCGAAGAAGTCAATTTTAGTCGTATTAATGATAGGATAGTCAGAAGTACTATTAATATATCTACTAGAGAAACCAACTCGGTGCTTTGCATTGACATCCCAGTCTAGTCCTACATTCCCTCGAAGCGCTGTGCGTTGACTAGCATCTTCACTTTTTTGATCATAAATATCTCCAGCTACATTCCTGACAATATTCATCTCATCGTACCAAGGTGCAGACCTGTAGCCCAGACTTCCGTATATATTTAGAGGTCCTTGATAATGACTTAGGGTAATTGCCGCCTTGTGTCTCCAGTCTCTTCCTTTACCGATCCCTAGATTTACATTTCCCTTTGTTCCGTACAAAGCATTTTTCTTAAGTATTATATTGATGATTGGACCAGTACCTGCTGCTTCAAATTCAGCACCAGGTTGATGAATGATTTCTACTTTTTTGATGTTATCTCCTGGCATGTCTTTTAGTAAAGAGTTGACATCCATATATTGCGTTGTCTTTCCATTGATCAAGATGGTAACATTGCTTTATCCTGCCATTTTTACTTGATCCCCAACGACCAAGACACCTGGTACTTTCTTCATTACATCTAATAGATTCCCTCCAAGATTAGTTATATTGTTTTCCACATTGACGATCAATCTATCCGCTCGTTGTTCAAGTAAAGGAGCCTTACCGACTACTTCTACTGTCTCCAGAGTGGTGGCATCAGTAGCAAGTATGATTTTAAGTTCTCGGCCATTATCTCTCGGTATTTCGATACCATCTACCCATTTGGTGTCGTAGCCAAGCATAGCGCCCTCCAAGATATAAGCTCCGTCTTTTATGTTTTTGATTAAGAACTCTTTCCATTTTCATCTGTAGACACTCCTTGTACAATTGCGCTGTCTATAGTCATTAAAGCTATGGTGCCAAAGTATATCGGGTTCCCATCAGTATCTAGGAGGGTTCCTGAAATTGGACCCTGAGCAGATATCGAGATTGAAAAGAAAAGGAATAAATAGAGAAATAGAGTAGCTTGGTTTTTCATCTTCTTTGGTTTTATCAGAATCTTCACTTAAAATATTTTTGTTAGTATCAATGTAAGCTGATCCAGATTGGTTACAATATTAATTCGACGAATCAAATGAATATTCTGTTACAGATAGAAGATTAAGGAATGGTGGAGCTTGGTGTGTGGGCTGAAATAAAAAAGCCCAAGTTGAAAACAACTTGAGCTTTTTACTTTGTAGCGGGGACAGGACTTGAACCTGTGACCTTCGGGTTATGAGCCCGACGAGCTACCAACTGCTCCACCCCGCGATGTTGGATGGCAAAGATACGACTATTGTAGACATTAGCAAGAATTTTTAAAAAGGTTTATTTTTTGGTTCGGGCATAAAAAAAGACCACCTGGTTTACCAAGTGGTCTTTTTATAATTTATATTATTTACTATAACCTAGCTTTTGCCTTTAAGTCACTACCATCTTGTATAGCTCCGAAATCAAAGTTAAGAGAAAAACGAAGTGTATTATCTAGTGGACTTCTTTGTGAATTAGTTGGTATCAAATAAGAGAAGTTTAATCCGAAAATATTGTATTTTAAACCAAGGCCTAAAGTGAAATATTTTCTATTTCCCTTAGTCAAATCCTCACCATAGTATCCAGCACGGATTGCAAACTGCTGATCATACCAGTATTCCACACCTAAAGAGTAATTGATTTCTCTGATTTCCTCACTAAAGCCATCTGGTGCATCACCAAAAGAATTGAAAATAGAACCCACTACGCCTTGCTCCTTGTAATCCAGAACATCAGGATCACCACCAGCTGCACAATCTGCACCATCCAAACAAGGCGTTGGAACTAGTAACTTATTAAAGTCTGCTAAAAAAGTAAGTTGATTATATTGATCCAAATCAAGTTTGTAACCAGCACCGATTCCTAAATTTGCAGGCAGAAAATCTTTGTTTACACTTTCTGTGTAAGATATTTTGGTACCAATATTTGTTATTGCAGCACCAATAGTCAGTTCACTATCGCCATTTTGTAAATCTATCGGTGTGATATAAGTAAGAGAGATGTCTGCTGCTCCAGCTGTAGCTGGCTTAATCTGAACGTTCTGTATTGCTTGTCCAGAAGCTAAGTTTGAATAGATAAACTTAGCTGTTAATCCAACAGAGAGTTTTTCTGACAGTTTTCTTGTGTATGCACCAGCCAATTCGAATTCGTTTGGATTTCCTTCTCCAATATCACCTCCATTGATATCTTTAAATTGAATACTACCTAATCTAAAATATTTCAAACTAAAGCCTACGGTTGAAAGATCATTGACCCTCTTGTATCCAGATAAATAAGCCATATATACATCATTGAGTCCAAGGGATCTCAACCAAGGGGTATAGGTAACAGATAAGCCAAGGTCCTCCTCAGCAAATGCTAATTTTGATGCATTGAAATACATTGCACTAGGGTCAGCAGAAATTGCCAAACCTGCATCTCCAAGACCAGCTGCTCTGGCATCTGGAATTATTCTGAGGAAAGGCATAGCAGTGATTAATGTGTTCACACATGGGCCACCGTTCAAACCTTCATATTCTCCTGTACCTACGTTAAAGACACATTGTGCTTGAACATCGCTAGCAAAAAAAGCTAAGCAGAGGAGGGTAGTTATTAGTATATTCTTCATTCGTATAAGTCTTCAGTCTCTTATTTAATCAAAAATCATGCAAAAATAATAAAAACAGCCACAGCTGAGTATTTTGGAAGTGTTATCGGTAGGTATTCCGAACATAAACGACCTTACTTCTAGTTTTATTTTAGGATAACTAATTTTTCAAACTCACTTTCAGAGGCACTAATGTTATCACTTTCAATAGGAGAGGCCTTTATCTTATATAGGTACACTCCACGAGCTAAATCTCCTCCAAAATCATCTTTTCCGTCCCAATTTATTTTATTAACTCTATTTCCGTCAGAAATTGCCTCTGTTTTTATTGATTTCACCAATTTACCAGACACGGTGAAAATTCTCACTTGTATGTCTAATACTTGTCCAGGAAGGTTATGCTCAAACATGAATTGTGTATTGGTAGTGAATGGATTAGGGTAGTTTAATACATGATCCAAAGCTAAAGATTGATTATCTGCAACTATGAATTCAGTAAACCCTTCAGCAGAATTGTTAGCTACATCCCATGCCTTTACTTTTATCTCATGTCTTCCGTTTTCCAAATCAAATAGAGGAAATCGCACTGTTCCTTGCGTAAAATCGTCGAGTTTTGCCTCATAGAAGTCATTTAACGAAAATGCTTGACTATTATCTTGGTCTAAAGTACCCGTCAAATCGTGTCCTATACTTGAGCCTGCAACATTTATTCCTAAATTGTCAGATAATTTCACCAACAATATGGGGTCAGGAGTGGTAGTACCTCCTAATACAAAGTTGAAGTTGTCCATGAATACCTCAACTTTTGGCGGCTCATTATCTACAATACCGTCCGGATTAGTACCACCTACTATAAATCCAGTAAAGAATCCCGTTGCATCCGTGGAGCTCTCGTCCGTCGCATAATAGCTTATTTTACCTTGGCCAAAATCATAATTAATATCTTTAGGAACGACGAATTCAATTGAAAATTGACCATTTGTAACACTAGCAACTCCAGAAAAAATTAAATTCTTTTGGCTTTTAAAGGTTCTGTAAACACTACCTCTATTCCCTGGATCATTTACCAGCGTAGGAATATCTTCAACTTTGTCAAAAATTTTGACATAGACTTTTCCATTAAAGTTGCTAAGTAGCTCATCATTTTGACTGGTTACTTGACCCGAGATCTTGACTCTATCTAGTGCATGAATGGTATCTCTTATGACTGTGTCAACTGGATTTTCATTGATACTTATGGTTTGGACTTGGTGCTGAGGAATAGCGATACGCATAGCAGGATCACCAATAAGCGCAAACTTTCTTGTGTTTTCATTATTGTTGCCTTGCGCATTTTTCCCATCTATCATAATATCTCCAAAGGGCGGGGTCTTACCGTCTACTTTAATAAAAACTCTGTCGAATACACTACTCGCTAATTTTTCATTACTGCTTGCATATACTGCACGCACAGTAGTCATTAGACCAATAGCACCTCCATTTGGATTAAGGAAGCATCTTTCTCCAGCTGTAACAAACGAAGCATCATCAAAACCCGTAAATGAGCAGGTCGCGGTAACCATTAGTGGTTGCTTATCAGTATTAGACCAAGCAGCGATATCACTTAAATCTAAAAACCTTTCTTGTGCCCAGCCCTTTGAACCACCGTGGCCCAAGTAATTTACCAGCAAGGCACCTTGGAACATAACCTTATTAATTTCTTCAGTCATCTTTGGGTACTTTTCACCCCCAGGAGTTGAGACTTGAACATAGGAATCTGCGTACAGCTTGTTTATATTGTACTGTGGATAGTCATTTCTGATAGTCTCAGCAATTCCATCTGCATCATTTAAATGGGTATTCCTATCTTCATCATCTGCAATAAATGTAATATCATTTCTCCAATTGCCAAGTTGTGCTGAGCTTGTTTCGTAGTTAATTATTTTGTTTACTACTAGTTGAGCTTCCGAGCTTGTTTTCACGGGCAGACGACCTACTGCGATTTCCAACCCACCAAATATATTTCCTCCTTCATCATCGTCTAGTAAAGCATAGTAGTCGTCCATAGGATATGAGTAGATTGGGTTTAAAGAGTCTTCTTGATACACTGGAAGAAAGTCGCTCTTAATAGAGATGTCAGAGTAGCGACCTCTTGAGTCAAAGGAACCGTCCCCCATTAATACTAAATATTTAAAATCGGAATCTCTTGAATAAATCATCCTACAGAAATCCTTAATAGCCGTTGGATCTTTTTTTCCAGATGAAAACTCATTGTATATATCATCCACCAATATAGCTTCAACATCAAATTGGTTAAAAGAACGACGGTGATCTGCCAATTCATTCGCTTGTGCTTCAAACTCTGATGGATAAATAATAATTACGTCCGCATCTTGTATATCATGCAAATTTTGATTTTCAATCTGCTCTATGAATTCTGGCTGTCGATTGATATTTGAATAGTCGAAAGCAATCAAATTCTGTAACGTATTCGTATTTAAACCAAAGCTAATGTTACCCGTTGAGATTCCTCCAAGATTTATGTTTTTCGCGTTAGTAGGATTAGTGATATTCCAAACTCTAGTGTCATTCACATTCGATCTTAGATTGAAAGTAGTGCTAGGATTCTGCAGCGAATTGAAATCTCTGAAAGTAAGCTCTCCTTCCTCTAAGATTAATTGACATCTTGCATTTACAGTGATATAATCTAACCAACCAGAACTAGCAAATGCGATATTTTCGTATTCTATGCTAAGCGTATTGTTATCTTCAGTTAGCATTACGGATTTCAAGAAGTTCACTCTCGTTGCGTGAGGCCTTTCTATATCACTTGTAGAAACTTTACCTATCGAAGGGCTTGTAAAACTCTCTCCATTGATGACCATATTGAATCTCGTACTTGTTTCACTTCTACCAGCAAATACACTCTCAAATTTTGCACTAGAGTTAGGTACAACATTTGGAATATTGATTTCAAAAAGTTGTTCTCGGAGGCCATCAAATTTCTGCATATACCAGATTTTTCCAGAACCTTGCGTAAATGGGTACTCGTGAAGGATGTTGATTTTGTCTTCTTCTATTTGCGTGAAGTAATCATACTTGTCCGTTGAACCAGCTGTGTTAGCAACAGATGAAATATTCTGTATTAAGTTTTGACTCACATCTCCAATCTTTAAATAATAGTAATTATTATCATCATAGATATTGATTGGTCTTGAACCCGTTTTTGCGGCTAAATCAAATTTGTCTACACTTGCAGATTCCGCATAAAGTAGAATTTTGTCTTGTTTATTAAAAATGCCGTCTGCTGTACCAATCATTTCCATGGATACAGCTTCTAAGTCATCTATTCTTGTATTGCTATTGAGTTCTGGTAATACTCCTCTAGCGCCAGAATAAATTTGAATATTGTTAGGACTTAAATTATCAACATCAATTCCTAGTTCAGTCTTTAGGAAATCATAGCTGAGTACGTGCATTCCATTTTCAGATATTTTTAGTTTATAAATATCACCGCTAGATAGAGCCGAGGTATTTTTAAAAGGAGGAGCTTTTTGCAGAGGTCTATCCTGCTGAGTAAATGATATATTAAGATCAAAAGAAACTACTTTCTGATATTGCTGACCATTGAATACGATGGGCACAAATTCAATATGCGCGTAATAATCTTGTCTAGACTTCGTGAGATAGGTTGTCAATTCGACCTCTGAATTTTCTTTTTGCGTATCGTAGTTATAGTCAATGCTAATATTTTCATAAACTATATTAGAAATACTAGCTTTAATCGCCGAATAGGTGCTAAGCTTATAACTGGTATGAAAAAAGGGTAAAGGACTTTGGTCCTTAGTAAAAGAAGCATCTGTAAAGTATGGTATAGTCTCAACGGTGCCGTCAGAAACAGTTCGAATCACACCAGCTTCTGCCCATTTCAGATTAAAGCTTTCATTTTTAATGTTTTGAGCAAAGGTGATCATGCTTGAAAGCATAATTGAAGTAAAGGTCAGAAGTTGTAGTATTTTCATAAAGTTTGGCATTATTGATAACAATTTAGAAGGCTATATTTTCGTTAGATTTTTAGTTACATGGCAAGGTACACTCCAGAAACGGTATTGCTTAAATACTATTGTTGAAAACTTTGTCAAATAACAACATAAAATACTTAAATTAGATCTATAAAAGTTTATTTTCTTACCTTGAATATATGGAATACACTCAAGTAAAGGTTTTAGTTGTTTTGTTGGCAATTATGTGGCTTTCAGAAGCTAAAGCTCAAGACCCTATCTTTAGCCAATTTTATGCTGCTCCACTACAAATTAATCCGGCCTTCACTGGTAACACCTATACTCCAAATATTGCATTAAACGCTAGAAATCAATGGTCTGGGTGGCCTGGTACTGCTTATGCAACCTATGCAGCTTCAGTTGACCAATTTATTGAACCACTCAATATAGGTTTGGGTTTAATGGTTTCTACGGATAATGCAGGTAATGGACTATTTCTAATGAATAATCTTACTGGTTTTTTTTCTTATAAGGTTGGGTTGGGTAATGACTGGAATGTGAAATTAGGAGTAGAGGCAGGGGCTTGGCAATCAAGGATCAATAGTGATCTTCTAGTTTTCGGTGATCAGTTAGATCTTCTTGAAGGGAATAACGGCAAAAATAATACCCAAGAGGGTCCAATTTTGGATGATTCTCGTACCATTTTAGATATTTCTACAGGAATAATTATCTATAACCCAGTATTTTATGCTGGTCTTTCAATCAAGCATATCAATACTCCAAATGACGTATTTTTAGCTTCTAGTGAAGAATTTGTAACAGGTTTGCCTGTCCGGTATTCGATGCACGCTGGCGCACAAATTGTTCTGAAAGAAGGCAATAAGAGCCGATTAAACACGTTTGTATCTCCGAATGTCTTAATCGAGCGTCAAGTAAATTTAAACCAGATTAATATAGGTGCTTATGGAGGAATTGGGTCAGTTTTTGCGGGTGCATGGTTTAGGCACACATTCCAAAACTCAGATGCAGCAATTGTGCTCATCGGATTTAGACAAAAAGCCTTTAAAATTGGCTACTCCTATGATTTCACAGTGTTTGACAGCTTAACTAATCAGAATTCAGCTGGCAGCCACGAGATATCGGTAGGGATCAATTTTGATTACAATCGGAGAAAAATAAATTACAACGACTGCTTTAATTTGTTTAGATAACCTATTCAGGCTCTATCTTCGTTCAAGTTTTCTTTTGATGATCTACAAAGTTTAACTATATTTGATATTCTTTAGAGAACAAAGTATTTAATTAAATAATATGATGCGACTTCTTAAATTAAATTTTGCATTCCTTCTATTGGTAACACTTTCATTTTCATGCAAGAAAAGTGAAAAATCATCAACAACTGGATGGGCATACAACGAGCAAGAATGGGGTGGATTTGAAAAGCTAGATTATGAGGGTCAAGCTACTGGTCCTAATTTAGTACTTATCCAAGGGGGTACCTTTACCATGGGAAATACAGAACAAGACGTTATGTTCGAATGGAATTCTGTTCCTCGAAGAGTTACTGTTTCTTCCTTTTATATGGATGAAACAGAAGTAGCCAATATCGACTACAAAGAGTATCTATACTATTTAAAGCGTGTTTTTGGCGAATCTTATCCAGAAATTTTAGTTGATGCAAGACCAGATACGTTGGTTTGGAGAGAAGAGCTTTCATACAATGAACCTTTTGTAGAAACTTATTTCCGTCACCCATCTTATGATAATTATCCTGTTGTTGGTGTAAATTGGTTACAGGCTAACGATTATTGTAAGTGGAGAACAGATCGTGTTAACGAGATGGTTCTCATCGAGAGAGGGATTTTAAATCCTAACCCTGAGCAAAGAGATGAAGATAACTTTAATACTGAAGCTTATTTATATAATCAGTACCAAGGAGACGTAAGAAAAAATTTACCAGATCTTCAAACGGGTGGAGAAAGACCTGTTAAATTCGAAGACGGTATTATGTTACCTTCTTATAGATTACCCACTGAAGCGGAATGGGAGTATGCGGCACTTGCACTTATCGGTAATCAAGCTACTGAAAAAGATGAAAGAATTACGGATAGAAAATTATATCCTTGGAATGGAAATACAGTGAGATATCAGATCAGAAATCGTGATCAAGGAAAGATACTTGCTAACTTTAAGAGAGGTAGGGGTGATTACATGGGTATGGCAGGTGCACTTAATGATGAAGCGCACATTACTGCTGATGTAAGAAAGTTTTTGCCTAACGATTTTGGTCTATATAATATGGCTGGAAATGTGAACGAATGGGTAATGGATTTATACAGACCTATGACTTCATCCACACTTAGAGATGTTGAGGGACATGATTTGAATCCATATAGAGGAGGCAAGTTCCAACAGAAAATCTTAGATGAAAATGGTGCTCCAGTAGAGAAAGATAGTATTGGACGAATCAGATACCGTGATGTTGAAGATGAAGAGGTTGCAACTAGAGAAAACTACAAGAGAGGTCAGGTGTATAACTATCTTGATGGTGATCAAGATTCTGAAGTATTTTATGATTACGGTAAAACTTCTTTAATATCTGACAAATCTCGTGTTATCAAAGGTGGTAGTTGGCAGGATCGTGCATTTTGGTTGACCCCTGGTGCAAGACGGTTTAAAGAAGAAGATAAATCTGATAGAACTATCGGATTCCGTTGCGCTATGACTCGTACTGGTGGTCCAACTGGAAATGAAGATTCTAGTGGAAATGGATTTAAAATTAAGGGTAAGAAACAAAATAGAAAATATAAGTAATATCAATTCTTTTTTTATTGATTACCAAAAAGTCTCTATACGATTAAAGTTGTATAGAGACTTTTTTTCTCTAGTTTTAGGCTGTGACTAAAATGGAAAAAATCTATAAGTATTTTCTTGAGCACAGAAAAATTTGTACCGACAGTCGAGAAGTCAAAACAGATTGTATTTTCTTTGCTCTAAGCGGTAAAAATTTCAATGGAAATCTTTTTGCTGAAGAGGCCTTGAAAAAGGGTGCAGCCTATGCTGTTGTTGATCAAGACGTTGACTATCACAATCCAAGGTTTATTAGAGTTGATAATGTATTACACTATCTTCAAAAATTAGCTACTAAACATCGTCAAAGTTTTAATATTCCTATTTTGGCAATTACAGGTAGTAATGGAAAAACGACAACCAAGGAAA
>Ga0209187_1001172_pt1 | contig 33254 bp, 24 predicted proteins | sample BantaG_FD_187430 | JGI IMG/M metagenome (GOLD analysis project Ga0209187, IMG submission 187430) | Marine algal microbial communities from Bantry Bay, Ireland - BantryBay_4 metaG (SPAdes) (version 2) | ecosystem: Host-associated > Algae > Red algae > Unclassified | place: Bantry Bay, Ireland...
AAATGACGACTTACCCGATTTCAAACAGATGGCAAGCCCTAAGTATTTTCCATATCGTTATGGTCAGGCAGCATGGTCATACCTTACTGGCAGATACGGGGATGATGTCATAGAACCTTTATTTACACAAACGGCAAAATATGGATTAAAGGAATCCACAAAACTTGTACTAGGGACAGATTTGACGTCTATTGGGGAAGAATTTAAGTCCGAATTAGAAACATACTATAAGCCTTTTCTAGGAAATAAAAAAGATAAAATACACGGCAAAAAATTAATCTCTTCTGAAAATAACAGTCGTATAAATGTCTCTCCTACATTAAGTCCAAATGGTAAATACGTGGTCTTCTTATCTGAGAAAGATTTGTTTTCGACTGATTTGTTTTTAGCAGATGCTAAGTCGGGAGACATTTTGAGCAAACTAGCGAGTACGATAAAGGATCCAGATTTGGATGCATTTAATTACTTAGAATCTGCAGGGACTTGGTCACCAAATAGTAAAGAATTTGCCTTTATTGGTTTCAAACAAGGCAGTAATGTCCTAGTCATCAAAGAAGCGTTGAATGGCAAAGACATTGCAACTGTAGAAGTACCAGGCGTGCCAGCATTAGCAAATCCTGTGTGGCATCCAAATGGCAAAGACATCGTGCTTGTTGGTTTAGTGCAAGGACAAACGGATCTATTCAACTACAACATAAAGTCTGGTAGAGTAAAACAACTGACGGATGACATGTATGCTGAAATTCAACCAGCCTTCTCCGCAGATGGCAATACGCTAATGTTTAGTTATGACAAACGAAGTGTCCAAGAAGGAAGAACGTTTGGTAAGTACACCTTCGATCTCGCCATGATGGATTACGCAAGTCGAGACATAACAATCCTTGATGTTTTTAATGGTGCAGACAATTTGAATCCAGTTTTTGATCACGAAGGAAACGTCTATTTCTACTCAGATAGAGATGGGTTTAGAAATTTATACAATTACAAAATAGACTCTGGAGATGTATTTCAAATGACTGATTTATTAACAGGCATTAGTGGCATTACGAGATATTCGCCGGCAATAAGCTCGTCAACAAAACGGGATCGCGTCATCTTTACTCATTATAAAAATCACCGCTATGTCCTTTATCAAGCTGATCAAGATGACTTACTGAATAAACTTGTCGATAAAGATGACCTTGATTTTGCCGCTGGGACTTTACCAGCTATTGGTTTAGACAAATTGGATATTGTCAATCGAAATTTGAATAACATTGACAACATCAAAACAACAGATACAGGTAAATTTAGAGATAAACCATATCAGTCTAAATTTAAACTTGACTACGTTGAAGGTGGCGCAGGAGTTGGTGTTTCTAATACAACATTTGGTAATTACGCAGGCTTACAAGGCGGAGTAAATGCCGTCTTTAGCGATCTACTCGGCAACAATCAAATAAGCACTCAATTGGCGCTCAATGGTTCTTTTCTTGATGTCGGTGGGCAGATACAGTATCTGAATCGAAAAAACAGATTGGCCTACGGAGGTGGAATCAGTTTTATACCGCAACGTACTGGATTCAGAAGTCAATTTACAGACCAGCTCCAAATATCCGATAATGAGACTATCCCTGTTTTAGTAGACCATTTGAATTTATTGCGTATTTATAATGCATCAGTCAATGGCTTCCTGCATTTTCCACTATCAACAACTAGAAGATTTGAAGCAGGTACAAGTCTAGGTCGCCAATTTTTCCGTTTGGATGAACAGAATGATTATTTTGACCAAAACTTATTTTTTATTGGTTCTGAAACTAGAAAGGTTGATGTCGGAGATGAGTTGCGATTCAATCAATTCTTTAATGTAACAAAAGGCAATACAGCTACATTCAATTTGGCTTATGTGGAAGATAATTCTTCATTTGGTTTGACCTTTTCTCCATATCAAGGGCACAGGCTCCGATTACAAGTCGAGCAGAACTATGGCATCAACAATTTTACTGGAGTCCTTGCAGATGTTAGAAAATATTTTTGGCTAAAGCCAGTAAGTTTCGCCTTCAGAGGTCTTGGGTATGCACGGTTTGAGCAAAATACAAATACCATATTTCCAATCTTTGCAGGTACTCAAGGTTTCGTAAGAGGCTACGACTTTGTTTTCAATAGCGACCCAGCAGATCCGATTGGAGGAGGAGACGGTATTAATATTAATCAGTTAATCGGATCAAAAATAGGTTTATTTAATGCTGAAATAAGATTGCCATTTACTGGGCCAAAACAGTTGGCACTTGTTGGATCAAGATTTTTATTGTCAGATCTTAATTTCTTTTTCGATGGTGGAGTGGTCTTTGATGAATTCTCTCACTTAACTGATGGCGAGCCCATACTTAATGCTGAAGGTGTCACAGAATTCGTAAAACCTGTCTTTGCCTCTAGCGTTGGTGTTTCTGCAAGAATCAACGTCTTGGGTGCCTTAATAGTCGAACCCTATTGGGCTTTGCCATTGCAAAAGAATAGTCGTGTGCAATTTGGGATAAATTTTGTGCCTGGTTGGTAATTAATATGTTGACTGTGCTCTGATAAAGATTTTCACTTTAAAGCTGAGCATATTTGTTGATACATTCGTAATGTTATTAAATTGTGCGACAATTACAATTGACAAAGCAATGGCAAGATTTTCAAAGTTAACTGTTTTACAGACATTAGCAGATCAAGGGATGATTCCTTTATTCTTCAATTCAGATTTAGACCTGTGTAAAAATGTACTAACAGCTGTATATAAAGGTGGAGCAAGATCATTAGAATTTACCAATCGAGGAGAGTATGCTCATGAGATTTTTGGCGAACTCACTAAGTTTTGCGCCAAAGAATTACCCGAATTAATCTTAGGTATTGGCTCCGTGGTAGATGCTGGAACGGCAGCCTTTTACATGCAATTAGGTGCAAACTTTATTGTCTCCGCTAGTTTCAGAGAAGATATTGCCAGAACATGTAATCGTCGTAAAGTGCCTTATATGCCTGGTTGTGGTACGTTGACAGAAATAGGACTAGCTGAAGAAATGGGTTGTGATATTGTCAAACTATTTCCAGGCAGTGTCTATGGGCCAGGTTTTGTCAAAGCAATTAAAGGACCACAGCCTTGGACGACCATCATGCCAACCGGTGGTGTTGCTCCTACTGAAGAAAATCTGAGTGCATGGATTAATGCTGGTGTGACATGTGTGGGTATGGGCTCTAAGTTGGTGAGCAAAGATCTTTTGGCAAAAGGTGATTTTGCAACATTAGAGAAAAATACAAAAGCGGCATTGGAGATGATTGAGACGTTGAGAAAATAAAGGCTTTTAAGAGGAAGTCTGAATTAGGATTTAAGGATGATAGGATTTATATACAAAAGAACTTTACAACATGAAGGACAAAGATTTAACTCACAGAATTATCGGCTGAGCGATGAAGGTACATAGCACCTTAGGGAATGGCTTTCAAGAAGTGATTTATCAAATAGCATTGGCAATTGAGATGGATAAACAGGAATAATCTTTTGTTCGAGAAATGGAGATGGATATCGAGTATGATGGCCAACCAATAGGCACACGAAGAGTAGACTTTTTCGTTGAGAATAAGATTATGTTGAACTTAAAGCATTGATCAAATTGGATGATTTGCAATTGGCTCAAGCGATGAATTACTGTCAGGCTTACAATTTACCTATTGGATTATTATTGAATTTTGGAAGTAAAAGCCTTGATTTCAAGCGAGTCTATAATGTTAATCACCCTGAGAATAAAAATCCTAAAATCAATTAATCCTATGAATCCTAATTCAGACAAATGAAGAAAGCATACGTAATAAGTCTATCATTCAATCTTTAATAATACATTTGCTTACATAAACTGTTGATAGAAGAATCTGCATTTACATTTTTGTACATTCAATACTCAACACTTAACACTCAACATTAAAAATGTATCCAGATTTATCCTATTTCCTGCATGATCTAATTGGAACTGACCCAGATAATTGGACTAGTGTATTCAAGACATTTGGCTTATTCTTGGGGTTGACCTTTTTTGTGGCAGCCGTTGTCATGTATAAAGAACTCAAGAGAAAAGAGGAAGAGGGCTTTCTTCACCCGACACTCGTGGATATCTCTTCATCCAAAAGAAAATTGTGGATGGATATTGTCATGAATAGCTTGATCGGTGCATTCTTCGCTTTCAAATTACCCTACATCATTCAACACTTTGAAACTTTCAAAGATGATGCCGCGGGCACAGTTTTTTCATCTAAAGGAAATTTGCTCACTGGGATTGTTGGATTTGCTGTGTTGTTTGGCCTTCACTATTGGCAAAGCAAGAATGCGTTAACTGCCAAGCCTTCGCAAGCAAAGAAAAAAGTCTACCCTCACCAACGCGTCACAGACATTGTATTTGTCGCCGCATTATTTGGCATACTAGGTGCTCGCTTATTCTCAATTTTAGAAAACCTTGATACCTTCTGGGATGATCCAATAGGGCAATTGTTTTCTGGTAGCGGATTGACCATTTATGGTGGTTTCATTCTAGGCTTAGGTGCTTTATATATATACATCCGAAGAGCGAAGATTCCAGTTTTTCATTTTCTAGATGCATTATCCTTATCATACATTATCGGCTACGGGATCGGTAGATTGGGTTGTCATTTTTCTGGCGATGGTGATTGGGGTATTGTTGCAGCAGCACAACCGGTATGGTGGTTTTTACCTGATTGGTTATGGTCGTATGAATATCCGCACAACGTTGCAGATTTTTATCAACGAGGGCCAAAACTTGATGGTTGCACTTGGAAGTTTTGTACCTATTTAGACCCTAAAGTATACACTACTCCTGTTTGGGAATCAATTGCCAACTTTATGGCCTTTGGTATATTCTGGGCATTCCGAAGAAAGATAAAAGTAGCTGGTATGTTGACTGCCATTTATTTCATTTTTCTAGGCGCACAACGATGGTGGATCGAAACGCTTCGAGTCAATGAGAAATATGAATACCTCGGATTGAATTGGTCTCAAGCACAGTATATTTCAGCGGTGATGATCATATTGGGAATTATAGGTACCATATATTTCAGCAGAAAATCGCCAGATGTGCCTGTTGCGGAGGGGGCGTAGTCTTTTATGATTTCCTCTATATTATATCAACTTGTATTAATTTTTAGCTCTTGTTGTCTGTAGGCTGCAAAAGCATCTCGTTAAAGGCAGGGCAAATTCTCCTCCGTGGAGGAGTGGCATTCGCTAAAGGCGAATGACGAGGTGGTTATATTGGATGGGCCATTATTCCATAATATGAATTTGTCTATCCTTACTGCACTTCATCTGCTACCAAAAAATTATAAATTTCAGATAACAATTCCGATACTGTATAGGATTATCAATCTAATTCGCCAGAAGATAAACAGCTCTGTCTTTGCTGGGATCAATTTATGATCTAAACATTCTCTCAGTACACCACAACAACTCCCCTTAAAAGATGTTATCTTTGTAGATTCAATCTAAATAGGAAGATTATGAGTAGCACAACAACAAATCCGGTGATGCTTTACACAGAGCAAACACCGAATCCAGAATCACTGAAATTTGTGACTAACAAAATGTTATATAGAGGTACTGCAGATTTTAGAGAACGTCCATTAGCAGAAGAGTGGTCACCACTGGCAACTGCACTGTTCGACTTTCCTTTTGTCAAAGGCGTGTATATCTGCAATAACTTCGTAACCATCACTAAAGAGCTCAATTATAAGTGGGAAGACTTGATGATGAAACTCAAAGAGTACATCAAAGCTTATGTGGAAGAAGATAAGGAAATACTCAAAGAAGGATTTACAGAAGCAATGGCGGCAATAGAGAAAGAGAACGGTATTGGTTATGAGTATACAGGTGACGAGGCAGAATTGGTTGTGAAAATCAAAGACCTTATTGACACATATGTCAAACCTGCTGTCGAAGTAGATGGAGGAAATATCGAGTTCAAGTCCTTCAAGGAAGGCATTGTTACGGTCATTCTACAAGGATCTTGTAGTGGTTGTCCATCTTCGACAGTGACACTAAAATCTGGAATTGAAGGTATGTTGAGACGAATGGTGCCTGAAGTAAAAGAGGTTGTTAGTGAAATGGGATAGTAGATGTACCAGTCAACAAATAGATAAACAAGATTCAAATAAAAATGGAGTGGTAATTATCACTCCATTTTTAATTTATAACTATGGATTATAAAGAATTATCAAAAAAAGTAAAAGACTTAAGTGAGGAAGTCGCTAACTTTATAAGAGATGAATTATTAAAGGTCAAATCCGATGACATCATCACTAAAGAACACAACAGTTTAGTCACGTATGTGGATAAAACTGCAGAACAGATGATTGTCAAACGATTACAGACGCTAATGCCAGAATCCTCATTTGTCACAGAAGAAGATACTATTGAAGAAGGAGATAGTGATCATGTCTGGATAATTGATCCATTAGACGGAACAACAAATTTTTTACAGCGTATTCCGCATTTTGCTGTCAGTATTGCCTTACGTGTCTCTGGTGTCATGCAAATTGGCGTCGTCTTTGACGTCATGGGTAAACAATGCTTTTCAGCGGTCAAAGGTCACGGTGCATTTGTAAATGATCGAGTGATAAGAGTAAGTAGCAAAACTGACCTCAGTGAATGCATATTAGCCACAGGATTTCCATACGCTAAAGACGTAAATTTTAAACCTCTAATAAATACCCTCGAGTACTGGATGATCAATGCACGAGGAATAAGACGGTTTGGCGCGGCAGCACTTGACTTATGCTTTGTAGCATCTGGTAGAATAGATTGTTACTATGAAACTTCCCTTAATATCTGGGATATTGCTGCAGGTATGTTGATTGTTGAAGAGTCTGGTGGAAAACTGTCAGATTATTCTGGCGGAGATGATTATCACATGGGCAAACAAATCCTTGCTTCAAATGGCCGTATCCATAAAGATGTTGTAAACGTACTTAAGGAAAATTTCCAGTCTTGAATCTTGTATATTTATCCTTGTATTGAATTTTACTGAAAATATAAAAATGGCGCTGATGTCCTTGAGGTCAAATTTCCTCAGATCATTCTTGACGCTACTTATCATAGCCGTTGGCATTACTTGTTTAGTAGGCATTTTGACAGCTATAGACGCTATTCTATTTTCGATGAGTGACAGCTTTACTCGAATTGGCGCTAACTCCTATCAAATCATTCCAGCAAGAGAGCAGATTAAAACAAATGGCCCTGGAAGAAGATCAAGAATATCAGAACCTATTTCTTTTGATCAAGCCTTAACCTACAAACAAAAAATGACAGACTCTAGTGGATCATTTGTTTCTGTTTATTTCAGAGGTTCAAGAGGAGCAACAGCAAAATTCGGTGATACTGAAACCAACCCTACAATTGGCATAACGGGAATCGATAATAATTACCTTAGAGTATCTTCATTTGAAATTCAAGAGGGTAGAAACTTTACCAAGTCGGAAACCGAAACAGGTACACGCAAAGCCATCATCGGAAGCAATATTGTCACCTTATTATTTGACGATAGACCAGATAAGGCGATTGGGAAAACCATCTCTATCAATTCTGATCGCTTCAGAGTCATAGGAGTCCTCAAAGAAAAAGGGTCATCCATGGGCGGAGGTACGGATAGGCAAGTTTACATTCCTCTACAACTGGCAAAGCAACAATACGGTACCTCTAGGACCAGCTATAATATTATTTCATTAGTGACAGATGCTAAAATGATAGATCAATCTATTTCCAACTCTATTGGCATTTTTAGAAACATCAGAGGATTGAAAGCTAAAGACGAAAATGATTTTGAAATGAGAAAATCTGATGGTATTTTAGAAATACTGAAGGACATGACGAGTCAGTTGCGGTGGGGCACAATAGCCATAGCATTGATGACGCTGTTAGGTGCTGCAATAGGCTTGATGAATATTATGCTTGTTTCTGTTACAGAAAGAACAAAAGAAATTGGCGTGCGTAAAGCATTGGGAGCAACAAGAGAAAACATCCTCATTCAATTTTTGACAGAAGCAATCGTGATCTGCCAAATTGGTGGAATCATAGGCATCATCTTAGGTATTTTAGTTGGCAACATTGTATCGGTTATCGCTTCCAGTCCATTCCTCATCCCTTGGCCATGGATCGGTCTTGGAATCACCGTTTGTATTTTTGTTGGAATTGTCTCTGGTCTTTATCCAGCTTTAAAAGCGTCAAGGCTTGATCCGATTGAATCTTTGAGATATGAATAGATTTTGAGCGCAGCGAAATTCCGTACTGGAACAAAGTGAAGCGTCGGGAAGTAAATGTTGAGTGCAACGATATCTCGAATCGAATCTGTAAATATTAATTCTGCTTCTCGATTACAGCAAACTCCAATCGCTTCTTCTCCAGATCTGCATCAATTAACTTCACTGTAATCGCATCTCCCATTTTTAATACTGCGCCGCTTCTTTTTCCTTTCATTGATAGAGAAGAACCTGTAGAGGAGTAACTGTCATCAAAATGATCGAAACTAACCAGTCCCTCTGCTTTACTTTCATCCAATTCGACGAAAGCTCCTCGATCAATAAATCCAGAGATGTGTCCTTCAAAGATTTCGCCAACTCGATCCTTCATGTATTCGACTTGTTTGTATTTGATGCTGTCTCGTTCGGCTTGCATGGCCTTTCGTTCTTGAGCAGAAATATGCATGCATTTGGCTTCTAATTCTTCGAGATTTTCTCTGGTGACTTTCTCCAGATTTTTAGCGAGAAGTCTGTGGACTAAGACATCACTATATCGTCGAATAGGCGATGTGAAATGTGTATAGTCTTCAAATGCCAAACCGTAATGACCAATGTTTTCTGTTGTGTAAACAGCTTTTGCCATCGACCGTATCACCATTGGCTGTAGCATTTTTAAAGCTTCATCGTTTTGAGACTTTTCAGCTAGTGTGTTGAGTGATTTTCTAATATGCTTTGGTGTGCTGATGTTTAATTCTATTCCCAATTCTTTTGCAAATAAAATTAGGTCTGACAATTTCTCAATGTCTGGTTCGTCGTGAACTCTATATACTGCAGGCACAGGCTTTTTGGAGTCTAATTTACTCATGTATCTGGCAACAGCTTTATTTGCCAATAACATAAAATCTTCGACAAGCATGTTAGCATCTTTGCGTACTTTAGTATAGACGCCTATTGGTTTTGAATTTTCATCAAGCTTAAACTTGACTTCTTCTGTTTCAAAATTTATTGCTCCTTTCTTGAAGCGTTGTGCCTTCAGTTTTTTAGCAATGGTATTTATTGCCAATAGTTCTTTTACAAATAAACCTTCTTCTGTTTCCAATACTTCTTGAGCGCCTTCATATGTGAAACGATGATCAGAATGAATGACTGTTCTTCCCAACCATGTGTCTGTAATCGCAAGGTCTTTATTAAAAACAAACATTGCAGAAAAGCACAGTTTATCCTCCTTTGGCCTTAAGCTACAGAGTTCATTGGATAATTTTTCTGGTAACATGGGACATACTCGATCTACCAAATACACTGAAGTAGATCGCAGAAAAGCTTCTTCATCAAGTGCAGTTCCTGGTCGCACATAATGTGTCACATCTGCTATGTGCACACCAACTCTTAATTGTCCATCTTCTAGTTCTTCATATGAAATGGCATCATCAAAATCTTTGGCATCATGTGGATCTATCGTTATTGTTAAGACATCTCTTAAATCCAATCGTTTTTCAATTTCCTCTTCTGGAATGTCTATTTGCATCTTTTCCGTTTCATCAATAACCTCAGGAGGAAAAGCAATATTAAATCCAGCATTAATGAGAATGGAATTCATCTCAAGATCATTGGGAGATAAATTACCAAGGCTGCTTTCTACTTTACCCCAAATATTTTTAGTATCCCTCCCCTCTTTGACAAGTTTCACGATTACTCGATCCCCATCTTCTGCGTCTCTTAACTTATCATTCTCAATATAAATGTCAAGTTCTCCAGAATTAGATGAGACATGGACAACAGCATGTCCTTTAAATGTTCTTAGCAAGCCAACAAACTGACTAGACGCTCTCTTAATTACTTTTGTCACTCGACCTTCTGGACGTTTTCCGCCTCCTTTCCCTGTCAACGTTACTTCTACCGTATCCTTATCTAGTGCAAAATTTAAATGCCTTTCCGGTACGAAAATATCTTGCTCCATCCCTTCTGCGACGATGAATGCAGAACCAGATTTTGTCATATCGACAATGCCTTTAACTCCTGGTGTTGATGATCGTCTCGTGCTCTTTTTATAAAAGCGATCTAATCTATATTTACCATCCTCCAATTGAAACAATACCCCTTCGTTCTCTAATTTAGAAAACACGGATACTACTTTCTCTTTCGACTTTTTAAGTTTTAGCTTTTTAATTAGCTGATTTGCGTCAACAGCTTTTTTTGGATGTTTTTTAAAAAAATTGAAGATTTCTGTCTTTAGACTACTTCCTGTTCCTTTACTTTTCTTTCGTCCCTTTTTCTTACTACTCGAATGTTTTGTCATTATGTGTAATTATGTATTATCCCTTTGGATAATACTTGTTTTATGAATAATCTGAATCTTGTAAGGAGAAAATAATATCTCCTGTAGATAGTATTTCAAATGTCATGGACTTGCTCATTTCGGCATTATAATTTTGTGCCTCTTCTTCTTGCTGCCCTGCCACGATTGAAATAATATAATCTTCAGAAATGTTTGCTGCAGATTGTAATAAACGTTCGTTTTCATATCTAGATCCTGCAATACTTTTTCTAGCTATGACTTGTTGTTCCTTATCAAAGGTAACTAATATGTATTCATAAGAATAAATCTTCCCTCTCCAGTAAACAACTGCATCAAATTCCTCCGATTCTGCAAAGCGAAAACATGGTTCGAACTCAGTAAACTCATCTATACCTTCCTGCTCTAGTGGTACTAAAAAGCTTTCAATCACTTCTTGTGGGAATGGTCTATTGGCTTTAGCAAATTCAACTCTGCTATCAGATGTTACGGTTACCGGTAATTCTATTACTGGAAAACATGCTAAAAAGTCTTTAAAGACGGGTCTAGTCCTGCTCATAGGAATACAAAGGTACTGAACTAACAGTTATTATGCAGTAAAATACTAGTGAGGATTGAAATGTTGATCGTTCTCCTTAATGGCACTACAACACTCTGCTAACGACGCATAGTTCCATAAACGAAGAAAAATCTTAAAGAAAAGTATAACCAGAGAAAGTATGAATGTGAGAACGAGTAAATTGGAACCATCTAAGGCGATATTTATCTTAATACCTAAAAAAGCAAGAAACGTAAAAAACCCAAAGTAAGCTGTCAATGTGATATATTTCTTTCTCGTCCAAGCACCTCCAGCTTTTAAAGATTTCCAGATGGATTCTTTCGTTACGATATAATTAATTCTCGTATTGATAGACCAGTTAACTATAAATGACAGCAATAAGAAATAAATGCATAGACATACATATAAAAGGTAAAAGAATAATCGATCAGATTCTAGGTATTCTACAAGTGATAATACATTAATAAAAAGTGGACCAAACACAATTACCGTAACTATAACAAATAGGATTAAAAAAAATACTGCTATAAATATAAATGGGAAAAACAGGTTAGCTATATATGCCATAAACTGTCTAAATGTTTGTCTTTTTGAATAGAGTAAAGATTCTATACTGCCTGCATGTAATAATATTGACAGTATAAAGTATATTATAAATACAACTAAAAATGCTTTACCACTATTTGCAAAAGCATCTGGTATTGTTCTAATTAAATCTGATAATAAAGTATAATTAAAATCTGATTCAAATAAATGACCTGCAATTGTATTTCCTATATTTTCTTTTAAATCTTGTTGAATAAAAAACCCTACAATACCAGCAAAAATAAATTGAGTTAAAAATAAATAGCCGACGATATTTCTATGAATCAACACTTGTTTGAATCCTTTACTTAAAGCATTCATCATATCAAGAAAGTTGTCGTCTGTAACAAATGCTGAGTCCAACTAATCCCTTTTAATAAATAGCGCTTAAAAAAAGTGGTCTCTCGCTTATAGCTATTGTTAATAATATTTAAGTCAATAACACATTTATCTTCAGGGTCTATGTCTATGGATTGTATTTCCTTATCAAAGGATAGTTCTTTAGTTGGCGTATTCTTCTCCCATCGGACTTGTCTTTTTGTGTCGTCTACAAAAGTGACATCTATTTCTACTGGAAGAAAAAGTTCACCAACTTTATTTAACCGTGCTTGCTTGCCATCTACACTCTCCACTTGAAAATCTATCGTCTTCGAACTATCTAGACAATCTATCAAAAAATTCCGTAAATATGTAGCCAACGCAGGATCTGCATTGTTGTTAAAAAAAGTAGTTGCTAATAGTTCAAAATCTGCTCTTCGAGGATGTGTGAATTTATTTTTAGAATAATAGCTTCTCATCATCTCATCCATTTTTTCTTGCCCAAGATATTGCTCAATCGTCTTTAGCATTGTCGCTGTTTTGCTATAAACAACACCCTTATAATCTCCGTTAATTTTCCATCCAGGTCGAGCAATTGCTGTATTTAATCGGCTATGATTCATTCGTACATATTCGTTTCTAGACAATGCAGAATTTCCATACTTAAACCCAAGAAATGTTACTTGCGAATCATCAGGAGAGAATAAAGATTCCATAATTCTATCTTCGTAATAAGTCACAAAGCCTTCGTCTAACCACGGTTCCGCTTTTTCATTTGATGCCAATACAGCCATAAAAAATTGATGAGCAAATTCGTGAATTGCTAATGATTCCGAACCTCGGAACCACTTAGGCATTCGATACACCGTACCAGCTGTTGCAAATGTTGGATATTCCATAAAGCCATTGCGTAAAGAATGGAAAGGTGGGTCCATTAGAGTAATGCCTGGATATGGATATTTACCGAGATGATCATTAAAATATTGGAGCGAATGCTTGATTGCTATCATATATCGATCTGCCATAGAACAATGGTCAGACGGTACCAATAACCTTATTTTTACATCTTCCCAGTGATCAAGATATTCCTCCAATTCTGGTGACACGCACCAAGCAAAATCGATGACGTCTTCCGCCAAATATCTGACCATTTGCCTTTTCTCTCCTTCTAGATCAACAGTCCACTCGTCAATTAAACAGCCAGATGCTCCTACTGTAAATGATTCATCACATTGAATGGTCACATCATATTCCCCAAAATCACCATAAAATTCTGTGCGCTGTCGAAACTGCATACAATTCCATCCCCAACTCCCTTGCGAGTCTTTCTCATAAACACCAAGCTTTGGATACCAATGAACAAAGAGATGAAAATTGTTGGCTCCATAACCAGAACGCGCAATTGTTTTTGGCAGCTTGGATGTGAATTTTAAATTTAAAATCAACGAATCTCCAGGTGCAACAGCTTCATTTAAAGGTATATATAATACAGTTTCATCGTCTATATTTCCATCATCTTGCACAAAATACATTTTGGAAGTAAGCGCTTCACCTTGTTCTATACCGATAGAGTCTACTGTAATATGGCCCCATTCGTCATCAGCTCTCTGACTAATCGGGCTATCAAAGACAACTCCACCGGTTGGCTTCAACCAAGTCGAATTCATATTTTTAAATGCATTCAGATACATATAAAACTTGAGGTCGGAAACTGGATCAGGTGAAGGATTGTGCCAAACGATTCGAGAAACACCTGTTGCTGTTTTACGTTCGTGATCTAGGTCAACATTCATTGTATAATTGGCTACCCTATAGCTCTGCACTTTACCTGAAGGGATACAATTGGCAAAAGCCAACAATGATATTAAAACAAAGAATAAGCAGCACCAAAGTTTCTGAAGAGCCATTAATACAAAAATAGCATCACTGAGGTAAAGGCAACATCAATGAGGTATTTTATTTTATTTAAATCCTGCTTTCAAGAAGATACTACATGATGAAAATCAATAAATCTTTCACTAAAATTAGTGCCCAGCATTATTATGGGCTGTACATTGTATACGTGATACGTAAATTCAAATCATTCAAGAAGAAAGCAAAAGAGACCATCCTATTTCAAGGGCTCAAACATAAAGTTAAGCCTCATAAATCGTTTAACAATACCCCTCAACCAACTGCTCCTGATTACAGTAATCTACAGAATTGGGCTGCACATCCTAACGTCCCTAATAACAGTGGTGTTATCCCTCATGGCACATCTGAAGTACCAGACAAATTTGTGGCCGATGTGTTCTACATTTATCCAACGTTATTCTTTAGTAATACCATGTGGAATGCGCCATTGGACCATATACGCACCAATGAGTTTGTAGACAATATGATTCTTCCGGGACAGACTTCAGTGTTTAATGGTTCTTGTCGTATATTTTCGCCACGCTATCGCCAAGCAACATTTTATTCATTTTTAGATGGTGGACAAAGCTGTCAACAAGCATTTAACCTAGCCTATGCTGATATTGAAAACGCTTTCAATCATTATATAGAGCATGACAATAAGGGAAGGCCATTTATTATTGCCGGCCATAGTCAAGGCACCTTACATGGGCTTCGCTTGCTGGAAGAGTGTGTTGATTCCTCCCAACTATTTGATCAATTTATTGCTGCTTATCTGATTGGTTTTCAGATCCCAGAAGATAAATTTGGTCGAACATTAAAACGAATAACAGCTGCTAAAACTGCTGATGATTTACATTGTGTTATAGGGTTTGATTCTTACGGTGAAGAAGGAGGGCCATTACATTCAAAAGACAAATGTCAACACTACTATAAAGACACTCAAGATTGGGAATTTCGAAAACATAAAAAAGTAGCTGCCATCAATCCACTGAGTTGGACCACTGACTCCTCAGTTGCATCAAGCGACCTACACATTGGCGGAGCAAGAATCCAATTGAATAAAGAAGTTCCATTTTCGGGAAAACAGTTTTTTTCTGATGAGCCTATGGGCCTGTCATTTAAAAAACTTTCTGAACCTATTACTGAAGAGTGTTCTGCCAGACTTGATGAAAACGGCATTCTCCATATTTCAACTCCCAAGACGAGAAGCTTCAGAGTGGGATTACTTCCAAACTGGAATTATCACATCTATGACTATGCCCTATTTTATATGAACATTAAAAAAAATGTTGATGATCGGGTGCGGCAGTATATGAACCTGATGGGGAATTAGGGCTCGTCTCTTTTATCTGAACAGGATTTCTAAGATGTAAGGATCCTCAAGATTGTTTCTTGTTCTGTACACTCATTCATTTTTACTTATATCTGGATAATCAAGATCGTATGCATCTTATCCATCTTATAAACCTGTCGACCTTTGGTGGATCGTGTTCAGGACAATTTTTAATCTCTTTTGTCTGAACAGGATTTTTAAGATGTAAGGGTCCTCAAGATTGTTTCTTTTTCTGTACACCCATTCATTTTACATATTTCAGGATAGCCAAGATCGTATGCATCTTATAAATCCTGTTCCAGACAATTTTAATTTTTCTTTTATCTGAGCAGGATTTTTAAGATGTGATGATGCTCAAGATTGTTTCTTGTTATGCACTCCCATTCATTTTTAATATTTCAAAATATCCATTAACTTGTTTTACAAAATTATCTGTATTAGATGATTGAAATTTTAAAGAACAAACAATATGAAATCAAATGATTTAAACAAACTTACTCACCGTATCATAGGCTGTGCAATGGAAGTACATAACAAAATGGGGAACGGATTTCAAGAAGTCGTTTACCAAAGAGCTCTAGCTATTGAATTCGAATTACAAAAATTATCCTTTGCTCGTGAATTAGAAATGGACTTGATTTATAAAGATCTATCAGTAGGTAAAAGGAGAGTTGACTTCTTTGTTGAAGATAATGTAATGGTCGAAATCAAAGCAGTTGAAGAGTTAGAAAGTGTTCACAAGGCACAGGCAATCAATTACTGTGAAGCTTATAACATTGCTGATGGATTACTTATAAATTTTGGAAGTACAAGTCTTCAATTTCAGCGAGTATTCAATAAAAAACTTAGAGTTAATTAATACTCATTTTGTCTGAACAGGATTTTTAAGATGTAAGGATCCTCAAGATTGTTTATTGTTATGCACTCCCATTCATTTTACATATTCCAGAATAGTCAAGATCGTGCACATCTTATAAATCTTATAAATCCTGTTCCAGACAGTTTTTGATCCTGAACGTGCACATCTTATCCATCTTATAAATCCTGTTCCAGACTGTTTTAATCCTGATCGTGTACATCTTATAAATCCTGTTCCAGATAATTTTTAATCCTGATCGTGTACATCTTATAAATCTTATAAATCCTGTTCCAGACAGTTTTTGATCCTGATCGATGCACATCTTATCAATCTTATAAATCCTGTTCCAGACTGTTTTTGATCCTGATCGTGCACATCTTATCCATCTTATAAATCCTGTTCCAGACTGTTTTAATCCTGATCGTGTACATCTTGTAAATCTTATAAATCCTGTTCCAGACAATTTTTAATCCTGATCGTGTACATCTTATAAATCTTATAAATCCTGTTCCAGACAGTTTTTGATCCTGATCGTGTACATCTTATCCATCTTATAAATCATGTTCTTGACAGTTTTAGATCACTCTTATGTCTGCACAACATAAACATCATCAATACATCCACAATAAATAAATTAATAGGGTATCCTCTAACACAACATTTAAATTAACCGTCTAATTTTAGGTTCTCTCCCGTGTATAATTTTCAACTCTCATCTGTTCACTAGCTAACACGTACTATGACTTTCATCCAAAATTTAAGCTTACTATTTCTCTGTCTTTGTTTTGCACATCCTCTCATATCTCAAACTTCTGTGAATGCTGGTTCGATTCGGACGGATGCCACATTCGAGAACATTAGCGTTCTTTATAATATCTCTGGCGATACGAACTTGAATAGCGCCTTGCAAATTAATTATCGTCCCACTGGATCAGGAATGCCGTTTCAGCCAGCTGCCATGACAATGCGTGCTCATCCAGGGCTTATCATTGATGGATCTTCTACCAACAGAAATCATCATGCAGGCAGCATTATGTTCTTAACTCCCAATACAACATATGATATCCAATTGATTCTATCAGATCCTAATGGAGGTGGCACAACTAGCGTTACCACTGCAACTACAAAAGCAATTCCTCAACCTTCTGCTAGTGCCAACATTAAATATATCATTCCAGGAAACGGCGGTGGTACTGGCTCTTCAAACAACCCCTTTCAAGGTATCCTCGCTGCCATCGCTACAGCCCAAGCAGGCGATCACTTCATCTTAAGACCTGGTGAGTACACCCCATTTAATTTAACGACTAATGGCACTGCCGCCCAACCCATAGTCTTCGAAAGCCAGACACCACACACAGCTATTATTGATGGTAATGGCATTCAATCAGGAATTATATCTCTAGGCAGTACCAGTATCCCAGTCCGACATATCATCATCGACGGATTAATCATCACCGATGGCAATATTGGTATCGATGCCCAAAGCACTCAGTTTGTCACCGTCAGAAATTGTCTTATATCGAATGTTGGGTTTGGATATTACAATCGAAGAGAGAACAATCTCGAACAAGATCAATACATCACCAATAATTACTTTATCGGCCGAACAGTCTGGCCTCAGAGCGGCATCCCTGGCGAGCGTGCAATAGACTTTAGAGGAAACAATAATGTTGCGAGTCATAATTATATCTCCAACTTTGCAGATGGTGTCTCTACCGACGGGCCAGCTTATGAATCCTCCTACTCCTTAGATATATACAACAATGAAATCATCAATACAGTAGATGATGTGATCGAAGTCGATGGCACTATTTCTAATACTAGAGTCTATCGGAATCGAGGGTTTAATTCCAGAGCAGGTGTGAGTGTTGCACCAATTTATGGAGGACCTGTTTACATTATAAGAAATGAATTTTTTAATATTGACAACTCTGCCTTCAAGATGAATCGCAGTCCTTCGGGAATCATTGTGGCACATAATACGATCTCCTGTTTTGAAAATGCAATGAGTTCTCCCACTGGTTGGCAAAACACGTTTTTCAGAAACAATGTCATTTTCGCTGGCCGCTATTGCTTTGAAGAATTTGGGCTCGTCGCGAATAGTCTAATTGATGACTGGGATTATGGCGCTTATAATTCAAGCCGGGGTGGTACGACAGGCAATGAAGAATTTAAATGGGACGGTATCCGCTATGCAACAGTGCCCATTCTTAAGGCCAGTGGAGTTCTAGAAGCCAATAGTGTGAAGGTCGAGCTTTCTGATTTTAATGACATCTCACTACCTGCATCAATAACGACATCATACGATCCATCCGAGCGAGACTTCATGCCAATTGTTGGATCGCCAGCAATTAACTCTGGAGATGATTTAGACAATTTGAATGATCCCTATGTGACTGATGGTCAACCTGACAGAGGTGCGTTGGAGTTTGGCATGCCTCTGCCAATCTACGGTCCGGATTTCTCGCTACCACAAATACCAACAGTAAATAGCGTGGCATATGAGTCCATAAGAATCGATGCCACCTTCGAACACATCGGAGTCAATGTATCGATTGATGGCGATGATAATCTGAATAGCACAATGCAATTGTATTATAAAGTGCCCGGATCGAGTGGCTATTTGCCAGCTGCTCAAAGCATGCGTGCGCATCCGGGATTATTAATAGATGGAGCGACTTGGGGCTTTAATTTTCATGCTGCAAGTGCTATGTTTTTGCAGCCAGGCACGACTTACGATCTGCAAATTGTGCTGACAGATTCAGATGGAGGAAGCCAAACGATTCAAACGACAGCAACGACCAAATCAATCCCGCAGCCATCTTTCAATCGAACTCGATATGTAGAACCTGGAAATGGTGGTGGCACTGGCACATCTGGTAATCCCTATTTAGGTCTGCAAACAGCGGCAGATAGTGCGCAGCCTGGAGATCATTTTATTGTAAGACCTGGAACTTACCTCCCTTTCAGCATTGAAAATAATGGTACGATTGATAATCCAATCAGCTTTGTCAGTGCAACGCAACATGCGGCTGCCATTAATGGGAATGGCACTACTGATGGTATCATCATCATTGGTCGTTTTGATGATAATCCTACAAGACATATTATTATTGATGGCTTTCGGATTCAGGATGGTCAATATGGTATCGATGCCCAGCATACGCAGTTCGTGACAGTTAGAAATAATATTTTCTCCAACGTCGAATATGGGTATATCAATCGGCGGGAGCTCTCTTTAGAAAGCGATCAATACATCACCAATAATGAGATGATCGGTAATACGTTTTGGCCACAACCAGGTGTCATTCCAGCTGAGCGGGGTATTGATATCAGGGGAAATAATAATGTGGTTAGCTGTAATACAATTGAAAATTTTGGTGATGCCATTTCCACCGATGGCCCGAGTTATAGATCTTCTTATTCCTTGGATATTTACAATAATGAATTGAAGAATATTGTAGACGATCACATCGAGGTGGATGGGATGGTGTCCAATAGCAGGATCTATCGCAACAGAGGATATAATGGAAGAGCAGGTGTGAGTCTGGCGCCAGTGTTTGGTGGACCAGCTTATGTGATTCGTAATGAATTTTTTAATATTGGCAACTCCGCGTTTAAGATGAATCGAGGGCCATCGGGTCTTGTCATTGCTCATAATACCGTTTCGAATCTTGTCAATGCGATGGAATCTCCAGCAGGTTGGCAGAATACTGTGTTTCGAAATAATGTGTTGTTTGCTGGCAAGTATTGTTTTGAAGAGTATGGCTTGGTGAGTGGAAGTTTGGTTGACGACTGGGATTATGGTGCCTATCAATCGACGCGTGGTGGTGGCACGAACACAGAGTGGTTTAAGTGGGATAATATTCGCTATGCAACAGTACCAGTTTTGCAAAGCAGTGGTGTGCTAGAAGCAAATAGTATTGAGGTTCAGTTTTCTGATTTTGTAAACATTGCCTTGCCAGCTTCGTCAACAACTATTTACTCGACGAATCAGCGAGACTTTAGTCCAACAGCGAACTCTCCCGTCATTAATAGTGGCGATTTGATGGCTAATATTAACAGGATATTTGTCGTAGATGGTGCACCAGATAGAGGTGCTTTAGAATACGCAGCACCCTTACCTAAATATGGTGCTAATTTTGGAAACACTTGTAATGATGGTATTAAAAATGGCGATGAAGAATACATTGATTGTGGAGGGAGTTGTACACCCTGTGATGCATGTCCTTATCCAATCGACTATGTATTAGAGCAACCCATCCAGCCAATTTTAGATTTAGTGGTCAATAATTTTATTAGTTCTAATGGGACAGTAGCCACTTCAAGTGATGTGAGTTTACGGGCAGGCAATCACGTCGAGCTCACTCAGGGATTTGAAGTAATCATGGGAGCTATATTTTTAGCAGATATAGAGGCTTGTAATTAAGCTTCGTTTAATGATATACCCTTTAGTTCATTAGTTAGGATGTTCAGGATAGTCTAGATCGTGTGCATCTTATAAATCATGTTCCAGATTTCGTTGCCTTTTGTCTGAACAGGATTTTTAAGATGTTAGAATATTCAAGATTATTTCTTGTTCTGCACTCCAATTCATTTTACAATAATTTAGAATATTTAAGATCGTGTGCATCTTACAAATCTTATAAATCGTGTTCCAGACAATTTTGATTGTTCTTGCACTCCCATTCATTTTACAATAATTCAGGATAGTCTAGATCGTGTGCATCTTATCAATCTTATAAATCATGTTCCAGACAATTTCGTTGCCTTTTGTCTGAACAGGATTTTTAAGATGTAAGGATACTCAAGATTGTTGATTGTTCTGCACTCCCATTCATTTTACAATAATTCAGGATAGTCTAGATCGTGTGCATCTTATCAATCTTAAAAATCGTGTTCCAGACAATTTTGATTGTTCTTGCATGCACTCCCATTCATTTTACAATAATTCAGGATAATCTAGATCTTATACATCTTGTTAATCTTATAACCCTGTCGACCTATGGTGGATCGTGTTCAAGACAATTTTAAAAAAAGTCAGCATTCCTACAAATAATAATCGTATTGATCCAGATTAAACTGCTTGATTTTATTGATTAACAAATTTGCATATTTTGGATTTGTCGCATAGCCACATCGTTTAAGACCAATAGCCCAATTTGTATAATCTGTTTTTTCATACGAAAACAGTTCCTTGTACCAAGGGGTATTCATCAAAAAATAGGAATGGTCAACATAGGAATCAACAGCCGTATGGTAAGATCTAAAACATGAGTCTACAAGCTTACCAACTTTATTGTAGTCGTCGTCTTTATGGTAAAAAGTCATTCCTTTCCAATAGGACTTACATTTAATACCAAAGTGATTATTGGCTTGTGTTGCAAGTTTGCTGGTGCCATATCTCGATTCTACCAATGCTTGTGCTAGAATAATGCTAGCGGGTATACCACTGCGGTGCATTTCGATAACAGCAAGGTCTCGGTAGTCTTCTATGTATTGGAGCGAAAGCTCATTAGAATTATCTATGGTGTGAGATGAAAAAAAGAAAAAAGAAAAAATTGCTCCAAAAGTCCAGTATACTTGTCTCATAGTCTATATCAACTTATAGTGCTAAAATTATGCCATTAGGTTTATGAATTCAAATACTAAAGCAATTAAACATCTTAAAAAAGATATAAAGTTAAAAGCTCTTATTGAAGCCACGACATTAAAACCTTCTATTAGGTCAAATTCTTGCTATGAAGCACTCATAAAATCCATCGTATCACAACAATTATCAGTAAAAGCTGCAGCCAGTATTTATGCTCGATTGCAATCACTGACAAAAAAGCCAATAACAAAACCAGCTATATTACGTCTTTCACATGATGAGTTGAGATCAGTAGGTTTATCCAACTCAAAAGCCAATTATGTCAAAAATGTCGCTCAATTCTTTACCGAAAGAAAATTGACAAATAAACAGTTTATCAGCCTCTCAGATGACGAAATCATCAATCTCCTGACAGAGATAAAAGGCGTTGGCGTCTGGACTGTTCAGATGATGTTAATGTTTCAGTTGGATCGACCAGATGTATTCCCAATAGGAGATTTAGAAATAAGAAAACAGGTCATCCGTCTATATAAAATAAATGCGAAAGGCAAAAATTTGTACCCTACCATCGAAGCAGCAGCTAAAACTTGGAAACCTTATAGAACAATTGCGTGTAAATATTTGTGGGCACATTCTAATCAGTCCACATAGTGTGAATCATACATTTACTTCCAAAAATCTTGCATTCTTTTTTTAATTGTGTAATTTAACTTTTCATAACAAAACCAAAAACTAGCCCTTCGTGGGCTTTTTTTAACTCAATTGACACATGGAAAACACTATCAACAAGAAGGCGCTCTTCTATGCAAGTTGCTTCGCGCTCATTACAACAGCACTTTCGTTTAGTTTGCGAGCTGGTATATTGCCGCAACTTCAAGAACAATTGGGTTTATCTGCAACTCAACTGGGGCACATCAACTCAATGTGGTTTTTTGGGTTTCCAATCTCAATGGTCGTTGGTGGCTTAATTTATCATACAGTGGGCGGTAAACGAATCATGCAATTTGCTTTTTTTGCGCATGCAATAGGTATCATCATGACCATCTATACGGATAGTTATATGGGCCTTATGATTTCAACTTTTTTAATTGGTCTTGGCAATGGTTGTACTGAAGCTGCATGCAATCCTATGATCGCTGATGCATATGAAGGAAATCAGATGAGTAAAATGATGAATCGATTCCACATGTGGTTTCCCGGAGGAATTGTTATCGGTGCTTTAATCTCCTATTTTATGACAGGTGCTGGAATGAGTTGGCAATCTCAGATCTGGTTAATTATGATTCCAACCATCATCTATGCTTACCTATATTGGGGTAAAGAATGGCCAACAGCAAAAGTTGCTGAAGGTGGTACTTTATCAGGAAACTTAAAAGCGATGATCTCACCCCTTTTCATTTTTATTATGATTTGTATGTGGTTTACAGCTCAGACAGAATTTGGCCCTACTCAATGGGTAGAGTTAATCTTAAAAAGTAGTGGTGCTCAACCAATGTTGGTACTAGCTCTCATAACGGGGACAATGGCTGTTGCCAGATACTTTGGTGGTGAAGTTGTGCACAGATTTAATACAACAGGTGTTCTCTTAGGGTCCGCTATACTTGCAGCTTTAGGGTTGTTTTTGTTTACACAAGTGACAGGACCAGCTGTTTATGGCATTGCAATACTATTTGCTTTGGGTGTTGCTTATTTCTGGCCAAACATGATTGGATTTGTCGCAGACTATATTCCAAAGAGTGGGGCATTAGGCATGTCTATTGTTGGTGCTGTTGGCATGTTGTCTTCTTATTTTATGCAACCTATCATAGGCGGATGGATTGATAGTAACAGAGGAGTTGGCACATCTCAGAATCTTTCAGGTACAGAACTCGAGTTATTTATAGGACAGGAGACCTTATCCACAATTATGTTCTTTCCAATTTTACTTATTGTGCTTTTTACGTTATTGTTCTTTTGGATGAGAGGTAGAGTTCCTGCATCACATATGTAAGTTTAATAAAATATCCATTTCATAAAAAAGTCAGAAGTCTCTCGTTAGGTAGAAGGGCTTCTGTGTTTTTATATCTTAGCCTCTCATGGACAGAATCATCTGCGATTATAAAGGAGACGAAAAAGGACCATTACTAATCGTTTTTGGTGCCATGCATGGGAATGAACCTGCTGGTGTGGAGGCACTAAAAATGGTCCAGAAGATGCTTGATGTCGAACCAATAACTAATCCTGAATTCCACTTCAAAGGACGATTGGTCGGTATGATAGGCAATCTAAAAGCTTACGAGCTCAAACAGCGCTATATTGATAGAGACCTTAATCGATGCTGGATAACAGAATTTATAGAATCAAAAGAAACCTCTTTCTACGAACAACACGAATTGAAAGAGATTCTTCATTGCATACAAAAACTGATTAGAAAATATGATCCAACAGAATTAATCATACTAGACCTTCACACAACATCGTCCTTCGGCGGTATTTTTTCAATTGTAACCAATGACATAAAAAGTTTACATATAGCCAAAGCCTTTCATGCCCCCGTCATCACAGGGTTTATGGAGGTATTGAAAGGCACAACCTTACACTACTTTTCTGAATCCACCATGAAAATACCTACTGTAACGCTGACCTTTGAATCTGGTCAACATAAGGAAAAACTGTCCGTCAATAGAGCCATCGCTGGTATCGTCAATTGTCTTAAAGTGACTGGCATGGTTGAAGAAAAACATGTCGAAAATATCCACGATAAAGTTCTCATTGACTACTCCAAAAATCTGCCACAAGTGGTTCATCTCATCGAACGCCACACGATAGAACCCGAGGATAAGTTTGTCATGAAAGAAGGTTATACAAACTTTCAAAAAGTACAGAAAGGAGAACATTTGGCCGATGATCTGAATGGTCCAATCAAAGCTCCCACAGATGGGTTGATATTGATGCCCTTATATCAAAAACAAGGGGAGGATGGATACTTTTTGGTGAAGGAACAGTAGCTCCTAATGCTAGCAATAGTCCCGAACCACTTTCTTTTTGGTATAAATCTCTGGATAAATGAATATAATGATGTCACTTACTCGTTGTACATGTATATCTTTATGATGTTATGGATCGAGAGTTAATCTTGTTAGAAAAATTGGAAAAGGAATTAAATCTGAAAGAGCTTCAGATCAAGAGTCTTTTGACCATTACGCAAGCCATAAATGAGAATGTCAAAGCTGAGGGATTGTATAACATGTATAAGTCATTTCTCAGTTGGGAGATGGGAATCAGTAAAATGGGTTTGTTTATTCCAGAAGATGGCAATTGGGAATGTGCTGCTGAAATAAATTTAGATCCTGCTCATGCCGCTGAAATAATACCTCTACTGAGTGATTACAAGCGTTTGCACACTGTTAAAGATGACGAAAGCTTAGCGCTCAAAGAATTTGATATCATCATTCCTGTCTTTCATAAGAAAGAACCAATTGCTTTTTCTGTTATCGGCGGTATCAAGGATAGGGAAGATTTATATAACAAAATTCAATTCATTACAACCATTACCAATATCATCGCCGTTGCTATAGAAAACAAGCGTTTATTCAAACAACAGATTGAACAAGAGTCTTTGCGCAAAGAAATGGAGGTGGCGAGTAATGTGCAAAAAATGTTGATTCCCGATACACTTCCAGTAACTGATCGATACGAACTAAGCAGTATTTATCGCCCGCACTCTAATGTAGGTGGCGACTATTTCGACTATATAAAGTTTAGTGAAGATAGGTTTGCGTTTTGTATCGCTGACATCTCAGGTAAAGGAGTTGCAGCTGCATTATTAATGGCAAATTTTCAAGCCATTATCCAAAGTTTAATTTATCAGTATCGCGATTTGGAAACGTTTGTCTTTGCTCTCAATCAGTCTGTCGTTAGAATTACCAAAAGTGATAAGTTTATTACATTTTTCATCGCGGAAGTTGACTTAGTAGCAAAAACCCTAAAATATATAAATGCAGGTCATTATCCACCAGTTATGAAAATGGGAAATGAACTCAAAGAACTTGATAAAGGTTGTACTGTTATCGGAGCCTTTGATCAATTGCCTGACATACAAGAAGAAAGTATCGATATCACTGATGAATGTTTGATTCTGGCATTTACAGATGGTCTTGCTGAGTTAAAAGATAAAGATGGAGTCTTCTTTGAGTCAGATAGGATCAAAGATTTTGTGGTTAAAAATTCACCTAAATCTGCAGACGATTTTAATACCAGCTTATTAACAGAAATAAATAACTTCAAGGGTGAACAAGAATATTCAGATGATATTGCAATTATTACATGTAAAATATATAATTGAATAAATGGCGAATCGAAATAGAAATAAAACCGCATCTATTGCACCAGCTGTAATCTTTTTTCTACTGGCTATGTTTTTTAAAACACCACTGTTTTTTGTCTTCTCCGTTTTCTTTTTTATTCGGTTTATAATGACGAATAAGTCGAATAGTCAAAAAAACACAAGTCGAAGACGCCAACAACAACAGCGCCCTACAAATAGAAGTCAAGATTTTCCGCAGCGTCAAAGACAACCTGAACCTATACCAAGAAGGAGGTATAAGGCCAAGTCAAATCCATTCAAAAAAACAGGTATTCAAAAATATAAAGACTTTGATATGGAAGGCGCTATCATGGATTTCGAACAAGGTCTAGCGATAGATTCTCATGATGTCGCTCTGCATTTTAATATAGCAGCAGCTTACTCCTTGACAGAACAAAAGGAAAAGGCCTTCCATCATATCTCTGAAGCTGTAAAACTTGGGTTTAAAGATTTTGAGAGAATCAATACACATGATGATTTAGCCTATATACGTATTCAACCTGAATTTGAAGAATTCAAGCAGAATGGTTTTCAATTGAGCCCGCAAAAGAAGAACATAGCTGTAAAAGAAGAAGAGGTCACTGATGATGTACTCTTATCTCAATTAAATAAATTAGCTGAGATGAGAAAGAAAGGACTATTATCTAATGATGAATTTATCATGGAAAAAGAGAAGTTACTAAGACAATGATAGCATCAAAAATAATATCACAACTCATCCTACCTCTGAGAACGTCTGAGACTGGTGAAAAAGCTTTGGCCATTATGACTGATTATCAGGTCAAACATTTACCTATTGTCAATAATGAATCTTTTCTAGGTATTATCTCAGAAGACGATATATTGGACAATGATGCGAATGAGCCAATTGGGTCATATAGATTATCATTGATCAATCCCTTTGTCTATGAATCTGACCATGTCTTTGATGTCATGAAAAAAATTGCACAAGGCCATTTAACTACCATTCCAGTTATTGACGAAAATGAAAATTACATCGGATTAATCACACTAGAAGATGTCATTAAATTCTATGCTCGCAGTTTTTCTTTTAACGAAAGTGGCGGCATCATCGTCATCGAAGTTCACCGAAGTAATTATTCTATGGCAGAAATTGCTCGTATCGTAGAATCTAGTAATGCGAATATCATTACCAGTTTTATTACCAATGGCTCTCAGTCTGGTGAATTATTGGTGTCACTCAAGTTAAACACAAATGACTTAGTCGCAGTGAGAGGAGCGTTTCAGCGCTTTGACTATATCGTTCATTCTTCTTATACAGAAATAGAAGAATTCGACAATTTAAAAGAACGCTATGACTCCCTAATGAAATACCTAAGTGTTTGAAACCCTAACATTAAGTTTTCTTACCCCCTAGCTCAATAGTAAGATGGTTGCCAAAGAAATCGCAATCCCAAGACAAAGTGGAGAATATAATTTAGAATCCCAATACGCAAAAAGTCCTTCTTTATTTGATTTAAAAAATCCAACATATTTAAAATCACCAATGGCTCTAATGGTGAAAATAGCAGTTAGGCCAATTAATAAAAATTTGATTATTTCTGCAGATAAGACATTAACAACTCTACCGTTAAAGGCGGCGACCAAGTAAGCAAAAAACATGAAAGCTACTGCTACTATTACAGTGGCTATGGCCATGAAGAGACTCATTTTACCATCGTTCGATATTTTACCAAGTTGTTCTGGAAATACCCGATCACTTGCCCACTTTCCACCCAAGACCCAATACAGATGTAGAAATGAAATGAATAGGAAGATTGACATTAGTAGGAAGGAGAGAGTGGTTGTTATCATGTTTTTTAATTGAGGGGCGAAGAGAGGGGTCAGGGATTAAGGGGCGAGGGTCAGGGGTCAGGGTTTTTCCATTCGCTGAATCCTGACACCTCGCTCCTCGCTCCTCGCTTCTGACTCCTCACCCTAACCCAAGCGTTTTTTGATACCCGATGATCATCAGTCTAATTTGCATAATTTCTTCAGTTAAGGTTTTCATTTCTTCCTCTTCGATAAAATTTAAATCATATGTCAAATAAACTTGAGTTTCTACTTCACAGGCAGAACCCAAGGCGATATTTAAATAGTACCTCAAATTTTTTTCAGTGCCTCGACCACAGCCTTCTGCAATATTGGAAGGTATAGATACCGCTGCTCTATTCAGTTGTGAAATCAAGCCAAACTTTTCTGTGTTCGGTAATTGTTTTGTCATTAAATAAATTTGTTTGACATAATTTCTTGATCGTCGCCAGATTTGTTAATTTTTAAAATTCCGAACCATAAAGTTATTTTTTTGAAGAGTTAAGTTAGTGAATTTTCAGGAGTCAGGAAGAGGGTCAGCAGTCAGATAACAAAATTACCTGGAAGACGTAAATCCCGATTCTTCAACTATGCCCTCTCTCCTCCTGACCTCTGATACCTCGCACCTGACCCCTGGACTTCTCGCCCCTGGCACCTGATTCCTGACTCCTCGCACTTGACCCCTGACTCTTCGCCCCTGACCCTTGCCCCTGACACATGACACCTGATCCCTGACTCCTCACCCCTGCCCTTCACTACTCCCTCTCACATTTATACCATATCCAGTACCTACACATCGTTCATTTTTCCTTACCTTTCTGCAAAACATAAGCTATGAAGCGCATATATTTTATCTATTGCCTTCTTGTTGGAATGAGTAGTTCAATCTACTGTCAAAATGATGTTCCTGATGTCACCTCTACTTTTGCTCTTACAAATGCAAATGTTGTTGTGAGACCTGGAAGTACATTAAAAAATACGACTGTCATTATTAAAGATGGCTACATTCAACAAGTCGGCTCCAATCTTTCTATTCCTTTTGATGCAGAAGTCATAAAAGCAGACAGCATGTTTATATACGCTGGATTCATTGCTGGCTTATCGCATATTGGATTAAATAAAGAAGAAGACAAAACCGATGACAACGAAAAAGTAAAAAGGTACGATCCACCACCAGCAGCAGCAGGAATCACACCAGATGTTTCTGTCACTGAAATGTTAGACTCCAAACAAAAATTGATTGAAGGCTATCGAAAGGAAGGGTTTACACTTGCACATGTCGTCCCTAAAGGGCGTATGATGGCTGGCAAAGGATCACTTATTTTTCTGAGTGGAGATTCGCCAGCTGAAATGTTGTTACTTGAAGACATGTCTTTATATGGTTCATTACTCGCGTCTAAGGGCAGAGTATATCCTTCTACAACCATTGGTGTCATGAGTAAATGGAGAGAGTTGTATAAACAAGCCGAATTGGCTTCACAACATGAAAAGAAATTCATGGCTAATCCCAAAGGCATGGAACGACCAACTTACGACAAGTCGATTAAGTCCTTGTATGTTGTTACTTCCAAGTCTATCCCTGTTTTTTTTGATGCGCCAAAGACACTTGATTTAAGTAGAGCAATGACCTTACAAAAAGAATTAGGTTTTGATATGGTAGCTGCAAATACAAAGCAAGCATACAAAACAATAGACCGGCTCAAGCAAAACAATATGCCTGTTGTCATCTCGCTAGAGCTTCCAAAAGCAGCGAAAGACGAAAAAAAGAAGGACGAAAAGAAGGACGAAAAGAAAGGCGATGAGAAAAAGGATGATGAGTTGGAAGGTGGAGAAAATGTAGCCAAGATTGAAAGGACAAAAGATGGCATGAAAAAGAAAGAAGACCCTGAAATGAAAGCGCTTAAAGAAAGAGCCAATAAGTCTAAAAAAGAATATGAAGCACAGGCAGCTAATTTAGAACAAGATGGTATTGCATTTTCTTTTTCTGTCACTGACACTAAAGCTGGGGATGTGAAGAAGAACATCATGAGAATGATCAAGTCAGGTTTATCAGAAGATGCAGCATTAGCAGCTTTGACAACGAATCCTGCTCAGGTGCTAGGCCTTCAGCAAGTTGCTGGTACAGTAGAGAAAGGTAAATTCGCCAACTTGATTGTAACAGATACGACCTATTTTAATGAAAATGCAAATATCCGCTACGTGTTTGTAGACGGTAAAAAACATGAGTTTGAGGTCAAAGAAAAAAAGAAGCAAAAAGAAGGAGATCCTGATGCTGTTGTGGATTTAGCTGGAACTTGGACTGTCATGATAAGTGCAGATGGGATGGATATAGGAGGCACAATAGAAATGGAAAAATCCGGTGATGACTATACAGGTTCTATGACAACGGATATGAGCGATAAAACAGAGTTTGATACCGTGGAAGTTGACGGTAATAATGTCACAATTAAAATGACAACAGAGATGAATGGTGGTCAAGCACCTGTCGTTGTCGATATCGTTGTTGACGATGAAGAATTTGAAGGTTCTGTTAATATCGCAAACGGTATGATGACAGCAGATGTAACTGGGTCAAAAGATCCTAATTAAAAATTGAAAACTATGAAAAATTATATCATAATACTATGTCTTGTTTTGATGGGAATGTCCCTGTCTGCGCAACAAGGCGATGTCCTCATTAAAAATGGGACTGTCATTACGATTACGGACGGCGTAAAAGAAAATACGGATGTCTTGATTCGCAATGGGAAAATCAAACAAATAGGTGAAGGCCTTAGCGTGGGCGATGATGTCAAAGTTATCGATGCAGATGGTATGTATGTCATGCCTGGTATCATAGATGCGCATTCGCATGTAGGTATTGATGTGGTTAATGAAGCAACTGCTCCAGTGACTGCTGAAGTGTTTGTGGGTGATGTCATCAATCCCTACTCCGTTCCCATCTATCGTGCTTTGGCTGGTGGTGTCTCTGTCTCTCATGCCATGCACGGATCTGCTAATGCAATCGGTGGACAATGTGAAACCATCAAGCATCACTATGGAGAGGAAGACCCAACCACCTATCAAATGAAAGATGCCCCACGAACGATAAAGTTTGCACTTGGAGAAAATCCGATGCGTGTCCATGGTGAAGGCAATGGCATTCAACCAAAAACCAGAATGGGTATCGAACAAGTATTTAGAAAAGCATTTGCTGAAGGTCAGGAATATCAAAATGCCTGGAAAAAATACAATAGTGGCGGTGCTCAAGTTGCTCCTGAATACAATTTGAGAAAACAAACATTAGCAGATATTTTGAATGGTGACATCATCATACATTGTCACTCTTATCGAGCAGATGAAATATTAATGTTGATGGACGTCCTTGGCGATTATGGCGTAAATAAAATCTGTTTCCAACATGTCAATGAAGGATTTAAGGTTGCACCTGAATTGGCAGCATTTGGAGCTACAGCTTCTGTGTTTGCAGATTGGTGGGCGTATAAATTTGAGGTGTACTATTCTACCGCTTACAATGCGGCTATTTTGACAAAGAATGGCGTCGTCACATCAATCAACTCCGATTCAGGCGAACTGATCAGACATTTATATCACGAAGCAGGTAAGTCACAGAAGTATGGTGACCTCACGGATAATGAAGCCTTACGGTTGATCACGTTAAATCCCGCCATCCAATTAGGCATAGACGATAAAGTTGGTTCATTGGAAGTTGGGAAAGATGGCGATGTTGCCGTGTTTAATAATCATCCACTTTCGATTTATGCTGTACCTCAATACACGATTGTCGACGGGATTGTACGCTTTGACATTAATGAAGATCCAGATGATATGCGTTTGGATATCAATCCAGATGAGTCATTTCCAGCTTTCCATGAGTTAAATGCACATGACGAACACAGATGTATGGAAGGCGTGTACGAATTTTTATTTCACCAACATTAATTTATCATTCTAATGAGAATTCAATCAATATTATATACGCTGGTTTTGGTATTTACTGTATCATGGCTAAGCAGCCAGCAAATTGCTAAATCTGAAAAAGGAAGTTTCTTATTAAAGAATGGGACATTGGTCACGGTGACTAATGGCACATTCAAATCCGACCTGTTATTGAAAGATGGTAAAATCGCAGAAATCGGTGAAAGCCTAAGTGCGGGTGATGGAGTCACTGTCGTAGATTGCTCAGATAAAATTGTTTATCCAGGCTTTATAGATGGTGGCACGCAATTGGGTTTGCAAGAAATCGGTGCCGTCAGTTTGACTTCAGATCACAACGAGATCGGTAGTTTCATTCCTCATATGGAAGCATTGACCGCTGTGAATCCAAATGGTGTGGCAATCCCTGTGACGAGAGTTAACGGCATCACAAGTGCAATCGTAATGCCAACTGGTGGACGATTTCCTGGTACTGCAGCTTTAATCAATCTTCATGGGTACACACCTCAACAAATGTTTGCTGGATATAAAGCTGTGGTTATGAACTATCCTAGTTCGGGCAAACGAGGTCGCCGTGACCGAAGATCAGAAGAAGACATCAAGAAGGATTCTGAAAAGGCAAGAAAGGAATTAAATGAATCTTGGAAAAAGGTAAAGCTTTATGCCAATATTGATGCTGCTTCAAAATCAAGTAATCAAGAGAAATCTGATTATAATCCAGCGATGGATGCCATGGTAGATGTCGCCAACGGAGATCAACAAATCATGATCGAAGTAAATAAAAAAGCTGACATAGAAGCTGCAATAAAATGGGTACAAGAAAATAATCTAAATGCCGTATTAACTGGAGTTAAAGAAGGCTATAGAGTAGCAGATGAACTTGCAGAGGCGGGCATCCCAGTTATTGTTGGCCCTGTATTATCTATCCCATCAAGATTATCAGATAAATATGATGTCGCATATGCAAATCCTGGTCTGATGGCTAAAGCCGGAGTCAAAGTGGCCCTTCGAACGAACTCATATGAGAACGTCAGAAACCTACCATACGATGCTGGTTTTGCCGCTACTTATGGCATGGGTACAGAAGAAGCATTAAAAGCCATTACGATAAATCCAGCAGAAATCTTTGGTGTTGCAGATCAATTAGGCAGTTTAGAAGTTGGCAAACAAGGCAATATTTTTGTTGCTGACGGAGATCCTTTTGAGACGAGAACGCGAATTAATCATTTATTTATCGGAGAATATAAAGTGCCGTTAGAAAGTCGACATACTTTATTGTATGATGAATTTTTAAATCGTGATCCAGGAGTGGAGAAGAAATAAAATAAAAGCCTGCCAGATGAATGATCTGGCAGGTTTTTTTAAAAGTAGCACTTTGTGGCTAATTCCTAAAGTCGTGTGCTGGAGTTATCTTTAATATATGGAAGACTTAATAACATTATTAGTGCCTCAGGAGGTACTAACCCATTTTAAAT
>Ga0209187_1001173_pt1 | contig 33189 bp, 33 predicted proteins | sample BantaG_FD_187430 | JGI IMG/M metagenome (GOLD analysis project Ga0209187, IMG submission 187430) | Marine algal microbial communities from Bantry Bay, Ireland - BantryBay_4 metaG (SPAdes) (version 2) | ecosystem: Host-associated > Algae > Red algae > Unclassified | place: Bantry Bay, Ireland...
TACCGCCTCCGAGCCCACCAAGCCCGCAACAAACAACTCACCAAAGACACACCGACCTAGAATCCAAACACACCCAGGGTGGGGAATTTCGATGACAACACCTGGGGACTTTCAGTGACCGGCGGCAACCGTTAGCGACTTAGTCGAGGAGGGTCGATGCGATTTCGTTGTCGAGTGAGGATGTACTTCTGTTTCGCACTCGTTGTCTTGACATGGTTGTCTGCTTGTAGCGACGCGCCTGGACCGCAGTTGCAGTCAACCGATTCGTCCAGCGCTGCCACACTTCTGCCGATCGAGACTGTCGTAGTTCAGTGCATGAAGACCCAAGGGTTCGATTTCGACCCCGCGGCGCTGGAGAATCCGGGCGTGGTGCCCACTTCACTATCGCAGGCCGAATCCACCGCATACTCCGAGGCCCTATTCGGGCGACTGGAGAGTCCTCAGCCGGATCGCGTCCGCATCACCGAACTCGCCGAGGACGTCAGAGACGGCGTCTTCGATCCGAGTCACAACTGCCTGGATCTGGCCAGTTGGTACAACATGCACTTCACGTCCGGTGGCACACCCTCGATCGATGACGTTGATCCTTTTGATCCAGATGATGACCCTGTCATCGGACGACTTGTTGTGGAATTTCAAGAGTGCATCGTGTCCCAAGGGGTCACGGCGACATTTGTGAATCCAGAAGAACTCCTACTCGAGATCCAATACCTCGAGTTCTCGCAGCAGGAAGCGGCGGGGTCTGCAAATCGAAGCGGGACACCGGAAGAAGAGCCAAACCTTGCTGATGATCGGGCTCCGCTCACCGATGAGCAACTCGACGAACTCGCTGGGTTACGCTCAGCAGATTTTGCCTGCTCCGGCGACTACTACAACGGCTTTGCGCTAAGAGTCAATGAACTCAACGGTGCTCCTGCTGAATAAGCAAGAAACGCGCTTTCGCCACAGCCTTCGATGTCTTCTCGGTTAGCTGCCCGAGCGGTCGCCACCGAAACGGCAATCAGTGTGGCCCATCTGGCCAAGACGGGCTGATTGCATCATCTCGCGTCGTGCATCTGGCTACTGTGTCGATATGGCGACACTTACAGATATCAATGGAATCGGCCCTGCGCTTGCAAAGCGCCTGGCATCGAGCGGCATCTCGACGGTCAGCGCGGTTGCCTCGGCCACCCCCACCGCGCTTGCCGAGGTACAAGGTCTGAGCGCCGAGACGGCGAAGGCCGTCATCGCCGAAGCAAAGAAGGCGGCCGCCACTCCCGCCCAAAAGACGCCAGCGAAAAAGGCGGTCGCAAAGAAGGTAACTGCGTCAGCCGCTAAAAAAGCGTCTGCAAAGAAGCCAGCGGCGTCGAAGGCGACTGCCTCGCTTGAAAAGAAGGTGTCCAAGCTCGCCAAGCGCATGAAGCGGCTGGAAAAGAAACTTGCCAAGGTGGACAAGCGCACGTCTGCGAAAACCAAATTGGCAAAGGTCAAGAAGAAGCAGAAGAAAAAGAAGACGAAGAAGTAGAAGCAAGAACACAGTCGTGCTGTGGTGCTTGGACGCCGCACGGATAGCGAGTCATCACTGTGCCATCTGGTTCAGCCACAGATGACGCACCGGACGCCCCGCGATCAGTGGAGGATGTATCCGCCGGGCCACGACGCCCACCTCGACGACGCGACACCGTTGGCCGTAACGCCCTGGTAGTCGTCCTGAGCGGGAACGACCTGTAGTCGGAAATTCCCCCCGGCTCCAGGGGTGATCAGCCCTTGCTGGACTGCAGCGACGCACACCGCCGAGTCGTCGGAGTAGACCGCCCCAACGCCTTGGATCACCGCACCACCCCAGACCGGGGCGGGGAGCGTTCCTCCAGGTGGGCAGTACATCGTGAGGATCCTTACGATCTGACCGCGCAGATTGACGGCTTTGTCGCTCCAGCTGAGCTCGATGCCGGGCGGCCTGGTCGGCGTTGGGGTGGGCGTCGGAGTCGGCGGTATCGGCGTCGGCGGAGGCGGGATCGGTGTCGGCGGGTCCGGTGTGGGGGTAGGCGGGATGGGCGTTGGTGTTGGAGGGACGGGTGTCGGCGTGGGCGGAACCGGAGATGCGGTTGATGGAACACTCGTTGCCGACGGAGCGGTCTCGACACCGCTATCGCCATTGTCAACCCCTGCAATGAGTGAGGCCGAGTTGGCGGTCTTGGCTCCGGTCTCAAGACCATCGCCGTCTTGGTTGGACCCAACGTTGGCCGCCTCGACGTTGGCACTGTCGGCTGCATCATCAACGATTGAGGAAGCGAGCGCGACGCCTCCGATGGCGGCGCCAATCACCGTCCACCACCAGGCAGGGCTGCTCGACCGTGACGGCTCGGGCCGCTGAAGGACGCGAGGGCCATCCGTCGGGGTAGTTGCATCGACAAACCGTAAACCGAACGGACGGCACCAAACATGGGGTGGGCACCCCATGTTTGGTGGTGCAGGCACCCCCGTTTGCTGTGTCACTGGGGCATGGCCCACCGAGACCGTGGTCCACGCTTTGTGGTCAGCGGTGCAGGCTAAAGGGGGGTCAGTCTTCGTCGTTGACCCACACGACGAGTTCCGGCTCCGACGACTCCTGGCTCGTAAAAGTGTTGTCTGGCGTGGATACGTCGATCTGAGCGGCGGACGGTGGCGGGGGCGCCTCGACAGATGGGGGCTCGGCTGGGCCACGCAGAGGACCCACGGTGTTGGTCGGCGGGCTCGGTCGTGGCGATGGCGGTGGTGGCGGTGGTGGCGGCGGTCGAGATGGCGCAGTGTGCTGGGTGATCAGCGAGGCCAGTTGACCGCAGGATCGGTTGAGCTGGCTGCGTCGTAGAAAGCGGTCGTCACCACCCAGGTTGGCGGCTTCTGCACCGCGCCGGTCGATCGGAAGGGTGTGCAGGACCTGCAGTTCGAGTGCCTCGGCGACTTGCTCGGCGTTGTACGGCGTGCCGCCCACCAACACGATGGCGACATTGTCGGGCTGGGTGCACTCGGCCAGGCGATGGCGCAAGACCAAGAGTTCTTCGCGTGTGGGGCGCACGAACCACAGCAGCAGGTCGGCGGCGGTCAGCGCGGGAATCACCTTGCTGTCGGGCACGACCGTTCCGGCGTCGAGTAATACCGGGTGACGTGACTCAGCCAGATACGGACCCAGGAACGGCCCCGCAGATCGCATCTGCGCGCCAGCGGCGCTGGCCGATGGCGACAGCGGGACACACGCCACACCCGACGGCAGCCGTTGCGCATTATCGAGCAACGGCGGCGCTTCGGACTTGCGAAGGCTCTCGGCGAGCGTGACGAAGCCTGGTGTGAGCGCCAGCTCATAGCGCGCTGCCAGCACTCCCCCGGCCCCATCGGCCTCGACGACCACCGGGACCGCTGGCGATTCACCCATCGCAGCCGCCACCAGCTGCAGGGCCGTCGACACGCCGGGCGAACCATGCGCCGAAGCGCCAACGACGAAGGTCACGAACCTTCCTCTTCCCATGAGGCCAAGCCATTGTTCTCGACTTCGATGAGCACGACCTTCTCGGCAAGCAGTTGCACTCGCTGGGCTGCGGTCACGCCGAGCCGCAGTCGCACGAACAAGAGATTGCCGTCATAGGAAGCAGACTCGACCAACGCATCGGGCGACACGATGTCGGCGGTGCCGTCGCCATCGACTGCTACCAACACCTGTACCCAATCTCCTGTGACCAGGCTGGTTGGGGCTCGGGTGCCGCTCAGTACCAGTCCAACGAAGGCTTCACCCGATCCCAGCTCGGCGCCGGCGACGAACATCTCGGTGGTGATAAGCGTGCCTGCCGACAGGTCAGAGATCGGACGAGCGCCTACGAAAACGCTCGCGTCGGCGGCGGGTTGCACGTTCGCAGGAACGTCGGAGCTGATATAGATCTCGGTCATCTGATCGAGGCGGAGTGGCTCGCCCTGCGTGATGTCGGCAGCCAACGCCAGCACCGGTGTTCGTGACGTGGTGCTTGCTTGCCACCAGACGGCAAGCAATGCAAACACCGCGACAACGAGCAGCGACAGCAGCAACTGTGGTAGTTGGATGCCACGCTGTTGCCGCTTCGGTCCGGCAGGAGCCAAGTCGGCCGCAGCGTTGGTTGGAGCAGTCACGAATCTGTCCTTCTTTCGGAGTGGTCGGCCGCAGTGCGGTCCAAGCCGTAGTAGGTCGTCATGGGCTGAAGGGGTCGAACGCCAATGCGCGATGGCTGCCCACGCCATCGATGTTGAGGCCAGGTACGAACGAATCGCCACTCACCCGAACGACAACGGTCACCGAATCGCCGGTGACGATGAAGTCTTCGATCGATGCAGCGGGAACGACCGCCACCACCTTGGCGGCTTCGACTCGAGCTCGGTTGTCGCCCTCGTCTACGACCGCGAGCCCGGCGGCGAGCTGGTCCACGTCGATTGTCGCCGCGGCAGCGCGAGCGGCTTCGGCTGCGATGTCCTCGGCCTGACTGAGGTTTCCGAGCTTGCGCCCGCCTTCGGCAACAACGGAAATGATCAAAACGAGGAAGACGGCCAGCACCGCAAACATGGCGGTGACGACGCCGCGCTCTCTGCTGGGCGAATCCGAGGTCGTCTTCATGGCGCTGACAGCCAATATTCGATGGCCGAAACCGCAACACCGGACTCGGTGCGCGTACCGTCGCCCGCCAACGGAGCGAAACCTCGAAATGGTTCGGTACATGTGAGTCGGACACCAACCCGGCCAGGGACGAACGAGGTCAGGTCCGGAGCGTCGTACTCGAAGTCGTCGAGGATCACCACCGTGCCGTTGCACACCGCCTCGGCCGCAGACTGGGCGGCGGTACGTGCGTCGTCGTAGGTGCGAGTGAGGGAGGCGGCCCGGGCGGCGGCATCGGCTGCTTGTTGGGCCCGCGAACTGTGGCGTTCCACCTGGACCACGTAGACCGCCAGCAGTGCGAGCATCAACATAACGGGCATCAGAATCGCCAGTTCGGTCGACAGTAGACCTCGGTCGTCAGTATCTCGGCGCGAGAGACGGGTCATGTGTCCGGCAACCGTTCTCGGATGGTGGTGGCGGAGGCAGTCACAGAGAGGGACCCGAAAATAGTGGGATAGGTGCCCGTGATCTGCATCTCGACGAGTTCGCTGCCGTCGGCATTGTCCGCCGACACCACCACATTGCTCAGAGTTCCTGCATTGCGGGCAAAGTCTTGGGCGGCGGCGATGCCGGTGGCGTCGTCGGAACCCAGCAGGGCCGCAACTTCGACGCCATGATCAGCTGCTGCCTGGGCCACCGCCCCGGCATGGGCCCACAGGGCTGCTTGGACTATGCCCAACACCACCGCGATGATCACCGGGAAAAGAATCGCGACCTCGGTGGTAGCCAGCCCTGCCTGTGATTCAGGAACCCGAGCGTCGCCCGGCTGGCGGCGAGCTACTAACCGCCGGAGATGATCGTGGGCGTCGTGTCTTCGGGCAGCGCCTCGACCCGTCCCTCGGCGTAGGTGTACAGCAGTCCCCCGATAGCGACCGCGGTGGCGACCAGAATGAAGGTCAGCACGGCGATCTCGGTGGTTGTCAAGCCCCGTTCGCGGTCGACCTCGCGTATTTCCCGGACGCGGTTGGTGAACGCTACGTAGGCGGACGTGGTGAGACGTTCCATGTTGTTTTTCCTTTTTTAATTTGACTACGAGAATGACTGCCATGCGTCACCCGCCTCGCAACAGCGGATAGTTCAGCATGCTCAGGACCTGTGTGTCGAGATTTGGTGTGGTTGGCGTGCCGATCTGTTGAAAGACGGCAAACCCGAGAAAGAGAAAAAGGGCAACGAGTAGCAGACCGACCGGCAGCAGCATCTGCTCGGTCAAGGACTCAGATGTCTGCTCGACCTCGGCTTGAAGGCGTGAACGCAGGACCTCGGCCTTGGTCGCCACCGAGTCGGTGACCCGGGAGCCCTCGGTGCCGGCAAGTTCCGCAGTCGCCACCAGGTCTCGAAGTTCCGCAATGTCGAATCGTTCGCCGAGCACGCCGAGCTGGGACCACGGTGTGCGGTTCGACAAGCGTGCCCTGTCCAGGGCAGCACGGATCTCGGCGAACGCCCAGCCGTCTCCCGAATCAGCCGATGTCTGCAGGGCAGTGAGTAAGCCGCCGCCCCCCGACATGATGATTGTCACCAGGTCGAGGTATGCCGACAGTGCGTGTCGAAACGCGACCCGTCGTTCTTTGGCGCGAGCGCGCAGCCGCAGGTCTGGCATCACGAATGCCACCAGGGCGCCAGCGAGCGCGATCACGGTGGGGATGGCCGGATTCACCGCGGTGCCGATTGCGCTGAGCAGCACCCAGACGACATACACACCGCCCACCGCTGTCGCCGGCCACACCGTTTTGACCAACCCGTGTTGTTCTATCGACGAGTTCGTTACCGCCAGGTCCTTTCGCAGCTGGGCGTGATCATTTGTCGCCAGCGCAAGACTCGATCCAATCGATCCCAGGGATTCACGTAACGAGCGATGCGGCGTATGCGCCGTCTCGGAAAAGCCTTGCCCCGGAGACGACACGGAATCGAAGACGTCGAGGATGGGCTGGCTTTTCGGGCGAAGAGCTTGGCCCAGCAGCAACACGCCCATGCCTATTCCTGCGCCCAGAAACATCATTACGACGGCGTTCATAGCTGTGCCCTCTTCATAACGGTGCCCGCTTCATGATCGAGACCTGTTCATGACTGCGACCTTCGGGCAACGAAGCGCTCGGGTTGCGGAATCTCCGCCAGCTTGCGAGTGGTCCAGATCGCCAGGACGACAACCGATCCGACGACAAGCAGCCAGATCTGACCCGCAGCCGACTGATACCCGATGAGGAGATCGCGACCGACCACCACCATCAAGAGCATCGTCAAACCCACGAAGAAGCCGACGATCTTCATCGACGTCCGCACTCTGGCACGACTGACTTCGATGCGCACTCGCATCTTGGCCTCATCTCGGATCGAACTTGCGAGTCGAGTGAGCAGCGGCACCAAGCGCCCAGCATCGAGTTCGGTTGCGCTCAGCAGCCCAGCAATGACCAGGTCCGCGGCCGGGTGCCGCAGATCGATGCCGAGTTGGCGTAAAGCACCCGCCAGGTCACCTCGAGGTGCTCGCCTGGCAAACGCGTCCAGCTCGGGGCGAATGACCGCCGGCCCATTGGAGGCCGTGGCAACGAGAGACTGCTGCAAACCAGCCGAGGCATTCATGGTGTCTCGGATTTGCTCGGTCCACGTGGCTATTGCCTCAACCTTTTCAATCTCGTCGGATGCGCTGTAGCTGTCGCCTCTGAGGAGAGGAATCGAGAGCACACCAGCAAAGGCCCAGAGCCCACCGACGGGCCAGCTGGTCCAGGCCCACACGACGGCTGCGGCAACAAACGCGCCGAAGGTCCAGATCAGCAGAGTCTGTGCGTTCTGCTGAGCGCGAACAAAGCCACTACCAAAGCCGGCAAACAGGCGCACGCCCATCAACGTGAACATCGTGGCGAGCAGTCCCACGGCAATCATGGCGCCGAGCGCAGCCATTACGAGCGCGTCCATTACGAACGGCTTCCTGCGGCCCAGCGGGCATCGAAGCCCTGGGCTGCGAGGGCTTCAATGTGTGCCCGACCCGAGATTCCGAAGGCGGGTGCGGCGCGACCATCACTGCCGGGCGCAAACACTTCGGTGGACAACATGTTTACTTCGCTAGTCGGGTCGACCTCGCGTATCGATTGGATCACGCGTTTGTCCTGGGAGAAACCCAGGTGAACGACGAAGTGCACCGCATCACGAATCAACAAATTGGCGTGGCTGGGGTCGATCGGTGGATTCGCCAGTGTTGCGGCATACGTCGTGATGCGATTGAACACATTCTTGGATGAGTCTGCATGGATCGATGTCATCGAACCGTCGTTGCCCTGTGACATGGCCAGCAGCATGGGCACGGTTTCGGCGCCACGACACTCGCCGACGATGATGCGATCCGGGTCCATCCGAAGTGATGCCACCACCAAGTCAGCCATGGAAATCCCGCCGAGCCCTTCGATGTTCTCGCTGCGGGCCTCACACTCGACAAGATTCGGATGTGCGTCGCCGAACCGAGACACGCCCAGTTCGAGATTGTCCTCGACGGTCACGATTCGCTCACCAGGCTCGATCTCGTTGATGAGCGCCCGCAGCAGTGTCGTCTTACCGGTGCCGGTTCCGCCGGAGATCACCATGTTGCGGCGCGAGCGCACGGCTGCGCGTAAGAACCGAACAACCACGCCGTCCATCACGCCCAGTTCCATGAGCTCGTCCAACGAGCTGATGCCGAAGTTGTGGCGACGAATGGACATTGACGGTCGCGACGAGACACTGAACATGGCGTTCAGGCGATCGCCGTTGGGCAGCTGCATGTCGATGATTGGATTGGCGTAGTCGAATCGTTGCTCGACACGACCCATGCGGCGAGCGAAGTCGGCGATCAGACGACGCAACTCCACGTCGGAGGCCGCAACCTGCGAAACCTGCTTCCGCTGCCCATGGTCATTTCAGAGACGGGTCTAGGCGTTGCAACGGCGTCAGCCAGGTTTTGGACTTCTAACAGAACCGGGTTGGTACTTCTAATGGAACTCGTTTGGTGAGGCCGGAATCGTTGCAGTTTCAGCGATCTTGCTGCGCGTCTTTCGAGCAGTACCATCTGTTGACCGGATCACCATGTCAGGGCTGGTTGCTAGCCAACACTTTGACCTCGAACTCAGCGAGGATGGCGCTGAGTTTGGTTTCGGCCTTTTTGTAGCTGGTGGCCTGCATTCCAGCTTCGATTATTTCGACCAGCGGCTTTTGCTGGGGGGATCCTGTTGATGCGTTCGAGAAGCTCGATGTGGTTCTGAAACACAGTCTTTACCCCGCCATCGGCCAGCTTGAGGTATATGACCTATTCGATGGGTCGTCCGTTGCCACTTGCACCGGTATAGCTGGGGGCTGGCTAATTCACGGCGGGGTATGCCTCGCCGATTACTCCTCTGGGATTAGCAATCGGAGTAGTCGTCGTCGTGAGCGCTACAGCCTGATGGAAATGCTCGATAGGTGCCGACAGAGTCTCGGTACTGCTCCTGAACATCAGCCGGGAGTTGATCAAAAAGTGTGTCACCGGTGCGGAACCGTGTCTGATGCCATCCGGTATCGGCGACGACACCATGTTCAGTTGCGAGTTTGGTTTCCAGGCTTTTAACCCACGTTGTCCAAAATTTCAGTTCTCCCTCCGCTCCAGCAGTCCCCCCACGAAGAGTTGGGACGATGCTCCGCTCGCCCTCCACGGAGATTGCCCGAGTGTAGAAAGCGACTGTCCCGTCTCCCAGCGATTCGTAGCCGAACTCGCGCATCCCGTGGATGCCGTGGTTGGCACCGTTGAGTTCAAGTGTCGCAGCCGTGAAGTAGGTATCTTCCACATCGACGAGGACAATCGGGGCGTTCACGGGACTCAGGTCGGCGAAACCGGCAGCGTTGACATCTATCTCGACGATTTGGCCGGGATGGAGCGCTGTCGCAGGCCCATAGTCCCATTCCGCTAGGTCTTCGAAGTCGCCGCCAATCGAACCGTCCATGTCGGCCGCAAAGCCGCGGAAGATCTGACCGGCGAGATCGTCACTGATCCGTGCGACGACGCGATATTCGTCGATGATCGTTGCCCGGTTGGTCCATCTCGCGATACTCGTGTCAAAGATGGACTGAACGCGAACAGAGGCCTCGTCATTGGTCCGATCAGCGTAAGACCGCGCGACCTCTTGGAGGTCGATCCCCAACCAACTAGTGAGAAGCCGGTCATACCCGCCCGCAGCCAGCACCGGACCGATGAGTGCCCGTGATTCGCGATCATTCGCGTTATAGAGCGATCCGAGCTGGATTGAGGGTTCCGCTGGACCATCGCCAAGGTAGAACCGACTGACTTCTGGGGCCAGGTTCTCGCAGGACCGCACCGATTGGCATCGACGGTGCGGCGGGTCGTTCCGCTCTGGCCTCTCGCAAGCCCGGACCGACTCGCAACGTCGATAGACGTCCTCGGACTCGACTACGGGCACAACAAAGGCCCGCTCGATATCGGACATAGTTGGCGAGGGCCTGTTGCCGAACCAATCAAGCTCGATTCCAATTTCGGGGACAGCCAGCCTGCTCACGTAGTCGGTTTCCGTGGTTGGCGTTAGACCACCAATAACTCCGCCCACAACACCATCCACGATCGTCGGATCGGTTTCCGTGGTTGGCGTTAGACCACCAATAACTCCGCCCACAACACCATCCACGATCGTCGGATCGGTTTCCGTGGTTGGCGTTAGACCACCAATAACTCCGCCCACAACACCATCCACGATCGTCGGATCGGTTTCCGTGGTTGGCGTTAGACCACCAATAACTCCGCCCACAACACCATCCACGATCGTCGGATCGGTTTCCGTGGTTGGCGTTAGACCACCAATAACTCCGCCCACAACACCACCTTCGATTGCATCCACTATCGGGTCGGCGGATGTCCCGTCACAGGCGGGCGTGGTTGGTGTTATGCCAGCGATGACTCCGCCCACAACACCACCTTCGATTGCATCCGCTATGGGGTCGGCGGGCGTCTCACAGTCCTGGTCGGGCGGCGGTGTACAGCTTCCCTCGACGAGGGTGAAGGTGAGCGTGTCGATGACTTCGCCGTCTTTCTCGTCGATAAAGACCTTGACGAGGAGTGTGACTTCGAAGACAAGGTTTCGTTGAGCTGAGTCGTTGGTGAGTCGATATGGGCCGTGAAGTTGCGGTTGCCCGTTCCATGCGAAGTCGGTGCTGTAGTTGAATCCGGGGTCGACGAGTGCGCCTATTTCCGGGGTGCGGAGGTCTCCGTCCATTGCCCAGTTTCCGCCTGTGCTGGTGCTCTTTGTCGCGACAGACGACACGAGTATTTCTTGCCCGATAGCCATGTCGACGGAGATGTCAATGAGGCGCACGTTCCGACTCGGCCCGGTAGCTGGGATCACAAGCTCGACCGGATCAGGAATCGCTCCACACACACCCAGCGCGTCGTCCTGCGCCCCGGCCGGTTGAACGCCAACCAACGCCGCTATCAGCACAAAAGCTGTCGCGATAACCATGCTCCGTTGTTTGGTCACTGGCCCCCCAGTTGTGTCGCCCTCGACACTACTCCCGGAAACTATATCCCAAAATTTGGAGAAGGTGTGGATTGGCAGTCCGCTACACCACATCTCAGCTCTTCCAGGGCGGTGCCTATCCCCCGCCCAGCCGATGCGGGTTCGGGTCGAGCGTTGGCCCATTCTGCAAATACTGGAACGATGAACGCATGTTCGAAGCCGGAGATTTCTCGGCCCAGAACCAGTGTCCACCAACTTCGACTTCGACCCGCCAGCCCTCGCGTGGCTTCCCGATCGCGAAGGCACTCGTTCCGGGCTTCACCTCGGACAACTCTGGGTCCAAGCCTTTGTCTGTTGCGGCTGTCACCGTTGTCCCGTTCTCCACTCTCATTGCGGGTTTCCCGTCAGCGTCGATGTACAAGCGAGCGAGAAATACCGAGACCTCCTTGCTCGCGTTGTAGATCACGATGTGGGTCGAACCGGAGCCGCCGCTCAGTACTGCCGACAGATTGGAGACGAGACGTTGCGCTTGAGCAACAGACTCAGAATGGGAGCGCTGATCACGTTCTTGCTCAATCGCGATCTGACGCTCTCGGGTCAGCCGGTTGTCCTCAAGCTCAGCGCGAGTTGCCTCCATGGTCTGCCGTGCAAGTTTCTGCTCTTCCCTCGAAATCTCAAGTTCGTCACGCGTCAATTTATTCTGCTCACGTGCTTCATTCAGCGCTCGAATAGCGAACCAGATTGCGATGATCGTCCCAGTACCGGAGAGCCAATCCGCGACCGGACCCCACTGCACCTCCGTGCATCTCTCAGCAATGACCACACCGAGAACGACCGTGACAAGAGCAGCTGCGCAGCCGACAAGGAACACGGCTCGTGGCAGTCGTTTGGTGCGGTTGATCGACACCGCAGGACCATAGGCCACGAGCGTCTGGCCGGGCTATTAGGCCCCTGTGTCGCTGGGCCAATGTCTGCGCTGTACGGGTTTGTGGCCGATGCCGCCGCTGGCAGTTTGCCGTGGACACACTGACGGACGCCCGCCGACGTGGCAAGAGTTAGGACGCTTGTTTCTCGCTTCGAGCAATGGCTACTAGGTCGAGTGTGTCATAGCGGTCGGAGTCACGTACAGGCGTGGTGCCGTATACGTAGTCGATGAAGCGGACGAATGTCAGGCCGCGTGTGTCCTCAATGACTCGGTCGATTGCGGCGCTTTCTTCTGCGTCCAAGGTAGGCGGACTGTAGGGCTCTCCGGTCAGACGCACCACCCTTTTTGGACTGCCGAAGTCATTTAACGTCTGATCGAACCCAAGCGCCGGGTCAGAGTTGATCACGTTGCTTACGTCTGGCACCCACGGGCCGTAGTGGTTGAAGACCCACTTAATGTTCGTGATTGTTCTGCCTTGGGTCTGTGCCATGTGCCAGTCCGCGAGGTAAACGAGCTTGGTGGTGCGCGCATTGGAAAGCGACACTTTGAATGGGTACCGCTCGCAGATCGTTACGAGGGCGCTGCGGATCTTTTCTCGGTTCACCTGTGGTTCGTTGCCATTGTTCAACATGACCGGGCTCATCATGCTTCCTCGGTAGCGGTGGGCTTGGCCACCATCATGGCATGACCCAGTGACATTCTCGTCATATCAGGCAACGCTAGGTTGACCAATCCGTCCCGGTTCAGCGACTCGAACATGACAACACCCAGCCCAACTCCGGCTCGGGAGTCGATGCGGAATCCGTGGTAACGCTTCGACTTCATCGTGAGTGTTTCCACACTTCGAGGCTCCTGAGCCCCATCGTCAGGATCTGACTCGCGGAACCCGCGGTCGGTGTGCCACTTGCGGTAGGTGTCGTCTGTCGGATTCTTGGCGTCCGTGTGACTCATGCACTCCCCGTCGCGAAAGGTATTCCCAATGAAGCCTGCGTTTGGAATGAGCTTCGCTCCATCTCGACCATGGTCTTGGTTTGGACAATGGCGACCAATGAGAGCGAAACCGAGCGGGACGTGAAGGTAGATCGAGACCCGTTCCCCGAAGCGAAGGCTGCATTCGCTGTGGGCCATGCGAGCGATCTCTTCGACGAAGTCGCCTTCCCAGGCATCTTTGATTGCTCGATCAGACTCAAGCTCAAGAATTCGCCCATTCAGCGCTTTTGCTTCTTTGCCAAACCGCTCACGTTCCGCAGCTACCGCTATTGCGGACGACCTCTCGGCTTGCTGGACCTTGTCCTCAAGATCTGCCCTCTTCCGATCAGCATGACGGGCGACCCACACGGCAGCTCCCAGCAGACCAACGGCCAACAGCCCGACAAGCGCCTTCCACCAGCCGCCAAGAAACTCGACGCCAAGCGCTGCGACAGCTCCAAGCGCCGTCAAGATCGCGCTGTCAGAGGTGAGCTTTCGCCACACAAGAGTCGCTCCGGCCTCGACATCATCGGGACTCGGGGTAGCGTTCGGCGTTGAACCGCGCCGGGAGACCACATTTTGGTTTGGCTCCCTCATCGAGCTAAACCGTAGCTCGGCACCGCGCACGGCGCGGCATGTCCATTCAGGCCGTTCCCGGATAATCGGCAGTCTCGATGCGCAGCACTCATTGCTGAGTGCTTTGGGCCTGGCACGGTGCTGCAACCGTCGACCTCGTTCATGTCTGTGTAACGAGCCCGAAACCTGCGATTGCGCATACTGGCGAATGCGAATTGGGGGCTGGTCCCTATTGGGTTTGGGCCGATCCTTATGTTCTGTTTCGCGCCGGACGATCATGATCTTGCGTATGGATCAATACTTGTCTGAGCTATCAGACCCAATCGTCACCATGTCCCTGTCTAGGTCATCCTGGCAGCCGATTGAGACTGGTGTACCAAGAAATCTACGTGTTGGGAGTAACCGTGATACCCTCCGACCATCAAAATGTTAAGCCAGATCGGTGGTCTGGCGTGAGGGGTCCTGAACCAATGGCTTTACTTGCCGATGCCGATTTGTCGGGTGACGATGACATCCACACTCCAGTTGACCTTGAGCTGATACTTCAAGCGAGCAGCGGGAACAGCTCGGGTGACGAACGCCTTGAAGAGATCAGCAACAAGCTCGCGTCGATCGTTGAGCTGACTGGCTGGTCTAATGATCAGGTCCGCGATCACCTGCGCTGCGATCCAAACGGCAGCGGTGACTTCGAGCGGACATTGAAGGTGCTCGATGCGGTACTTCGTGTCCTCAACGAGGTTGCGCCTGAAGCAGACCTTCTAGAGGTTCGCCGTTCCGGCCTGCGTCTGGTTGTTGGGGCAGTTGCACGGCTGCGGCTGTTGGACGATCCGTTCGCTGCCACAGCGTTCGTGCTCGCTAACGCACGGGCGGTTCGACTCTTGAACGCTGGTGACATCGAGCAGGCGACCATCTCGGTTCATAACGCTGTCGATGGGATGCGATTGAGTCAAGCGCATAGCGACAGTGGTGCCAACAAGGACACCGTTGACCGTTTCGAAGCGAAGCCCTGGACCCAGGCTGCCGCTGACGACGCCGACTTCATTCTCGGCTGACCCCACCACCCCGTATCACTGCTGCTGCCTTAGAGGCCTCCCGGACTGCACTTGCCGGGGCCACAGAGGTAACAGCGCGCTCTAACTAGGAGGCCGGGCGTCTTGGCTGCATTCAACACAATCCTGTTCGGGACCGGGCCGCTCCAACTTGGGTTGGTGCTGGATCGGCTGCACCCCGACCAGCAAACACCCCCTGTCGTGCTCGTAGGCCCAGATAGGCCTGGCGACAAGGACATGCACGCCAAGTTGCGCAACGGCATAGAGATCGCGCCGATATCGGGGACGCCGAAATCGTGGACCGGTCTCGATCCGCTAGAGATCACGACACCTGACGCTTGGGTCGACGTGGTCGCTGACTCGGCCACAGAACTCCTGAGCGTGTCGATACCTGAGACAGCCCAAACCGAATACAGCGATGCGTTATGCGCCGCTATCGATCAACGAAACGCTGACGCTCCCCCGCTGCTCGTACTGCTCGCCGTCAATGGGCTGTCTGACACGCTCCATGACGGTCTCACCGGCATCGACGCTGCGAAATGCGAAGTGATTCCCGCTGCGGTCGATCGGATGTGCCCTAAACCGGTACCAGACCTAGACCACGTTCTGATCCGTCCCGAGAGCTTCGCTGGTGAGGTCAAGATCCGGGCACCGTTCACAGAGAGCGCAGCCTCGGCGTTCATTTCGGAGCGATTCGACCTGGTCGATTCGCTCCAGCCTCACCGGGACCTGAAGCTGTGGGTTTTTAACGGCGCACACGCCTTCGCTGCATACAACGCTTACCTAGATGGCTATGACGTAGAAGCGCCTCTCGGGGCCTACCTCGCTGGCGAAAGCGACATCCTTGAACTGATCGAGCAGTTTCAGGGCGAGATGATCGAAGTTCTCGCAATGCTTCATCCATCAGAGCTGTCAGTAGAAGCGATGATCGCTTCAGCGCAGACGTACCGGAACCGAATAACTGCGGACAGAGAACAAAAGGTCTCTGATGTCGCCAAACGAGTCATAAGTGGTGCAGGCTCAGACGACTTCATCAATGACTGGGGGAAGAAGTTCGTTGAGCCAGCAAGGTTGCTGACCGAGCTGCGTAGCTTCTCGGGGTCCACGCCCACACTGATCACCGCCCTACACAACCGAGTCACGGAACGGGTGACTGAAGCCCGTGGATGGGAACTGCCCACACTTGATGTATGGCCTGTGCCGCGCCCGACGTTCGCTGACGCTCTCGACTCGGGGAACGACAGCTAACCGCTCGTCGTCTACGAATCAACGGGTGATGTCTTCACCATTGTGTTGACGCATCGTCCTTGAAAAGGTCTTCGAGCAGTTGCGCTGATGTCGGTTTCATTCGCTCTTCGCTGCCGTAGTAGTCGTCGAGAATCGACTGCGCTTCTGCTACGGATCTGACCCCGAGTGATTGGACGAGCGCTTCGATGTCGCCGAGGTCTTTGCCGATTCGGCCCGCCCGCAACTTCATTGCGAGCAGCGAACGGTTGTCGATGCGGTGGATGGTGACACCGCCCACCTGCGTTTGAATCGGGAGGTCGGAGTGGGAGTCAACCTGGGACATGAATTGTTGAGCGTTCGCGTTGACCCAGTCGTGCGGCAGGTTCTGTTCGACAGCGATTTCTGCGATCACTCGTTGTACTTGTTCGGTGAGTTTCGCGAATACGTCGATGTCGATTGTGCCTTCGCGATCTGGGTTGGCATCCAGGGCGACTGCTGCGCCGCCGACGATGATCATGGTCGCAGTGATTCCATCCTTGTCGAGCCTGTTTGCGAGCAAGTTGAGCAGAGCTTCGACTTGCTCGGTGTCTAGCCGGGTCCTTTCGGCGGCAGTGGCTTGAGCGCGGAGCGATGCGCTGGTCGACGCCGCAGCGCTACTCGTTGTTTGGCATTCGTGGCAGCGGTTTGGGTCAGTTGACGCTGTCCGGTTTGCCAGCTGGACCGTTTTCCCGCAGTTCGCGCATCGCATCACGCGGAATGGAAACTGTCTTCGTCGAGAGCAACGTTGTAGCGAGCAACGACAGGCGGAGTGAGAGGCAGTGCGATATGTATGTACTCTGGGACAGGCGACGTGAGTATGGGTGACACGAGCTTGGGTTGTTGGAGCCAGTCAGGCTCGCCTATGTCTCGATAGTGAAACTGGTATGCGATCGCTGCTGCCGCTAACGCTCGGCGTTCAGGGTCGGTTGGCCATTCCGGTTCTGACAGCTCTGCGATCCGTTCGCCTGTGCCGCTGAGCGCATCCAGGTATCGGTTCCATGCTCCCCGTAACAGTTCTCCTGGTTCGACAACGCTCAACCTGTCTATGAACGCTTGGACATGAGGGTTTCGTGCACTGTTGATGATGCGTCTCACTGTTCGCGGTGCGCACTCGTGCCGTGCCGCGATGTCGCGGACAGGCACACCGTCATTCGCTTCAAGACGCACCGCGGCATGGTCGAGCCGACGTGGTCGACCCGACCCGGACCGTGTCACGGTGATGTCTTCAGCAGCGAGCAACGCATACAGCGACGACTTCGCGATCCCGTACTTCGACTCGATCTCTTCCACCGGCACCCCGTCCTTGTAGGCGGCGATAACGCGGGGTTCACGGACCAACTTGTCGAACGCGCCCGTTACAGCCACTGGAGTCAGCGTCCATTCTGGGTGGTCAGCTGACAATCGGAACCCGAGCTGGACTAGCCGCTCGCGGTCCTTGTCTGATGCGGGTGCAGACGCATCAAACAAGTCCGCCACTTGCAGCACAACCGACGCAACGTCAGCGTCGCCCAGACCAGCGCTTGAACGCGGAACAGCGACAGCTTCTTCAAGCCTCTCTATCCCCGCTAAAACATCCATGCGGACATTATATGTCCAACCATGGACTAATAGCTCCAGCGACTACGTCAGAGGTCGCGCGCGCGTGCTGCCTCGCAGGCCTATTTGTTGCGGTTTCGGCGCTGTTGGTCGGAGTTTGGGATGAGGCTCTTTTTCTCGACCTTTGACGGATTGCTGTCTTTGTCGACATTGACCGGACTGCCTGATCCAGTGTTCTGCTCGACGGGCTTATCGTTGCTCATGACGTTCCTTCTTCACTCTTCGATTAGTACGACTCTTAACGGCTCATCCACCGAATCGGCGGTCGGCTGAACAGCGTTCAACGTCAACGCTGCAATAGCGACGGCGAACGCGACAATCGACCAAACATATGAACGCCACACTTTTCCAATCACTTGGTCATTGTCATCCACGTTCTGCTGATGCCAGATCGCAAGCTGGGCGTAGGTGGTGCTCTCATCGTGAGCCGGGTTGTTAACGAACGCGGTCCAGCCGGTGTTTGCCGGATTGACTTTCCAATCCCTCGGCCATAGGACTGACCCGACGCAGCTGATCCCGACGACGGCTGTTACGAGAGCCAACCAGAACGGCCACGCCCGCGGCGCATCCTCAAGCGACAAGAGTGATGCGAAGGCACCCGCTGCGGTGAGTCCTACCAGTGCGCGAGATCGGTAGGCCTCCAAGTTGTCGCCTTGCGCTTGCGCGGCCGCAACTGCCTCCTCGTAGACGATCTTTGCTACTACCGCGTCGTGGTGCATCAGCCTGGGGTCCTTCCGCAGCCACAGCTAATCACAGATCTGACGCAGCGTGCTCGGATGCCCCGATCTCAGTCGTCGCAGAAGTAGGTGCACCCGTGAAACTGCTCGTACAGGTCGTGTCCATTGTCAGAGTCGGGCCATGTGCTTTCGAGGAATTCGGAGTCCTCGCGCCATTCTCGTTCCCGCTGCTCCCGCAGCAGTTGGTCGATCTCCAGATCGCGGAGAACATCGTGAACATCCCCGTCTGTCGGATTCGTGCTTGAAACGAGTACGTCGTCGAGGTTAAACGGGCGAAGCGTGGGGACCGGAACGGGTGCGAAGGTCGGCGGGTCATAGCTGTACGGGGTGGGGCTCAACCCTGGAGTTTGCGCTGGTTCGTAGGTGATGGTTTGCGGGCCAGGCGTTGGCACCGATTGCGGGTTGAACGACAGACCGGGCGGTTCTATCTGCCGGGTCGGAGTCGGTGAGACAGGCTCGCCTTGCTGCCGGGTCTCCTCCTGTGGAACCTCGTCTCGCCGTTCCACATAGTCCGTGAGAACGTACGGCGCAGCAATTACTGCCAGCGCTACCAGCGTGATCGAGAAAGAACGGCTGATGCTGCCAGGACCAAACCAGTTCTCCTTGTGCTGCGCCATGTCTGTCCTTCTCGCTCTAATCACGGTATCAACAACCTGCAAAGGCTGAAGACCGACCCTTCTCGTTGAGCGGCCTCGTCTGTAGCGTCCAACCGAGGTCCGTGACCTTCGAGTTGGCTCCGGGAACATCTCGGGCGCGGCCGCGCCGACTACACGAAGCAGCCCAAGGCAGGCCCGACAGTCCCCCAGCGCCCTGTGCTCCCCGCCCTGCCGCACACCAAAGCGGGCGCAGCATGACCGAAGACTGACAGAGCGCTGGCCGTGCTGCTTTGCGGCCGTCACCGAAGCACACCGCAACCCTGCACTGTGGAACGCTGTCGCTTCGCTGGAGTCCACGCTCGTTACGGCCCTCGCTCCTGTCTTCGACGATTGTCTTCAACCATTCGGACTACAACTCCTAGACGGCGTCCCGGTTGCGGGCGCAAGCGCCGCCATCGTGCGGGCCTTCCGCGAATACGCGCTGCGTCACGCAGAGTGTCACCCGGCCCTAGGTGCCGACGACGCTGCTACTGAGATCGCCCGTCTAGCCGACACACTCACCCAGATCATCAGATTCGTCACTACAAGCTCCCTTATCCCCGCCGACCACGGCGCTAGCCCCATCAGCACCGCTGCCCCTAACCGGCGATTCTCGGCCAACTAGCGAGACCGCTATCAACAGAAAGTTCAAGCCGATCCAGCCGCTGTACTGTGCAGAATATGGCTGCACACCATTCAGACTCCAGAGTTCAGCAGGCGGCAGAGTACGACTTTAGGGCTGTGTTGTCGGAACTGACAGGGCTCACCTACGCCGCCGAAGATGTCCGATGGCACGGCCACTACGTGAAATGTGACGCGGTCGGCCGCGACGCTGGGGGCACAGTCGTCGAGCTAGCCGAAATCTATGCACGTCAAGACGAACTCCACGGTGCTCAGCCCAAGAAGTTGAGCGATGACGCTGCACGGCTGATGGTCGCCAAACGGCACTGCCACCCCGACGCGACCTTGCGGCTCGTGTCTAGCCCGGTCGTCATCGAACAAATACAAAGAAGCTGGCGCGGTCTCGCTCTCACCGAGATGGGAATCGAACTGACTCCGATCCGTGTAGAGGCAGGTGTCGTCGCGTCCATCAAGGAAGCTCAACACCGGCAGACTCGCTAGATTTCGGCAGGTATCTTGGTCGACTTGCTCTTCAAGTTGCGGGATGTTGACAACCGTGGTTCATGGCACATGTACGGAGTTTCTTGGCGGCTTTTTCGATGGCACCGTTGGATTGGTCTCGACAGTCGATGTAGGCGTGACCGTCCGGCGCTGCTGCAAGCTGTGAATCATCCACGGAGCGGAGACCCGCGTAGTCGATTTCAGCTGTCGTAACTTGGTACGAGCCGACGGAGTCCAGCCCCTGAGATCGATGGGCGTCAAACGCTTGCTCTGCCGAAAGCACCTTGGACTGTCGAGTGGAGAGCTGCCCTTCATCCTTTGAGGTCGGTTTGAACGCTTGGCTCGTCACTTTGCCGTCTCGAATCCAGTTTGGATGGACCTGCCGAAAGAGTGGGTTGGAGTCGGCCTCAAGTACCACCTCTGCCTCGTGTAGTTCCGGCCACGACTTTGTGTTATCCATCGTTGTCGTCTCCTAGAAGCTGCGACAGGTACGCGACTACTTGCTCCGGCGTGATTGCGGGTGCCTCAGTGAAGTCGTCGGCGTCGGTTTCGCTGTTCCAGTAGGACAGCTCGCCGCTCCCTTTGGGTTTGATCGTTGCGCCCATCTGAAACGCTTCTTCGAACCATTCGAGGGACACGCCGCCCTCCGGTGTCGGGAAAGCGACCGGTGATGGCAGGCGCTCGGTGCGGACCAGACGCACGATTTCGGTTGCTAGTTGTAGAGCGTCGCCTGCTGGTCGGATGGAGTTGCCGTCGAACCAATCGTCGCTCAGAGATCGCAGGCTTTCGATGCTCGCCGTCAGCTCTTCAAAGCGCTTGTCGTATTCGACGGTCGTCGCTGGAGCGGGCCGGGGCTGGCTATGAACAACGATTTCAGGCAGGTCAGCAACGATGTCGAGGGTCTGCATCGACACGGTCACGAGCCTGCCGAACATGTCTGCGACGTACGTGAGGTCGTCCGCTTCCTGACCCCACCGATTGGGATCATTGACGATCGCCGAGTCACCGGGAGTCCGGGTTTGGTACCGGTCGATAGCCCAGTCGAGCGCCGATCGGGAACCGATCTTGTAGTCGCTTGCAGCGGCGGGGATTCCTTCCAATGTCACCTTGTCTGTGAGGACGATGCGTGTCGGGTCCCGTTCGAGGTCTCCTGCATCGTTGCGAGTCTTCGCCCATTTCGCTTTCACGATGTCTTTCGGTGTTGGTGCGGTCATCGTGAGGTCGGGCCAGATGTCCGCGGTCTCGTATGTGAGGTGCAGGTCGGCGAGAGTCCGGCCCGCTTGACTGAACGCTTCGAAGTGGGTGATGTCGGCGGGCAGCACGACGCGGGCCACTTGCTTAGCTAGGTCCGTTGCGTACTGCTCGCGGTATGAGGGAGCGTGGAACAGCCCGTAAATGTAGAAGAAGATGTCGTCTTTAGTTATTGCCTTGTCGAGCTGATCCCGCCAGGACGCCAGAGTGGCATCTGTGACGTTGTGCGTCTTTTGCGGTTTGGTGTCTTCGAAGAGCGACCCGGTTTCGGGTTCGTGGTATCTGTACTGCGGAAAGACAAGTGTGCCTTCGGGCCAGAGATGCAGCGCTGGGACTGAGTCGACGATGAGCGTACCGAATGCTGATTTGGTGACTGCTGTTGGAATGCAGATCGCGAGGTTCTGGCTGTGAGAGTCCGGAAAAATTCGAGGGAGCTGGTAGGTCCGTGCATTGAGACGTCGATTGAAGTTCAGCCACTGCTTAAAGAACGGCCGATATGTGGATCGGACGAAACTGTCCGCATCAACGTGGTACGGCTCGCGCTGTGCAAGCCGCGTGAAGTCGTTCGCTGTCCACTTGAAGGTCCTTGGGTCCATACTCTCGTCAAGGAATGTTCGGACTACCGCTGCTCGTTCGATGACCTTGCCGGTGAGCGCCGGGTGTTTCTTGTGGAATGCTTCAAGCCGGTCGTTGTAGTGCGCCACGGAACGTTCCGTGTTTGCGACTAGCTCCTGACGGGATGAGTGGAAGTTCCACTGGTCTCGCCCGGTTGCAAGCCCGAGTGATCGAAGTTCAAATATCGGGTTGTCGCCATCATCGTCGGTTAGCGGTGCTAGCTCACCAAAATCTTCGGATCGGGGGTTGATCCAGTCTCCTTGTTCGTTTACGTCTACGTCTTCCCATTGGAGGGTGGTTAGGGGGCTGCGGCCGGAGCCGTGTTCGCGGACGATGTCTAGCTTCTCGACTCGGTTCTTGTAGCTTCCGATGTCGGAGTAGTAGATCGTTGCGTCTCTGCGGGTTGACTTGCCAGGTAGGCGAACCAGTATTGAGATGGCGACAGGTGCGCGGCTGCCGCTATCGAAGACTTTGCCTCCTTCGGCCTTGGATATCTCGCCTGTCGTGTACTGGTCTCCGCGCAAGTTGTACACGTAGATGGCATCGAACTCTTCAGCGAGTGTCTTGCGGAAGCCATCGAATTGACGGTTGTCTACGTATCCGCCGTTGCTGACGAATGCGATCACCCCGCCTCCTTCATGTTTCGAGATCTGGCGGGTCGCCCATCGGAAGGCACGCACGTACGAGTCGTACAGCTGTCGTTTGTTCGAAGCCGTTGAGCGGCTTGCGTAACTCTTCTCGATCTCTTCGTCGAGTAGGGGGTAGGACAGGTTTTGGTTGCTTTCGTTCTCCGAGTCTTGCCCTGCGCTGTATGGCGGGTTACCGACGATCACTCGCACGTCTAGACCCTGTTGGTGTGTGACTCTGGCATGGTTGCCGGGGAAGGTTCCGGCGAGACGCCCGTCGTCTTCTCCGAGCTGGAACGTGTCGGTGTACACGATTCCTGGGAACGCCTGGACGGCCTTTTCGGGGTCGCCTGATGTCATTGCGTGATAGGCGGTTTCGATGTTGACTGTTGCGATGTAATAGGCGAGCAGCTGCACTTCGTTTGCGTGCAGCTCGTTTACGAACTTGCGTGCCATGTCGTGCGGTTTGATCAGTCCGCTCTGGAGCATCTGAACGATGAATGTGCCTGTGCCGGTGAAGGGGTCGAGGATGTGGACTCCTTCGTCGGTCAGCGATGCTCCGTCAAAGTGGATGCGCAGGGCATCGTTTGCTGCGTGGATGATGAAGTCGGTGATTTCGGTCGGCGTGTAGACGATCCCGAGCGCTGAAGCCTGCTTTGGGAAGGCTTTCTGGAAGAACTCTTCGTAGAGCTTGATCAGAATCTTCTGGCGTGCTTGCGGGTTGGATTCGAGACCCCGGACGTAGTCGCGGACGGTCTGGTAGAAGCCTTCCAGTTCCTCGGTTTCGGCTTCGAGGCCTTTGCCTGTTAGCGCGTCGAGCATCGTTCGCATCGACGCTGCGACTGGGTTTGATGAGGCAATCAGGTAGCCGGGGAACATTGCATCGAATACGGGTTCTGTGATGAGGTGCTGTGCCAGCAGTGCCACGGCATCGCGTTCGCTCACTCCGTCGTTCAGGTTTGAGCGAAGGCCTTTGACGAAGTCTTTGAATCTGGATTTCATGCCGCGACGTTCGATCAGCAATTCGATTCGGTGTTCGAGGGAAGCGGCTGTGTCGACGACGGTGTCGGTCCAGCGAGAGAGGTAGTGGATGTCGCCGACACGGCGCACCATCTCGGCCCAACACTTCTCTTTCAGTTCTGCTAGGCCTGTCGCGAATTCGAGGGTTCCTTGGATGATAATCTTGTCGTCGAGTGGATTTCGGTCGTCGCCGGTGTCGCCTTCAACGTCGCCTGCGAATCGAAGGATGTTGATCTCGTGGCTGAGATCCGGGTCGTGCGCTCGAAGCGCTGAGATCACCTGATGAAAGGTCTCGAAACCGCGGCTGTTGAGTTTGTCTTCGACGCTTTGCCCTGGCAGCACTGGGACCGGGATGATGATGTAGCCGAACTCTTTTTCTTTGCCTGTTTCGGGGTCCTTGTGTGAACGCATCACTCGGCCGACGGCTTGAACGATGTCGATGACCGACTGCCTCGGTTCCAGCATGATGATTGCGTCGAGTGCGGGTACGTCGATGCCCTCAGTCAGACACTGGGCGTTCGACAGTATTCGACACACTTGTTTGCCGGGCTGTTCGCCAAGCCAAGCTAATGCTTCGGTTCGAGTCGAGGCGCTCTGTGTGCCGTCAACATGACGGACTTCCATCTTTAGTATTTCGCCGTCGACTCCGGTCAGCGTCTGGAACTTCTCGGCGACATAGGGCAGACCCGATTCGACTTGTTTCGACTTCTTCACTCTTGACGTGAACGCAATGGCCCTTTGAAGGGGCACGTCGTCGCCGGGAGCGAACGCACGTACATGTCCATCGGCTCGCTCACGTTTCGCTATCGCGTTCAGGCATCCCACCCACTTTGCAGCTTCTTCCGCAGGGACCTTGGCGTCGTCCATCGCTCCTTGAGTGAAAAGCGCGTCGAGTTCTGTTGTTTCAACGCCGAATGTGAGGACCTTATAGTCGACGAGCAGTCCCAGGTTCACGGCTTCGCGGAACCCAATCGAGTACAGCACTTCGCCGAACACTGCCTTGTCGTCCATGGATGCGACCCAGTGCCCAGACTCCACGGCCTTCGAGGCAACCGATTCGGAGTAGATGCGGGGGGTAGCCGTCATGTATAGGCGCAGGCGTGCCCTTACGTAGGCGTCGTTATGGATGAGCCTGAACCCAGTTGGCGTCTCGGCGCTGTCGCTTGTGCCGGTTGTCCGATGCGCTTCATCACAGATGACGAGATCGAAATCGTTGAGACCGTACTCCTTCTGTGCTGCCATGATCTGAGGTAGCGACTGGTATGTCGAGAACACGACTCTTAGGCCGTTTCCTGCACGACCGACATTACGAACAAGCGTCTCAGGATCGGTGCTAGCCGGAACGACGAGGTCGTACGGCGACAGGTCAGATGTGTCGCCTGTCGCTCGCGGGTCTGAACAAATACTGAACGCTGTGAACGGGATAGTGCGGTTGGAGTACCAGGACGTGATGGTCTGCGAAATCAGCGAAATCGACGGGGCGAGAACAAGCACCAGTCCTGTCGCACCCACCAGTTTTTCCGCAGCGACTTGAGCGGTGAACGTTTTACCTGTTCCACACGCCATAATCAGCTGCCCGCGATCGACGGCGTCGTCACCATCCTCGAAGGCGTCAACTACCGATGCAACAGCCGCGTCCTGGTGCGGCATTGGTTCGTTAGGCCGCTTGCGTTGCAGAGAGTCAGACTCCGGCGACCAGAGCGACCAGTCAATCCCCGTGTTCTCTAACTCAGCGACACCAACCCGCGCAGCGGGTGGCGTGGCATCAGCTAGCTCCTTCTCTGCGTTGCTTGACAGTCTGTGTCCGGTGGAAACGAACACTCTTCGAGTGAAATGTGCACGGTCCGAGGCCGTGATGAACGTGTTGATCTCGTTCTTCTTAACTGGTGTCCCGGCCGCATAACACTTGGCTTGAATCGCCGTAAAGGTGTCCTCCCCAGCGTTCTTTGCCACCAGGTCGATGCCATGATCCGGGCCGTCGCGGTCCGGCCAGTCGTCCCACAGCCAGACCTCATCGAACTGAGCCGACCATGTCGGCTCCTCCTTGAAGAACCGGAGCATCAAACGCTCGAAACGGGCACCCTGCTCGGCGCTATGGGCCGAGTTCTCAATGATCCAATCCACAATTCTCTGGGGAGTCCAGTTCTGTGGCAAAGCAAAACCCTTCGTGGCGAGAAGCCGATTGGCTCATCAGAATGTAACCCGCCGCTGTGACGCTGCACAGACACTCTGCCAGGCGTGCCCCTAATACGGAGCACCGTCTGCTCTGCAAGTTCGGTCAGGTTTGGCCGTCGCCCGAATCTGGCGCACCAATCAGAATGGTTTGTGGACTGACTCCTAGGTGGGCCGCGAGTAGCAGCAGGTGTTCGACCGAGAAGTTCCGTTCACCCTGCTCGATAGTTGAAACCGTGTTGAGTGACACTCCCATCTGTGCTGCCAGGGTGACCTGGGAAATGCCGACATGCTTGCGTGCGGCTCTGACCCTTTCGCCTATCTGTCGCAGGTCGCGTTCGTATGCGCGTTGCCATTTCTTCGATTTCTTTGAAGCTGGCTTCGCGGACGACACGGCCTTCAAGCCGATCTGCGGCCACGGGGAACGACTACCCTTTTGGTTGCGAATTTTGCCGCAACAGGGTCATACTGTGAACCTGGGTTTCTGAGCCCAGACGGAATGGGGCGCTTAGCGGCTGCTCCCCTCCCCGGTTCATCAATACCAAGGGACCTCAGGTCATGTTTCTTTTGCCGTTGTGGCGCTCTGCGCTGCTAATCCTCTCCGTTGCCCTGTTCGCCGCATCATGCGGAGGAGACAATTGGGTCCGTGATCAGTCGAGTGCGCTCGGCGGTCTTCTATCTGACTCTGCGCTGACCGAGTCTGAACGGGCGTTCGTGGGTGAGGTGTACCTACGTGACGTTGCGGTCGCTGATAACACCGGAAGGCGCGACTCAGTGACGCCGCCTGACCAGCTCCCAGTCGCTGCGATTATCGCTGACGGTGAGACGTTCTGTCGGCTGAATCGGGGCACCACCCACGCGGACGCGTTCGAGGAGTACCGGACATGGTCTGAACGCGACCGGGCGTTCATATCTGCGGCTCACACGCATCTGTGCCCTGAAGTGCCGGACCCGACGATTGACCCGGCGACCCTGCCGCCCACGCCTGTACCGACGTCGACATCGGTGCCTACCTCTACGCCGGTCCCGTCTCCTACTCCTGTCCCTGCAATAGCGGCCGGTTCCGGTGAACGGATCGCGTCCGGACTCATCGAGACAACCACGGTTGACTACACCTTGTTCGACATCGGTAGCCGCCTGACAGTCACCGGTTGGGCCGAAGCATCTGAAGCAGCGTTGACGCTTGGTGGCCCGACCCAGTTCCCGATCGCGGGCCAGAAACTCTTCGTCATCGACTACACCGTCGAAGCGTTCCCACAGGCCTACAACGAAGGTGAGACGACGAGTCTTTCGATCAGCGGCGGTGGCCGAAGCCTCTACAGCCGACCAGTCACAACGAGCGGCGACGAGACCGTTCTTGTTTCCGTGCCCGAGGACGAAACACCCGTGTTGGAACTTCGCACCGACACCATCGCAGATGGCGAAATCGTCCAACAGATCAACCCGATCACGGGCCAAACCGGCACAGCCAACCTGCCAGCACTGTGGTCAATCGACCCGAACCGGCGCACCCAGACAGTCGGAACAACACATGTTCTGCCGTTGGAAAAACTAGACCCAGACGGCAGAGACTTCTTCAGCTACGAGTACGGGGAAATCGAAACGCTCGCCACCATCAATCAGCTGACGCTCACGTCGCAGATCGCCGTCGAAACCGAAGACGGCACACGACAGGTGCTCGCCACAGCGTCGACCGGCATGTTGCTCCTCACACTCGACGCGACCTCTGACGCAGACCGCAACAGCATCTCCGACAACCTCTACGCCGGACCGTTGACACGCCCCGAACAAGCCACCCTTCTTCTTGGTGACGGCACCGAAATCGGCGCTCAATACGCCCTTGCCGACGCTCCACCAAGCCGGAACAACATGACGCTGTTCAACACCATCCCGTATTGGGAAGTCGCACCCGATCAAATCGCAGGCGCAACAGTCATCATCACCCCAGGCGAAGTCATCACCCGCACTGGCGGCAGCAGCGAAGACCCCGTCGATTACCGCGACGTGGCTATCGAAATCCCAATCGACTTGGGCTAACCACCCTCATTGCCACGAGCGCATAGGCGTCGGTCGTGTCCGCAGGCTCCTTCGACAGTTTGAGGAGAGCCTTAGCCCTTCCACGAAACTCCGACCGAGAAACGCCAACGAGACACCGGCCCACCAGACCCCGGACCACCACCAGCCGGGACCGAAAACAACTAGCCACCAACACCCTCCGCAACGAGGCCAACCAAACGCGAACAAGGAGAGCACCCAAACGGGTGCTCTCCTCGCTTTTTGGTTCCGCCACCAATCACTGACCCATTGCGCTGAGCCGATGACCGGCCAAACCGGCAGAATCAGCTCAAATCGAGGGGTCTATGAAATGAAATCGCCGAGGTCTACGAAATGACCGCCCATCTCGTGTCTTGATGAAGACCCGATCGAACCCATTGATATGGACATCCTGCACCGTCGGGTCTTGCAGCCACCGTTCGAGTTCGCCGAAGCCGAACACCGCGTTCAGGGTCTCGTCGATCATCTGATCTTCGAGTTCGGGTGTCATGGGCTCATGACCAGCTGAGAGCGAGGCTTCGTTGCGACGGCGCAGTTCTTTACGCAACGTGGACCGAGCAAAGCGACGTTCGTCGTCGATCGCCATGGGCTCGAGACCCGCGACTTCGCGCCGATTGATCTCACCTGCTACCGCGTCGCCCACCAAATCGGCGAGGGTGTACCTGTCGCTCTCGACGTTCATGCGTTTCCTGCCACGAGCGCGCTGTCGAGTTCGTTGTAGAGGTCGAGTAGCTCGCCACTGATGCTGTCGACCGCCTCGGGCTCACCCAGGTCAACCATCGCGGCTGCTTCGAGATCGGCCATGGCTCGCCGCAGCTCGCTTCGGTTGTTGCCTGCTCCGGCGACGAGAAAGCGACGGCGGAAACACTGTTCGCATCCCGGCACCAGCGCCAGTCCTTTGAGCGCTGCCCACCTGGCCGTAGCCAGATCGCCGAGTTCGAGTGCAAGGTCTGCGCATTGGTGGACCAATTCGTCGATCGTGTACTCGACCTGTGCTCGAACATGGTTGTCGGCCCACGCAAAGCTGCTGGCGGCGCCACCGGTGAACGGCACCCCACGGATCAGCTCGAGCGCTTGCTTCAGCAGGGTTACCGTCATGGCGTCGTCGTTGGATTTCTCGGCGAGTTCGCCGAGTGCACGAACCCGGTCGAAGTCGGTGGTGACCGATGTCGACAACCGGTATGTCTTGTCGGCTCCAGCGCGCGACAGGTACGGCTCGCCGTCTTCGCCTGCTCCGAGCCCGGTGCGTGCACGTGACATTACGTTGGCGAAGGCCTTGTCGGTGGGCGGGTCGAACGGCGGCCATACCCACGTCTTGATCTGGTCGGCATCGACGCCGTGACGATGAAACGCCAGGTAGGCAATGACATCGACGGCTTTTAGCGACGAGAACGGAGCGGCGCCTTGAACTTCGACCGGCCCCAGGATCCGCAGTTCGATCGAGCCGGGCTCAATCGGACACTCCTCTGCTGCGGCAACATCGAGCACGTCATGCATTTTCACTGTTGGATCGACGAGCTCGATCGCAGTTGGGCTGGTTGTCTCGACCAGTTCGGCTACCGCTCGGTAGTCATCGTCGTCGAAGGCCGCCAGCGCCGCGCAAGTTCCCGATGGCTCGATCGTGGCGCGGTCCGAGCTGAGAACAAGCCGAGTGTGTGACTCGATAGACGGGGCCATCACTGCAGCGCCTGCGGCAAGCAGTTTGTCGAAGCTGTCGTCGGCAGGATCGGGTGGTGCCGTAGCGAGTACGACAACGGGGGTGGCGAATTCTACGGTCGCAAAGTCTTGGGCGCCCAAGCCCGAGCGCACGATGTGGGCCAACGCTTCGGAGTAATCTGCAACGACCTGAGCCCGCTCGAGGTCGTCGACTTCTTCACCCACGCCAACTGAAATGACACAAATGTCGTCGGCTCGTTCAGACACCGCAAGATCGATCAGTGCGCTGCGCATGAAGCGACGAATGGACTCATCGGTGCCTTCGACTCTGACCGCAGTCGCAGGGATGAGGTCGAGCAGCACAGCGTCGCCGGTCGCAATATCGGTTCCGACAACGATCGACGCCGCCATGGGTAGCGCCAGCTCGGAGTGCGCCTCGGCGGGGTTGGCGTTGTCGACAGTGGACACGCCCACGGCAACAAGCTCGCCGGTAGCACTGGCATGGATCTCAGGCGGCGTTCCCGGACGCAAGGCCTCCACCGCCGATGCCGGCAGTGCCCGCCAACCCAGACCCTGGGTGCTCTCTTTCAGTTCATGTGAGGCATGCAAGATGGCCGCTTCGAATGCGGCGGCTTCTGACGATGACGCAGGCGCACGAGTACCCGCAGGGCGAGTGCGGCGTTGCGCGTCGCGCCGCCGTCGCACCGCGCTGGCTACACCAGCCGACAGTATTGCGGTGCCGAGCCCAACCAGCCCAAAGGCAGGCACAGTCGACGGACCATCAGTCGATGTGTCCGCTTGGCCCGACGCCGGAAGAACCGGCGACGGCTCGGCTGCGGTGTCGGTCGGCCCGGCAATGGCGACTTCGGGCTCCACCGGGACCGGGGCTACAGCAACAGCTGGCGTCTCGATCGGCCCAGCGGCCTCACTGGGCCCGGTGGGCTCAGCGGGCTCGGTGGGCTTAGTGGGCTCGAGGTCCGCGCTCTCGAGGTTGGCGGGCTGGGTCGTAGTGCGCAGATCCACGGGCCCGTCGGCCACCGAGGAGTCAGCCGGGACTTCGTAAGGGGCTTCCCTCACTTGCTCGACTGTCGAGGAGGCCAACTGCTCTCCCGAAAACTCGGCTCGATGCGACGAATCTGGAGCCGTCCGGGCGTCGTTGGCAACCTGATCGCCGGGCAGATCGAGCATTTCGTCGGGATAGATCATGTCGACGTTGCCGCTCGTGACCTGTTGATTGGCCTCGACTACGTCGGCCCAGTAGGTGGCGACCTCGGCTTCGGTACCGGGCCGGCCCAGACGTTCGGCGACCTGATCCTGCGCGATCGTCCACATGGAATCGCCCGGCTGCACCCGTTGCTGTCCCGACAAGTCACCAGTGCCCCTTGCGGCGAGCGAGCCGAACCGGCTGATCTGGTCGGCTCGGACGACACCGGGCAGTACGAGTTCGGTACCAGGCGCAACCGACTCGGTTTCCGCCGTGATTGCCAGTCCGCTGGCGTCGACGGTGCCCTCGTTTGCGCCGGCGATGAGTTTCCATGAGACACCATCGCCATAGGCAGCGTCGGCCAGATCCCAGAGCTCGGTGTGCTCGTCTACCACCATGATCGCTGCTTCGGCCGGCGCCGCAGGAGCAGTTGGAGCATCTCGCGGAGCGGCCACCGTCGCTGCATTGTCGGCCAGCACGTGGTCCCGCAGATCGATGACTCGTTCGATCGGGGCGGGCGAGCTCGCAACATCGTTGAACGACAATGCGCCGACTGTTGGCGCAATGAGCGGGCCGGTAGCCAGGATCGTGGCCAGAGTCATGGCCGCCACCAGTCGGGCGGCAAAGCCCTGAAGACCCGGCACGATACGCAATCGTCGGGTCTCGGTCCGTCGCGCCGTGGCGATGACTTCGGCGACAAGGGCCACGATCAGCTGGGCCCAGATCACCCAGATCAAGACAGCCAACGCACTCAGAAGGAAATTGGTGAAACCCTGGCCATTCTGTGTGAGCAGGATTCGGATTTCGTTCACCGTGGGCAGGTCGGCGGGAAACGGATTGCCCACCAGCGTTATCAGCAAGAAGGGCACGCCGACGACAAGCATCGCCGTAAGGATGAGCGCGCCGAGGGCGCGTAACCACGCGAGCCCCTGCCCTCTCATATCTCTTCCCCTGTTTGCCTCATGCGACCCCGTGCTCCAGCAGCTCCAAGGGTAGAGCGCAGAAGCTTCGCCTGCCAGATGAAGCTTCGTGCGAGACCCCATTTGAGGTGCCTGTTGCGTTTCATGCCTTTTCAATATACTTCAGCCGCAACGGTCTGTAAAGCCGACAATTGCTTCTTCTCTCGCAGCGTCTATCGACGACACGCTCGCCTGCTAGCTTCGGGTCGTGATGCTGTGGGTCTACGTGTTGTTGCTGACCGTGGGGGTGGTGGCGATCGTGCCGGCTGTGCTGCGGGCGATCGATGGTCAGCCCTCCGCCGTGATGATGGGGTTTGCCGGCTTCGCAGGGTTGTTTGGTGGGGTAACTGGCATGGTGGCCCGCCAAGCCACCACCAGTGGTTTGGCGGCCTTCATCGCCGCAGCCGCGATCGGGCTGGCGGCGGGTGCGCTTCACCCCGAAGTGCTCGCTGCACTGGGTGGCCAGAAGAAGCCAGAACTCACGCACGACGAGCCGTAGTGGCCGTCTAACCTGCTGGGCATGAAGAATCTGATGCCTGAGCACGAGCGCCAGCCCCGCAATGTCAGCGACACAGTCGCTGCTCTGGAGGCCGAGCTCGATGGGTATGTGCCCCCGCAGGCCTACGCCGTGGGCGTAGCGACCGTTGGCCCCTCGGGCGGCGTGCTCGACGTGTCGTTCCCGCATGTGAACTGCGACGAGTCGTGGGGCACCGCCGCCGTGCTGGCCAACGCACTCGACTACCGCAGCGGCACCGCCAGCTACGAGATTGCCCAGACCACACTCGACGACGCAATTGCCGCGCTCCGCGAGCTTGCGACCGGCGACGGTCCGCATCCCAACCTTGACGCGTGGGAGCTCAGCGGCAGGGTTGCCGGTCAGCCTGCGCTGGGTGGTGAGCGAGTGGTGGTGGCATGCATGGTCGACAATTTGTTCCAGCCTCCGGTCGATGCCATCGACGCGTACCTGCGGCTGCACCTGCTGTCGCATCGCAAGATGATTCCGAACAGCATGAACCTGAACGGGCTGTTCGGCCAGCTCAACACAGTGGTCTGGACCAACCTGGGACCTTTCGAGCCCGAGGGCTTCGAGATGACCCGTATGGCGCTTCGCGCCGACGGTCACAACGTCGAGGTCAAGCTCGTCGACAAGTTCCCCCGCATGCTCGACTATGTCGTGCCGAGCGGTGTGCGTATCGCCGACGCCAACCGGGTTCGCATGGGTGCCTATCTGTCCGAGGGCACCGTGATCATGCACGAGGGTTACTGCAACTTCAACGCGGGCACGCTCGGCTCAGCCATGGTCGAAGGCCGCATCAGCCAGGGTGTGGTCGTTGGCGAGCACAGCGATATCGGCGGCGGCGCGTCGATCATGGGCACACTCTCCGGTGGCGGCACCGAGGTCGTATCGGTCGGCAAGAACAGCCTGATCGGCGCCAACGGCGGCATCGGCATCTCGATCGGCGACGACTGCATCGTCGAGGCCGGCTGCTACATCACTGCCGGCACGCTGGTGACCATGCCCGACGGCGAAACCGTCAAGGCCAAGGAGCTCTCGGGCGCCAACGGCCTGCTCTTCCGTCGCAACTCCAAGACCGGCACCATCGAGGCCATCGCCCGCGAGGGCGCCGGCTGGCAAGGCCTGAACGCCGACCTGCACGACAACTGACA
>Ga0209187_1001174_pt1 | contig 33153 bp, 27 predicted proteins | sample BantaG_FD_187430 | JGI IMG/M metagenome (GOLD analysis project Ga0209187, IMG submission 187430) | Marine algal microbial communities from Bantry Bay, Ireland - BantryBay_4 metaG (SPAdes) (version 2) | ecosystem: Host-associated > Algae > Red algae > Unclassified | place: Bantry Bay, Ireland...
CATAGACTCTCCTCACCCGGGGCGTTATTCCAGTGAAAATCTCCCAAGGAATTGTTCCGCTCAACCCAGCCAGCTCCTCGACCCCAATTCCGGTCACTCCACCACCGAAGAGGATGGCCTCTGTGCCCGGCTCTGGACCAGTGGCAAGGCCGCTTACATCGACCATGATCTGGTCCATGGTCACCCGACCGAGAACTGGGCATCGCCTGCCGACGATCTCGACTTCTGCGCCCATTCCCGAGAGATTGCGGGGATATCCATCACCATATCCAATCGCTACGGTGGCCACACGGGTTGCCTTAGAGCACTGATAGGTCCCGCCGTAGCTAATCGTACTCCCAGCGGGAAGGTCGCGGACCAGTGTGATCCGGCTCTTCAGAACCATGGCAGGCCGAAGCCCTTCGACAGTTTCAGGCAAGGGAGAGATGCCATAGAGCATCAGCCCTGGACGAACAACGTCACCGATCTCCAGACTACTGAAGCCGATGACTCCGGCGCTATTGGCGATATGCATTTCCAAGTCGCGCACCGTTGCTGTAACCTCGCGGAATTTGGAGATCTGGGCACGGGTGAAGGCCTTGTCTTCATCTGCACTGGGAAGGTGGCTTGCCACTCCACAAAGTTTCAGACCGGGTAAATTGGCCAGTTCTTCGGCCACTTCGGCGGTCCAGTTCTCGGGCAAAAAGCCGATCCGACCCATACCGGTATCGACGACGGCATGCACGGCGACCTCGCGTTCTTGCCTTATGGCTTCGGCGGAGAAGACTCTAGCCTCAGCCAACGATGACAGACTGCCGACCAGTCCTTCGGCAGCTACGATGCCGGGAATTTCCCCACCTAGGCTGGCCCCGAGTAAGAATATGGGCTTGCTGACACCAGCGGCACGGACCTCCAGTGCCTCGTGCAGACCGGCGACACCGAGCATATCGACCTCTGGTTCAAGGGCATGAACCACAGGAGCTAACCCGTGCCCATAGGCGTTCGCCTTGACCACGGCCATGATCCGCCGCCCACCAGAGAGACTGCGACAAAGCCGGGCGTTGGAGCGGATCGCATCGAGATCAATCTCGGCCCAGCTTCTCGAAGATGGGTCGCTCATGAAAGGTTGGGCACCACTTGACGAACTTTTTCTAGTTGCTCGCCGAAGACATCGTTGGCCAGAACTGGGCTCAAGGCATAGGACTCGGGCTCAGGAAGTTGAATCCAAGACCGGCATCCCTTGAACTTCGGCGACATCGGTTCGGTGCGGACCGGTGATGCGCGATAGACCCGAACCACGGCGATCCATAGGCAACGATCCTCTTCATACTCAAAACGCTCCTTCAAGACCGTTTCCTTTAAGATATGGAGCCCATCCAGAGCTTCGACCTGTTCCCAGCTATCGATCCTTCCCCGCGCCATCAGCTCAGCGGCGAGGTCGAACTCCACTGGCGCACCCATATCCGGTGCCTCCGCAAGAGCTTCAGGACCACTGGGCAGACGAGACTCGATGACTCCTTCGAGCTGGTCATGGAAGAACGTCGGGAAAAACCAGAAGCTCGGATGGGAGAAGGAGAAGCCGCCGCGGCCCTCCGAAATGCCGCCTTTTCGGAGCAGAATCGACTGGTCGCCATCTCGAAGCGCATCGCAGACTAGCGACCATTCTTTGAAGGCAATATTTTCGGGCAAAACCGGACTTTGCATAATTCCTTCATAGATAGCCGAAAAACCGATTGTCTGTTCCAAGAATTGACTCTAGTTTCTTCGTCTCAGACGGTGATTGTAGCTCAGTTGGTAGAGCCCCGGTTTGTGGTACCGGTTGTCGCGGGTTCAAGTCCCGTCAGTCACCCCAATTTTTCCTCCTCCCCCCAAAGGGATCGAACAACCTTTTTAGGGGCAGCACGATGGAGACTCTCGAGCAGAAGATAGGATACAAGTTCCAGAATTCCTTGCTCCTTGGGGAGGCTCTGACTCACCCGAGCTTGGCCTACGAGACGTCCGAGCCCCACTTCGACAACCAGCGGCTGGAGTTCCTTGGCGATGCCGTCATCCAGCTAGCTCTGACTCACGAGTTGTTCCGACGGTTCACTCTGCTCCGCGAAGGACCGTTGACCAAGATCCGGGCACGCCTTGTTTCTCGACAGGCTCTAGCGGAATTTGCCGGAAACCTCGGTCTGGGCGAATTTTTGCTGATTGGCAAGGGCGAAGCTCAAACCGGTGGTCGTGAACGGCCCTCTACTTTGGCAGACTGTATGGAAGCACTCGTCGGAGCGATCTATCTGGATGGCGGGTTCGAGCCAGCCAGCGAATTTTTCCTCGAGCAATGCTCTGACGCGCTCGATCAAATGGGGGAGGAGCCAGAGGAAGACAATCCCAAGGGGAAGTTGCAGGAGCTTCTCCAGGCCATCGATCCCAAGAGCCCGGTTTACCGACTCGTCTCCGCCATAGGTCCCGATCATGACCGAATCTTCACCTGCGAAGTATCGTGGCGAGGCGAAACCCTCGGTTCCGGAAAGGGCGGCAACAAGAAACTAGGTGAAGCGAACGCCGCCGTCTCCGCCCTCGAAGGCGAACCGCTTCAAGTGATCCTCGAGAGCGCTCCAGAGGAGAAGTAGACACGGGGCGGTGTGCCTAGGAACCCTTCATCATCTCGATGACTGGCCCGTAGATTCCCACATACATCTTGTAGATCTGCCAACCAACCAAAAGCAGGATAGCGAAGTAGATGATCTTCGGAACCCAATCACCGAAAATCTTGGCCGACCGTTCGGTCTCGTCGGCGTAGTGGATTGACCAGCGTTCTAGCTCCACATCGAGCTGTCCGCTTTCCTCCGCAGTCGATACGCCACGAATGAAGGCCTTGGGAAACGCGCGTTTGCCGCGGAGGGAAAGAGCCAGACCATTGCCGGCCTCGATCGATTTGGCCGCTTTCTTCGCGGCGGCATTGAGAACACCACTGGCACTGGCTTTGCCGGCCGCACGGAGAGCAGTCGAGACCTTCAGCCCAGCGGTGAGGAAAAACCCGAACACGTCCGAAAACCGGGACATCGCCGAGTGCCTCCGCATCGCCCCGTAAAGCGGAATTCGCCGGAGGGTCGAGTCGAGAAGCAGGCTCCCGGACGCCGACTTGGACATGGCGGAGAGGAGCAGATAGAGCACGAGAAGAACTACCCACATCGCGGCGAGAATAATGAAGGCATTCCGAAGTGCTCCCGACCCCGGCTGGCTTATAATCTTTGGCAATGTTGGCAACAGCACACCGAGGTGCAGAAGAATGACCGGGTAGACCAGTTGGGTGCGAATCGTTCGGGTGGTCCGAAGGGTTCGGCCGTAGTGCTCGGAGAGTTGCTGCAATGACTCCGGGAGTCGACCCCCTTGCTGACCAGCCTCGACCAACGAAATGTCGAGATCGCGGGCATCGGAGCCGAGCGCCTTCTTTAGTGCGGTGGCAAGATCGTCCCGTTTCTGGAGTCGCTTGTTCAGCCGCTTCACTACTCGTAGCTGCTCCTTTGGCATCCCATGATCGAGCAGGGTCTCGACCGCACGACCAGACGGAAAGCCAGCCGCTAACAGCTTGGAAAGCTCTAGGTAGAATTGTTCACGATCGGCGGTGCTGAGGGACATGGCGAAAAAATTAACGGCTGGATCCGTGGACCATCATCGCGACGACCATGGGTTCCGAATCGTGGCTCGAATAGAGAGCCGGGTTTGAATGTAGTTCCGTGATCAGGCCGGGTCGCCTCTGTTCGGGGACCTTTGCCAGATCCATCGCTTGGCTCAGAGTCGCGCCGCCTCCGTGGGAAACTTCGGCCTTTATCTGTGAGAAATTGGCTTCGACAAAGCGCTCGACCTTGTTGCGTCTAGAGTCGTAGAAGCTATTTTCGACCGCGCTAGAAATCGCACGAATCGGCAATAGCAACGGATTGCCTAAGTGGTTGGGCCCACTGTTCGAACACGAACTGAAGCCGAGAGCGAACGTGAAGGGGATTAGGAATCTCATCGGACTAGATATCTGGACCGAAGTTATTCTGCTCTCGTACAGTCGATGCCGCAACGCCTAGCCCTCACTGCCGAAGGCACACTTCGAGGTAATTCCTTCGGTCGATGGGTTGCCACCCACGCCACGCCCCATTGCACCCCCACTGAATGTGCGAAATTCTTTGGCTATGCGGCAGTTCCTACTAGCGAAGCCGCTGACAGACCAACGTCAACAATGCGGGGGAGGGAAACGCAGAACAGTTTTCCACCCGGGCGATGTGCGGACCATCCGTAACAATCTCAAGCGTCTTGGTCATTCTACCGCAAGAACTCGAGACCTCAGACCTCGCGCCAGTTTCGATGTTAAGCTACATGCGTGCTGTTGGCCGAAGGGAGTTCGCACTCCAAATGACCAAATAAGCCCTAGCTCTTCGCTTTGTCCAAGATCTGAGTCAGGACATACGGCAGGATTCCGCCGGCGCGGTAGTAGTCGATTTCGACTGGGGTGTCGAGGCGTACGATGAGTGGGAAGGTCTCTTCGGTGCTGTCTGACTTGTGGACGGTGAGGGTGACTTCGTCGCGGGGCTGGGTGTCGTTGGATAGGCCGGTGATGCTGAACGTGGCGTCGTGATGGGCGCTGGCGTCGTCGTAGTCGGCCTCGTTCTTGAAGTTGAGCGGTAGGACTCCCATGCCGATGAGGTTGGAGCGGTGGATACGCTCGAAGCTTTTGGTGACGACGGCTTGGACACCGAGGAGGCGGGTGCCTTTGGCTGCCCAGTCGCGGCTGGATCCCATGCCGTAGTCTGCTCCGCCGAGGACGACGAGGTTGCGGCCCTCTTCCTTGTACGCCATGCAGGCGTCGTAGATGTGGGTCGGCGTGCCGGAGTCGGTCGAGCGGGGATTGTCGAGTTCAGTCACTTCCTTGCCACCGAAGTAGGTGGTGTAGCCGCCCTCGGTTCCGGGAACCATGAGGTTCTTGATCCGGACGTTGCCGAAGGTGCCGCGGGTCATGACGCGGTCGTTGCCGCGGCGGGAGCCGAAGGAGTTGAAGCTGGCCTTTTCGACGCCATTAGCGAGCAGGTAGTGGCCGGCGGGGGAGTCTTCCTTGATCGCTCCTGCGGGTGAGATGTGATCGGTGGTGACGGAGTCGCCGAAAATGCCGAGCGGGCGAGCATCGGTGATGTCCACGAGATCGGACATACTACCGTCGTAGCCTTCGAAGAACGGCGGAAGCTGCACGTAGGTGGAGTCTGCGTCCCAGTCGTAGGTCGCTCCGGTCCTGCCAGCGATCTCGCCCCATTTCGGGTTCGCATTGTCGACGTCGCCGTAGAGCTTCTGGTAGACTTCGGGCTTGAGGGCGGTTCCGAGGAGCTCGTTGACCTCGTCTTGGGCGGGCCAGACGTCCTTGAGGAAGACAGGGTTGCCATCAGTGTCGTTACCGATTGGTTCGGTAGTCAGGTCAATATCGACGCGACCGGCGATTGCGTAGGCGACGACCAGCGGCGGCGACATGAGGAAGTTCGCCTTGATGGCACCGTGGATCCGGGCCTCAAAGTTGCGGTTTCCTGACAAGACGGACGCACAGACCAGATCACCGTCCTTGATGGCGGCATCGATTTTCGGGTGGAGCGGGCCGGCGTTGCCGATGCAGGTGGTGCATCCGTAGCCGACGGTGTCGAAGCCGAGGGTATCGAGCTCCTTCTGCAGGTCGGTGGCTTCGAGGTAGTCGGTGACGACGCGGGAGCCCGGTCCGAGGGACGACTTGATGTATGGTGCGACGGTCAGGCCGAGCGCGTTGGCCTTCTTCGCGACCAGTCCGGCGGCGAGCATGACGCTCGGGTTGCTGGTGTTGGTGCAGGAAGTGATGGCTGCGATGAGGATCGAGCCGTGACCGATTTCGGTATCGGTGTCGATCTTGGTAATGGTCTCGCCTTCGATCAGCGGGTTGTCGAATTCACCGGCTGGGGACTCGAGGTTGAACGGAATACGGGCGTTGCGCGCGCTTTCATCGTAGCCGAAGCCACCGTCGGCGATGGAGCTGGTGAAGAGTTCGTTGAACTTGACACCGAGTGCGGGAACGTCGATGCGATCTTGAGGACGCTTGGGTCCAGAGACGGCGGGAACGACCGAGGCTAGGTCGAGTTCGACTTCGTCGGTGAAAGTGATAGATCCCTTTTCGGTGGGAATTCCAAATAGGCCTTGCGCCTTGTAATAATTCTCAACGGTCTGGCACTGCTCTTCGGTGCGCCCAGTGCCACGAAAGTAGCGGATGGTCTCGTCATCGACGGGGAAGAAGCCCATGGTTGCTCCGTACTCGGGAGCCATGTTGGCGATGGTGGCGCGGTCGGGTAGGGATAAGGCGATAGCGCCGGGGCCGTAGAACTCGACGAATTTGCCGACGACGCCGTGAGCGCGGAGGATTTCCGTAACGCGGAGGGTCAAGTCGGTGGCGGTGACGCCTTCGGCGAGTTCTCCGTGAAGGTAGACGCCGACAACCTCGGGAACGAGGAAGGTGACTGGTTGGCCGAGCATGCCTGCCTCGGCTTCGATGCCGCCTACCCCCCAACCGACGACGCCGAGGCCGTTAATCATTGTCGTATGGGAATCGGTGCCGACGAGGGTGTCGGGGTAGAAGGTGTCTCCCTTGGAAAGTACTCCCTTGGCGAGGTACTCAAGGTTCACTTGGTGGACGATGCCGATGCCTGGAGGCACGACGGAGAAGGTGTCGAATGCTTGCTGGCCCCACTTGCAGAACTCATAACGCTCACGGTTACGGATGAACTCGATGGCCATATTGCGGTCGAGGGCGGCTTGGGAACCGGAGAAATCGACCTGGACGGAGTGATCGACAACGAGATCGACCGGGACGAGCGGCTCGACTGCGGATGGATTGGCGCCGGCTTCGACTGCTGCGTCGCGCATGGCGGCGATATCGACAAGGAGCGGCACTCCGGTGAAGTCCTGCAGCACGATGCGGGCTACGGTGAAGGGGATCTCGTAGTCACCGGGCGACTTGGGATTCCAATTAGCGAGGTTCTTGACGTCGTCCTCGGTGACCTTCAGACCGTCGCAGTTACGCAAGACCGACTCGAGCACGATGCGGATCGAGACCGGGAGGCTTGCGAGGTTGGGGGCGACTCCGGCTTCTTCAAGAGCGGTGAGAGAATGGTAGTTACCCTCGGATCCTGATCCGGTGGTGAAGGTGCGGACTGCGTCGATAGCCATGATAATTCGGTGGAAAGTCTTGGTATGAAGATTCGAGGAACTCGGTTGGGAACGTAGGCGGGATTTCTCCGTCGAAAAGGGAGAAAACGGGGGAAATTTCGGTAAGGTTGGGTGGCGGTGGGACGCTTGGTTGACCACGAAAGGCAGGAAATTGCGCGAAAGCTCGTGTTCCTGTAAATGGCATGGGTTGGGTCTCTCTCACTTTTTCCCGAGCCCATTTACATAGGCGCGGGCCCGGGTAATTAGATCGACAACTAATGGCTTGGGCTTGCCGACGTAAAAGGCATCGATGGTGATGCCCTCGATGTCGGGAAGTGGGATCTGACGGAGATTTTTAGCGTCGGTGACCCCTGGGTTGGCAACGGCGAGACCGACACCGAACCCGCGTTGCACGTAGCTTGGAACAAGGTCGGTGGTCTGAACTTCGACGGCGGCTTGGTAGGCGAGTCCAGCGTAGGCCATGCCATCGCGGAATAGTCTGGCAGCCAGGTCGTCGGGATGAGGAAGGATGAGGGGCACGATGAACCGCATGCCGTCGTGGAGGTGGGTGAGCTTTTTCCAGTCACTGTCGGCGGGCACTAGTAGGACGAGGGGGGCGACGAGGAGTTCCTCTGCCTTGACCCCCGTAGGGCGGCGCCGTGGACGAGGAGCGATGGCAACGTCGGCCTCTTGGTTAAGCAAGATATCGGACAAGTCCCGGGCATGGGTTTCGCGCAGTTGCAGGCGCAGGTCGGTGCCGAGGGCATCGCGCATGTCCGCGAGTACGATGGGCAGGTGCTCGCTCAAGATCGAGGGGCTTGCCGCCAACCGAAGACTCGAGCCTTCTTCCTCACCGATGCGGGAGATGACGGTGTCGAGCTGGGAGAAGAACGGTTCGAGGAAGCGGTAGAGTTGGGCACCGGGCGGGGTCAGTGCAAAGGGGCGACGGTGGAACAGCTTGGTGCCGAGATTGTCCTCGAGTTGGAGGATCTGGCCACTGACGGCGGGTTGTTGGATACCGAACGGCATGGCCTTGGTCGCCGCTGTAATCCCACCGTGCCGGGCAACGTAGTAGAAGAGTTCTAGGTGATGCACGTTCGCGCCCATATCGCAGAATAGGCAGAACAATCGACATTGAGCAAACTGATAGTGGTCGGGAAATCATCAGAGGCTTTTGGAGGACGGTGATTCTGGGAGCGGTTTGCAATTACCTTGCTCAAGGTGGTCGAATCAGATTTCATGACCGTCGCCTGATGCCTGAATCCAATCCCCAGAACTCCGACGTGAGCAAAGATCTCTCTGCGGTCCATGCACCCGAGGAATTACCACCCGGAAGCTGGAGCTCGACCTGGAGTGTTCTCGCCATCCAGACGCAGAACGCCTTCAACGACAACATGGTGAAGTTCGTCCTCGTCGGCCTAGCTCTTGTAGTGGCCAAGGGGACGATGATCGGCAACAACATCGAGATCATCACGTCGTCGATCATTCCCATCCCGTTCGTCTTGCTAGCGCCGCTGGCTGGCTATGTAGCGGATCGCTTTTCCAAGCGTTCGGTCATGTGGGTCTGCCTGATAGCGCAGACGATGATCTTCGCCTTCATCTGGTTTGGGCTGATGGCCAAGGACATTCGGATCGCGCTGCTCGGCTTCGTTTTGCTGAGTATCCAGTCGACGTTCTTCAGCCCAGCTAAGCTCGGTGTGGTCAAGGAACTCGTCGGTTCGCGGAAGTTGGGAATGGTGGCGGGATGGATGGGCATGACCAGTATGCTAGCCATTCTCGCAGGAATTGCAGCGGGCGGAAAATTGTTCAGCAAGTTCTACGCGGAGAGCGGTGATGCTTGGTCAGTCGCGGCCAAACTCGTCCTCTGGGTCGGGCTTCTGTCGCTACTGCCGCTGGTGCTCGCACTAATCGTCAAGCGCACTCCGTCCCACCCAGAAGTGAAGTTTCGGCTACCGCTGTTGTGGGAACATTTCGTCTATTTAAAAAGTGCCATGAGTATCCGCGCCCAGCGGGTGACCATGCTGGCCCTAGCGTTTTTCTGGTTCGTTTGCTATTTAATTGGGCTGTTCACCATCAACCTAGGCTCGGAGCTCCACCCGCAAGACGGCGGCAAAGCGGCGGCCTCGGCATCGATGATGAGTGCCATGATGGGGGTCGGCTTGATTGTCGGTAGCCTAGTCGTGTCGTTCATCAGCCGCAGAGGCATCGCACTCTGGCTAGTACCAATCGGGGCTTGCGGGCTTGGGCTCGGGGTCCTCCTGACAGCTCTCTGCCCACTTGGCTCGACCAGCTTCTTCGGCTTCTTCGTGGTCATCGGATTGTTCGGTGGAGCGTTCAACGTTCCACTAACCGCCTACCTTCAGGATCTACCAGCGGCCGAGAAACGAGGCAGCGTGCTGGCGGCGAACAATCTGCTGACGTCGATGGCCGGGCTCATTGCTGGTGCCGTGGTGCTGGGTCTCAAGAACGCGGGAATCGCCACCACTACGCAGATGCTGGTCATCGTCGCACCGATTTTCGTGGTCGCATTCTTTCTATGGAGAAAGCCACCGAATGCCGGCAAAAGAATCCAATCCGAATAAGAAATGCTGTCCAAGAAATCAGGACAATGTCTCCACGAACGGCGGCAGACTTAAGGAGAAGAAGTACGTGGACTGGGATTCGAACCCAGGACCAATTAGTTAAAAGCCAACTGCTCTACCAACTGAGCTACCCACGCTTAATACTCCCCCTGAAAGGGGCGACAAGGCTTCTCCACGAGTGGATACTTTTCAAGTGCGAATTTCACCGGTTTTATGTTTTTTTTGCCCATGGCTCCGACAGTCCCGTGAGATCTCCGATACTCCGATCTAAACGATACACCGCGAGCCCCGCAGATGCCCCACCCTGCCAGTCTGCCTCTGGATCATCACCAATATGCAGGCAGGCCGAAACTGAGTAACCGGAACGCCGCACGGCTTCGGCAAAAATTTCTGGCGCAGGCTTGGAGAAGCCCACATCAGACGAGTAGACGATGCCCTGAAAATACTTCGCCAGCCCCAAATCTTCTAGAATAGACACCAAGCGACCATCGAAATTCGACAGCACCCAAAGATCGAGACCTCGGCCTTTCATGTCTCGCAAAACTTGATCGACCTCGACGTAGACCCGCCAGGCAGCCCCTTCGGCATAGTAGCCGAAAAGCGCATCGAAACAGGAGTCGAAACCAGCTCCCGAAGCTCCCGAGACTCCGGCTTGGACAAACGTCGCCTCGACCAACGTCCGCCACCAGTCGCGATCATCCTGCACCGGCATCGGTGGGTCGGTGACTCGAAATACCTGCCGAAATGCCGCGTCCAAGGTTTCCGCATCTGCCTGAAAACCAAACTGCTCGCCTATCTGTGAGTAAGTCTCTCCTACCGACCTAGCAGGATATATGAGAGTACCGACAGCATCAAAGAAGAGACATCGGACTTCCCTAGAATGGGCGCTTTGATAACGGATCTCCGGGACGTGCATTTACTACTTGCTGGGAATGCGCCTTGCGATATCTTCCACCCCTTGAGCTTAGGCCCAAGGTGCCCGGCAACGGGTCCCAGGATGGCGAGTCTGAGAGTGGGAATCCTCCCGCTCTTTTTCGTCTAAAGAAACAACGACGCAATGCAAAACGACCTCCTCGCAGTTTTCGAGTATTTCGAGAAAGAGAAGGGCATCGATCGAGAGACGATGACCGAGGCTCTAGAGAGCGCACTTCTTGTTGCGTCCAGAAAGAGCGTAGGCCCCGCACGAGAACTCCGTGTCGAAGTGGATCCCGACAAGGGTGATATCAAGGCCATCTGTACTTTACTGGTCGTGGAGAAGGTGAGCCTTCCCTACGATGAGATCGATCTGGTGACCGCCCAAAAGATCAAGCCTGGTGCCGTCCTCGACGACGAGGTTGATGTCGAAGTCACGCCCGCCGACTTCGGACGGATCGCGGCCCAGACCGCCCGCCAAGCGATGATGCAGAAGCTCCGCATGGCTGAAAAGGCAATGATCTATGACGAGTTCAAGGATCGCGCCGGCGACATCGTTAGTGGCACCGTCCGCCGCTTCGAGCGCTCAGACGTCCTTATCGATCTCGGCAAGTTCGAGGGCATCATGCCTTCCCGTGAGCGAGTCAATACCGAGGACTACAGCGTCGGAGACCGTATCCGCGCCTATGTCGTCGCCGTCGAGAATGGCGCACGTGGACCGGAGATCATCCTTTCGCGTAGCCACATCAATTTTGTGAAGCGCCTGTTCGAGGCTGAGGTCAGCGAAGTCGCCGACCGCACCGTTGAGCTACGCGCCATCGCCCGTGAAGCCGGTTACCGCACGAAGGTTGCCGTTCACAGCGATGACGACAAGGTCGATCCAGTCGGTGCCTGTGTCGGACTCCGCGGAGCCCGAGTGAAGAACATCGTCCGCGAACTTAACAACGAGAAGGTCGACATCATTCACTACAGCACCGACATCGGAGAGTTTGTCACCGACGCACTCAAACCAGCCAACCTTCGCTCGATCCGAATCGACGAAGAAGAGCACCGCGTGCACGTCACCGTGGACGAGTCTGAGCTTTCGAAGGCGATCGGCCGTCGTGGTCAGAATGCCCGTCTCACTTCCCAGCTTGTAGGTTGGGATGTGCAGGTTGAGAAAGACGAATCCGCCCAGGAGCAGTTCGAAGCGAAAGTTCAGGAGGCGATCGACAACATGGTCGAGCGCACCGATCTCGACCCCGAAACAGCCGCTTCCTTAGTCACCGCAGGCATCATTGCCCCGGAGATCATCCTGGGTATCGAGCCAAGCGACATCGTTGACGCCACTGGCATCGACGAAGGACAGGCTGCAGCAATTATCCGTCAGGTCACTGTCAAGCTAGGGGGCGAGGGCGGAGATACCGTAGAAGTCACCGAGGCCACAGAGACACACGCCGAAAAAACGGCACCGGAGGCAGAAGCCACCAAGGACGAAGGATAGGTTTGCCTACCCAGAGCACGAGCACCAGCCCAACTAAGCCCCTTAGAAAAACACGACCCAGCATGGCAGGCGACAGCAAAGACAAAAACGGAACCGACACTCCGGACAAGGTAGATGACGATTCCAAGCCGGAGGTGGTCGACAGCAAAGACAACGACCGGACCGACACTCCGGACGAGGTAGCTGACGATTCCAAGCCGGAGGTGCTCGATCTGCTCGATGGGAAGAAGAAGCCCCGCAAAAAGGCTGCTAACACCAAGAAGACTCCTATGGTCAAGGAGAAGAAGCCCAAGCCAGTACCCAAGGCAAAGGTGGAGCCGAAGGCTAAACCCGAAGAGGAAAAGGTCGTACTCGACCTGATCGAGGATCCAGCTTCCAAGCCACCTAAGAAGAAGTCGTCTAAAGCGACTGCTGCAGGCAAGATTGTCCCACCCATCTCCCGTCTTAAAGAAGAGGAGGCAGCCACCGATCCCGTCGAAGCAGCCAAGGCGCGCGCAGGCGTTGCCAGCGAAGTGTCCGACGACGACGCCCAAAAAGCTAGCGCTGAAGACAGCGATACCACCGAAGGCGCCGCCGACCGTGACGAAGAAGCACTTCCGGACAACGTCATCCACCTCAAGCCTCCGATCATGATCGAGGAGCTTGCCAACGAGATGGATGTCAAGGCGTTCCACCTGATCAAGGATCTCATGGAGCTCGGCGTTTTCGCCAACGTGAAGGGATCTGTCGAGCCTGACATCGCCTCCCAAGTTTGCGAAAAGCACGGCTTTGTCTTCGAGCGCGAGAAGCGTGAGAAAGGCGGCGGCGTTCACAAGGTCGAAGAGGTCATCGAAGAGCCTCCACCACCACCAGAAGTCCCTGAGGACAAAGACGAAGAAGTTCCAGTTCGTCCGCCGATTATCACCATGATGGGCCACGTCGATCACGGCAAAACTTCTCTGCTCGACACCATTCGCTCCAGCAAAGTGACCACTGGCGAAGATGGTGGAATCACTCAGCACGTTGCCGCTTACGCGGTGGAAAAGGACGGCAAATCTCTCACCTTTATCGACACGCCTGGTCACGCAGCCTTCTCGCAGATGCGAGCAAGGGGTGCAGACCTCACCGACATAGTTGTTCTCGTCGTGGCTGCCGATGACGGCATCATGCCACAGACGATCGAGGCAATGAATCACGCCAAGGCTGCCGGCGTCGTCATTGTCGTAGCGATCAACAAGATCGACGCCAAGGGCGCTGACGTAAACCGCGTTAAGACCCAGCTCATGGAGCACGAACTCTCACCCGTCGAACTCGGCGGTGAGATCGAATGTGTGGAAGTCTCCGCCTTAAAGAACCTCGGAGTCGATGACCTTCTGGAAACCCTATTGGTCCAGGCCGAAGTTATGGAACTCCGCGCCACCGCCCACGGACCCGGACGGGCCATCGTCGTCGAGGCTAAGCTTGAGCCCGGACGTGGGCCTACAGCCTCTGCGATCGTCGAATCCGGCACCCTTCGTGTTGGTGCTCCGTTCATCTGCGGCCCATACTACGGCAAGATCAAGTCGCTCGTCACCGACGACGGTAAACAGGTTAAAGAAGCAGGCCCTTCCACACCGATCGAAATCATCGGCTTCGATGGAGTCCCCAACGTGGGTGACGAAGTTGTCGAGATGAAGACCGAACGCGAAGCGAAGAAACTCGGCGAAGAACGCCAGATCGAAGCCCGCAAACAGAAGCTGGCCAAGCCGCAACGCGCGACTCTCGCATCGTTCATGGGATCGATTGATGAGGGCACTAAGAAGTTCCTTAAGGTTATCCTTAAAACCGACGTACAAGGAACTGCCGAGGCGATCGCCAATTCTCTCTCCGAGATCGAGTCAGACAAGATTCGCCTGAGCATCATTCACTCCGGAGCCGGTGCGATCACAGAATCCGATGTCATCCTTGCCAGTGCTTCTGACGCCATCCTGATTGGTTTCAACACCAAGCTCGAGAACAAGGCAGTCGCCGTGGCTCGCCGCGAAGGTGTCGAAGTGAAGCTCTACTCGATCATCTACGAGCTCCTCGATCAGGTGAAGGCCGCCATGCTCGGAATGCTCGACCCGGAGACCCGCGAGAACATCGTCGGCCATGCCGAGGTTCTGCAGATCTTCAAGCTCACTCAGGGCCGTGTCGCCGGTTGCATCGTCAACGACGGCAAGATGATCCGAGCTGCCCGTGCACGCCTGATCCGCGATGGCCAACCCGTTTACGACGGCGCCTTCGAAACCCTCCGCCGCTTCACCGATGACGTGAAGGAGGTCAAGACGGGCGACGAGTGTGGAATCAAGCTGGGCAACTACCGAGACTACAAGAAAGGCGACATCGTCGAGTGCTACGAACTTGAGTCTCTCGAAGTGGTTCTGTAGACTTCTTGAGCGCCTCAAGAATGCTCCTTCTCCCGATTCCCGGAACGAAGGAGTTCTAATCCTGTAAGACACTCCCTCCCCTCATTGTTATGAACCAGCGGATGCAAAAGGTCAACGAGCTCCTCAAGCGAGAGATCAGCGCGGTCCTCAACAAGGATCTCGAGTTTAAGGACGCCCTCGTCACGGTCAACTCAGTCGAGACCAATCCCGACCTGCGAACTGCCCACGTCTACGTCGGCTTCGTCGGATCTCCGCCAGCCCAACGGGATGCCTTCGAACTTCTCCAGAAGAAGCGTACCTTGGTTCAGCAACGGATCGCCGGCCGCGTTATTTTGCGCAACACACCTCGGCTCGAATTTCGCGAAGACGACTCGATCGAAAAAGGTGTCGGCCTTTTAGACCTCCTCGACGAGGTCGATCAGCTCCCCACCGCGCCACCCGAGGAGGTAGCGGAGGAATAGTCCCAACGCTTGCCTCCTATGCCCGACTCACTCCCGCCTCTCGCCGATCCTGCAGACATTCTGCGGTTGATCGAGGATCACCAGCGCTTCGCTGTTATCGCTCACCTTCGTCCAGACGGCGATGCCATCGGTTCCCAGCTCGGCCTTGGCCTAGCTCTAGAGGAAGCCGGAAAGGACGTGCTGTTTCTCAATGAAGACGGTGTCCCTGGCTCCCTCGCCTTTCTACCGTCCTCCGACCAGGTCATCATCTCCGCTGAGGCGGATCCGGAACGTGCTGCGGCCGTCGAAGTCGTCTTCGCTTTGGATACCGGGAACCAAGAGCGCCTCGGAAGCACCGGCCTCGCTATCCTTCCCAAGACTGCGACCTGGGTGAACATCGATCACCACGTCAGCAACACAGGCTACGGCGACCTGAACTACATCGACGCCACCGCCCCAGCGACCGGCGAGATCATCCACCGCCTGCTCGCCGAGTGGGGTATTCCTCTCACCGCCGACGGACGCGGTGCCCTGTTCGCCGCCATCTCGACTGACACCGGATCGTTCCGTTACCCGAGCACCACTGACCGCACCCTAGGCATCGCTGCCGAGCTGGTCCGCGACGGCGTCAAGGTCGGAGCCATGTCCGAAAGCCTCTACGACAGCTTCCCTCTACGCCGGCTTGAACTGACCCGAGAGCTTTTTAAAACACTCGAACTGGAATGCGATGGACGCGTCGCCAGTTGGATGTTGATGCCAGAAATTGCCAAAGACTTAGGTATTATCCCATCCGACGCAGAGGGCCTGATCGACACCTTACGCGGCATCGACGTAGTCGAACTAGCGATGTACTTCGAGGCCATGCCCGATGGAAAAGTCCGGCTCAGCGCCCGATCAAAAGAAGGCGGACCCGATGTCTGTGAGCTTTGTGCGGCCTTCGGCGGCGGCGGGCACCACCGCGCCGCAGGAGCAAGACTTACCGGACCAGTTGACGAAGCCAGGGAACGGGTTATCAAGCACGTCACAAAAACGTATTATGGAAACACCTGATGGAGTTCTCTTGGTCGACAAGGGCCAAGACATGACCTCCCACGACGTGGTAGCCGTTGCCAGACGCTGCCTCAACATCAAGAAAATCGGCCACTGCGGCACTCTCGACCCCATGGCTACCGGCATGCTGATTCTGGTCATTGGCAAAGCGACGAAGATCCAAGATCTTCTCATGGCCGAGGACAAGGAATATGTCGGCACCCTCAAGCTTGGCCAGACGACCAACACCCAAGACCGCGAAGGCACCGTCGAAGAGGAAAAACCGCTTCCCGAAGGACTGAGCGAGACAGAGGTCGCCGAATCGTTCGGTCGCTTCACCGGCGATTTCTATCAAACCCCGCCGATGGTCTCCGCCATCAAGAAAGACGGCGTCCCTCTCTACAAGCTCGCTCGCCAAGGCAAAGTCGTAGCGCGTGAGCCCCGCTTCGTGCGCGTCTTCGCCCATGAGATCACCAAGGTAGAGCTCCCTCTAGTCGATTTCCGGGTGGTCTGCAGCAAGGGCTTCTACGTCCGCACCTACGCCCACGACATCGGCCAAGACCTTGGCTGTGGTGCTCACCTCCACGACCTTCGCCGGACCCGCTCTGGCAAATTCACCATGGAGCGTAGCGTCACCTTCGAGGACCTGAAAGAAGGCCGTCGGGACAAGGTCATTGAGACTATGATGAGCCTTCCCGAAGTCTCCCGCCTACGCGGTGCCTAGTCGATAGAGAACATGCAGACCTACCACCACATCGCCGACCTTGCTGGGATCGATGCGCCCTTGGCGCTGGCGATGGGTGTGTTCGACGGTGTCCACCTGGGCCACCGAGCGGTCATCGACTCGGCCATAGCGGACGCTCGAAAAACCGGCGGCCAGGCCATGGTCGTCACGTTCGAGCCCCACCCGATCCGAGTCCTGCGTCCCGAGTCCGCTCCAAGGCTACTCGCCTCCCTCCAGCACAAGGAGATCCTACTCGAACGCCTCGGTCTCGATGGTCTGGTCGTCGTCCCCTTCGACCGAATCTTCGCCGAATTGCCTCCGGGGCAATTCGTCGGTCGCCTTGTCGAATCCTGCCGGAACCTGTCCAGCATCTCGGTCGGAGCCGGCTGGCGCTTCGGAGCTGGCCGCGCCGGAAATGCCGAACTCCTCACGCAACTCGGGAGCGAGCACGGTTACCAGACATTCGCCATCGACGCCGTCTCCCACGGTTCGGATCCAATCAGTAGCACCCGGATTCGCGCCGCTATCGACGGCGGAGATCTGGACGAAGCCAAGGCCTTGCTCGGTCGCGACTACACCGTCTTAGGAACCGTCGTCGCCGGCAAACAGCTGGGAAGAACCATCGGCGTCCCGACTGCCAACCTCCGGGTCCAGAGTGAGCAACTTCCACCCGACGGAGTCTATGCCGTCCGCTGCCTCCACGGCGAACGAATCATCGATGGCGTCGCCAACCTCGGCGTCCGCCCGACCATTCAGAACGACGCCCACACTCGTCAACTCGAAGTCCACCTCCTCGACTTCGATGAGGAAATCTACGGCGACACCCTCGAGGTAACCTTTGTCCAGTTCCTCCGCGGCGAGAAAAAGTTCGACGGCATCAATGCTCTGAAGGCACAGATCGCAGAGGACATCGAAGCCGCGCGGGGCGCAATCAACTGAATTGACCCTTCAATCAGTCTTCGTTGTCATTTCTTCCACTGCCTTGGTAGTCTCCTAGGATCAAAACTCAGCTGGGACCAAAGAGCTTATCGATCAGCAGTGGGAGGATGCTTTCATCGACAGCCTAGAGTCTGGCGACACCATCGTCTATACGGTTTGGAGTCCCAATTACACCGTCTGTAGCGAAGTCACTCACGCCTTGCAACTACACGGAGTGCGTTGCGCTGGGGGAGGGGGGCTAGGCTGGGATGATTTCGAGGGGCCTCCTGCGGACCGAGATCGATGGAGCGCGGTGATGGTTCCACTCCTTAACAAATACCCAGACAACATTTGGCTGGACACTGAATGATGGGATCACATTCGTCCTACCAGCCTTACCTCGAGACAGGCTAAAAACCGCCCCGTAGAAAGCTACCAAACCATTATAATCGATTCCCTCGGATCGTGCGTGTATAAACTATACATCAACGATACAAGGAGAGGGACATGTTAGAGCTAATTCAGGAATCCATTACTTCCTACAACCTTCCCCTGACCGTTCTTCTCGGTCTCGTTCTTCTCTACTGGCTCACCGCCGCCCTCGGGGTCGTCGATTTCGATACCTCCATGGATCTAAACTTGGACCTAGATCTAGACGGTGATGCGGACACAAATGGAGACGCTAGCTCCCTGTCAGTCTTCGGCGGATTCCTGAAGTTCATGAACGCCGATCGCGTTCCAGTCATGATCGTCGTTAGCCTTCTGGTCGTTTTCCTCTGGATGGTCGCCCTGGCACTGAACTTCTACTTTAACGAGCCCCGCTCCTACGGACTCGCCATGGCGTACCTGATTCCGAACTTCATTGGAAGCACAGTAGCCACCAAGATCGTCACCATCCCACTTCGTAGCATGTTCGAGAAGGTCGGCATGCAGGGCGAAACCCACGAACCCGTGGTCGGTCGCACTGGGGTGGTCAAGTCGGCCACGATTAGCGACTCCTACGGCCAGGTCGAAATTCCAACTGGTTCTTCGCCTCTGCTCGTCAATGCCCGCCTCGGCGATGGCAACGAAGACCCGATTCCGAAAGGCGCGGCAGTCCTCGTTTTCCGTCACGACAAGGAAACCAACCTCTACTTCGTTCGCCCAGTCTAGAACGAACAACCACTTCAAACCACCTACCAAACAATCATGAATGCACAACTAGCACTCTTACCCGAGATCCTCTCCGCAGGAGGCATCGCGATCATCGTGATCGTTGTCCTCGCGCTCTTCGTCATCATCAACTGCTGGAAGCGTGTCGAACAGGGCCAAGCTCTGATCGTCAACGGTCCTGCCAAAACACGTGTCTGCTTCCGTGGCGGTGTCGTCTATCCCATCGTGCACAAGCACGAGTATATGGACATCTCCCTCAAGCGGATCGAGATCGACCGAACAGGAAATAACGGCCTCATCTGTAAGGACAACATGCGCGCCGACATCAAGGTTGCCTTCTTCGTCCGGGTGAACAACGAATCCGAGGATGTACTCCGCGTCGCCCAGTCGATCGGTTGCGAACGCGCCAGTTCGCCCAAGGAGATCGAAAATCTGTTCGACGCCAAGTTCTCCGAAGCCCTGAAGACCGTAGGTAAGCGCTTCGATTTCACCGAACTCTACGAGGAGCGCGACACCTTCCGTGACGAGATCCTCAAGGTCATCGGGACCGACTTGAATGGCTTCGTCCTCGATGACTGTGCCATCGACCACCTCGAGCAGACCTCTCTGGATGCGCTCGACCCGAACAACATTCTCGACGCCGAGGGTATCAAGAAAATCGCCGACATCACCGCCCGCGAGAATGCCTTGACCAATTCAATCAAGCGCGAGGAGCAGAAGACCATCAAGCAACAGGATGTCGAGGCTCAAGAGGCCATCCTCGAACTCGAGCGCCAGCTCGCTGAAACCGAGGCCAAACAGGCACGCGAAGTCAAAGTCGTCGAAGTGCGCGAAGCATCGGAGGCGAACAAAGCCGAGCAGGAAGAACTCTACAAGTCCGAGCAAGCCCGTATAACCACAGAAGAAGAACTCGCCATTGCCGAGGAGAACAAGGAGCGTCAGGTGCTCATCGCGTAACGCAACAAAGAGCGTTCCGACGGTGTCGAGATTGAGCGTGTGAAGAAAGAGCGGGAGCTCGAGTCGATCGACCGGGAGCGCCTCGTCGCCCTCAAAGAGATCGAGAAAGAGAAGGCCATCGAGATCCAGAAAAAGGAGATCCAAGATGTCATCAAAGAGCGTGTCGCCGTCGAGAAGACCGTGGTCATCGAGCAAGAGAAAATCAAGGACACCGAAGCGGATGCCGGCGCCGACCGGGAAAAGCGAGTCGCTGTTACTCTCGCCGAAAAGGACGCCGAGTCCGCAGCTCTTTCCATCGTCGCCGCAGCTCAGGCCACGAAAGACGCCGCCATGCTCCAAGCTGACACCGAACTCTACGATACCTTGAAGGACGCCGAAGCCTCCAAGCAAGCCGCCGAACTGAAGGCCGAAGAGATTGTCATCACAGCCGAAGCCGAAGAAGCCGCCGCTGAGAAACTCTCCGCCGCCAAGATCACGCTTGCCGAAGGTGTGACCAAGGAAGAGTCCGCCAGTGGACTCGCCGAAGCCGAAGTCATCCGCGCCCAAGCCGCCGCCGAAGCCGATGGCATCAAGGACAAGGCAGAAGCCATGAAGCTGTTCGAAGAGGCCGGTCAGGAGCACGAAGAGTTCAAGCTCGAGCTCGAGAAAGAGAAGGCCGTCGAACTCGCCGAGATCGACGTCCAACGCCTCATCGCAGCCGAGCAGGCAACAGTTGTTGGTCAGGCACTCAAGTCCGCCAACATCGACATCGTCGGTGGCGAGACCGAGTTCTTCGACCGCATCACCAGCGCCGTCACCCGCGGCAAAGTCATCGAACGGACTGTCACCAACAGCGAAACCCTCGAGAACGCCCGCGACGTCTTCCTCAACGGAGACAGCGACGACTTCAAGCACCAAGTCGCCGGCCTCATCGACAAACTAGGCATGAGCTCCGAAGACGCCAAAAACCTAAGCGTCGCAGCTCTACTCGCCAAACTCGGCGCGAGTGATTTGCTGACAGATGGAAAAGAGAAGAAAAAGTAGAAGTAGATCTGACCACGAAAGACACGAAATAGACGAAAATCGAGCAACCGCTAGATGACAGACATTTTGTTCAAAGACCAGAGCTACGCCATCATGGGTGCCTGCTTTGAAGTCTACAAGGAAATGGGCTCCGGTTTCTTGGAAGCTGTGTATCAGGAGTGTCTCGCCCGGGAATTTCGGGTAAGAGACATACCCTCCATTGCCAAGCCCAAACTAGAGATCGCCTACAAGGGAGAGACCCTCGACCAGACCTACCAACCTGACTTCGTCTGCCACGGCCAGATCATTCTCGAACTGAAGGCGATACGCTCTCTTGAAGATTCCCACCGATCTCAACTACACAACTACCTACGCGCAACCAACCTATCGCTTGGAATCCTACTAAACTTCGGAGCCTCCCCCCAACTGCAATGGGAGCGTATTGCAGCGGCGTAGTTTTCGTAATTATGGTTCCTTTCGTGGTCAATTATCAATGTCCTCTCAGCAACTAGAAGGCGGCACCTACGAGGTGATCCGCAAGCGCCTCACCGATCAGGCTGGCGACCTGCGGTCGCGGCTCGATGCGCTCAACACCCACCGCCAGCAGGTCTTCGGCGCTGTCGAACCGGCACTCATCGCTACCGAGCGAGTCTCGACCGAGCACAACTGTGTTCCTCGGGACATGGTGTCTATTGGGGAGGGGCGGTTCTTGTTCGGTTACAACATCCAGTTTGGTCTCAAGTCGACGACCGACATCGCTGACGTCTTCGCGGTCTACCACTGGACTGCCGACGAGCAGAAATTCACCCAAGACGAAGACCTTGCCAATTTGGTCGATCCCCAGTTTCTCACCGACTTCCGCGAGGTCTTCCGCTACTACAAGACCGCAGTCTTTGCCAAGTTCATGGTCATCGGGCCGCACCTGTTTGCCGCCTTCCATGTCGGCCGGGACGTCACCGACCTGAAGACCTTCAAGTTTCTTATGCCGGGCGACGGTACCCTCAAATACGTCGGCAACCGATCCGACCACGAGTATGTCTTTCCCACTCAGCAGGACTTCACCTGGAAGCGTGCCCATCGCGAGATGCAGCGTTCCGGCGAGCACCCGCACGTGTCGATCGAAGACAAAATCTTCGTCGAAACCGTCGGCGGCGATCTGACCATCAAGATCGAGGACAACACCGCGACCGGAACAGGCATCTATTGCGAGGACGTCACCGACCCCTACCAGAGCCTCGACGATGCCGAGTTTCTCTACGCCACCATCGGCTCGCTGATCTTGCTCAAGATCCTCCCCTACCGCGAGAAGGACCACCGCTATCTGGTCTACAACGAGAAGGTCCAAACCGTCACCCGCTGTGACGCCATCGAGGACTCCTGTGTCCTGCTCCCCGAGGACCACGGCATCATTTTCGCCAATGGCTACCTGCTCGACACCGGCGAGGCCAAGGTCTTCGACACCGACCTCGACGACATGCACTTCGAGCGGCGCATTGCCTCGGCGAATGGCGAAGACTTCCTCTACATCTTCTACAACCGCAGGTCGGGTCACTACATCCTGCTGCCCTATTACCTGATCAGTCAGCAGGTCGAGACCCCGATCGTCTGCAACGGCTACTCGCTCTTCCCCGACGGGGTTTTGCTCTACTTCCGCACCGAGGACGAACCCGGTAAACATCACGCCATCCAAGCTTGGCGGACTCCATATCTCAACGAGGAGGCCCAAGCCGCCGCAGCCGCCCAAGGCGACACCGACTCCCTCCTGTTCAAGGTCGGCAATTCCGAGTTGGTCCGAGCCATGGCCGAGTGCCACGAAATCCTCGGTCTGTTGGCCAAGGACGACTCGTATGGCGACCTCTACATCGACTTGGCAAAGCGGGCCGGTGACATCACCGATGCCTATTTCTGGGTCGGCAAGCCGGAAGCCCATGACCTTGCCACACCGCTCACCTCGATCCGCGGTGCCGCCCAGTCCGCCATCGACGAGTTCGACAAGGTCAAGCTACTACGCAAGCAGGCCCGTGAGGAGACCTCCCGCATCGAGGGCGAAGCGCAGAAGCTACTCTCCGAAGCCGAGCACTCCTCGCTCGACGACATCAATGCCTTCGTCCACCTGCTCGCCGACCTGCGCCGCGCCCGAGGCGAAACCATCGGCCTGCGCGAAATGCGCTACGTCGATGGCGAAGTCATCGACTCTTTTGAAGAACGCATCGCCGGTGCTACGGAAACCGTCTCCGGTCGATGCGTCGAGTTCTTGCTCCAGCCCACCGCCTTGGACCCGTACCGCCAGTCGGTCGACGAGAAAAAGGTAGGCATCCCCGACATCGCCAAGGCAGCCGAAGCCAAGGAGCTCGAAGAACAAATGGGCGAGACCGGCGAGGAGCTGGAAATGCTCATCGACATCGTCGGCAACCTGAAGATCGACGACGCCACCCAGACGACCCAGATCATCGATGACGTCTCGACCATCTTCGCCTCGCTCAACCAGGCCAAGGTCGAACTACGCAACCGCCGCGACGAGCTCGCCCGCACCGAGGGGGCCGCCCAATTTGGTGCGCAGCTGAAACTTCTCGGCCAGTCGGTGGTCAACTACCTCGACCTGGCAGACGATCCGAATTCCACCGAGGAATACCTGACCAAGGCCATGGTCCAGCTCGAAGAGTTGGACGGTCAGTTCGGTGACATCCCCGAGTTCGCCGAGCAGATCGCCGACCGACGCGAAGAAATCTACTCCGCCTTCGAGACCCGCAAGCAGACGCTGATCGAGAAGCGCGACCGCCGCTCCAACTCCCTCGTCTCTTCCGCCGAACGAATTCTTTCTGGAGTCAGCCACCGCCTTGAGCAATTCGACAACCACGAGGACATCCACGGCTACCTCGCCGCCGACCTCATGGTCGACAAGGTCCGCGACATCATCAGCGACCTCGAAGAGATCGGCGACTCGACCAAAGCCGACGACCTGCGCACCCGGCTGAAGACCCTCGGCGAAGACACCGTCCGCCAGCTCAAGGACAAGAAAGAGTTGTTCGTCGACGGCGAGAACGTCATCCGCTTCGGCAATCACGGCTTCACGGTCAATACCACCAAGTTGCAGTTATCCATCGTCCCGCGCGACGGCGACATGTGCTTCCACCTCGGCGGCACTGACTACTTCGAGCGCATCGAAGACGAGTGCTTTCTCGGCTTCAGCGACATCTGGGAGCAGTCGCTCGTCTCCGAATCCGACAATGTCTACCGGTCCGAGTACCTCGCCTACCACTTCGCTCAGACACACCCCGACTACGAGTTCACCGACAAGGCCGCCTTGCTCGGCGACATCCAGACATTCATGGGACCTCGCTACGCCGAGGGCTACACTAAAGGTGTCCACGACGAAGACGCCGGCATTCTTCTCGAGACCCTACTTCCCGCCCGCGCCGCCGCCGGCCTGCTCACCTTCGCGCCGCAGAACCGCGCCCTCGACCTTCTTGCTCTTTTGGGAACGACCGACTCCCATGCCGTCGCCTCGCTGATCACCAAGATCCGATCCTCCGGCTAGATCCGCACCAGCCTTGACTCCACCGCCGGTGCCGGGACCTACCTAGCTGAACTCCGCGACTTGATCGATCCGCTCACCGAGCACGCCACCGTCCGCGCTCTGCTACCCGAAGCCGACCCGCAACAGGCCGCCGAGTACCTGCTCGCCGAGCTGTCGATCCCGGTGAAGACCGAGCCGGAGGGCTTCCCGATTCCAACGCCGTCCCAATCGCAAGCAGCCCACGACCTGCTCGCCGAGTTCAAGCAGACCCTCACCGGCAAGCGCCTGGTTAAGCCGCTCGACGCCGCCCTGCAAAAGCTTCCCACAGGCGTCGACCAGTTTCAGCTTTTGCACGACTGGCTGACAACGACCTCGCCCGAAGAGGAACTTGCCGAACCCGCCATTCACCATCTCCTCATCGCTCTGCACGGCGCCCGTCCGACCACCATCGCAACGGCTCTGAGCACCGACTTGGAAGGCCTACTCGGCTCGCATCCTTCGATCAGCAACGACAAGACCCTGCCGTTCTCCTTGCCGACCTTCTTGGAGAAACTCCGCCGCTTCGAGGAGTGCGATGTCCCCCGCTACCGGGACTATCACCACCTCAAAACCGATATCCTTGAGACCAAACGCGAGGACATGCGGCTCGAGGAGTTCAAGCCGAAGGTCATGTCCGCCTTCGTCCGCAACAAGCTACTCAACGACGTCTTCTTGCCCCTCATCGGCGACAACCTCGCCAAGCAGCTCGGCACCGCCGGCGACTCGACCCGGACCGACCGGATGGGCATGCTCTTGCTCATCTCCCCGCCGGGTTACGGCAAAACGACGCTGATGGAATACGTCGCCAACCGTCTCGGCGTCACCTTCATGAAGATCAATGGCCCAGCCATCGGTCACGAGGTCACCTCGCTCGACCCCGGCGACGCTCCGAACCTCGGTGCCCGTGAAGAAATTGAGAAGCTCAATCTCGCCCTCGAAATGGGCGACAACGTCCTGCTCTACCTCGACGACATCCAGCACTGCAATCCCGAGTTCTTGCAGAAGTTCATCTCGCTCTGCGATGCGCAGAGAAAGATCGAAGGCGTCTACAAGGGCCGCGCCCGCACCTACGACCTACGTGTCGGGGATCTGGAAGCGTCCACCGGACTCGGTGTACGGGTTTCCTGCCATGACGACGGCGACCTTTTTGCCCCGACATGCTGGCCAACCGCGCCGATACCTACAACCTCGGCGACATCATCGGTGGCCACGCCGATGCCTTCAAAGGCTCGTACATCGAGAACTCCCTCACTTCGAACTCCGTTCTCCAGCGCCTCTCGTCCCGATCGCAGAAGGACGTCTACGCCATCATGCGCATGGCTGAAACCGGCTCGCAGGAAGGCATCGACTTAGAAGGCAACTACTCCCCCGAGGAGATCGCCGATTTCTCCAACGTCGTCGCCAAGCTCTATCGAGTTCGCGATGTCATTCTTAAGGTGAACTTGGAATACATCCGCTCCGCCGCCCAGTCCGACGACTACCGCACCGAGCCGCCGTTCAAGCTTCAGGGATCGTACCGGAACATGAACCGCATCGCGGAAAAGGTCATCCCCCTGATGACCGAACAAGAGGTCGACGACATCGTCCTCGACCACTACCAGAACGAGAGCCAGACCCTGACCACCGGCGCCGAGTCCAACCTACTCAAGTTCCGCGAAATGCTCGACATCCTCACCCCCGAGGAGACCGAACGCTGGGACGGCATCAAGAAGACCTTCGGCCGCAACCTCAAGATCGGCGGCGGCGATTCCGATCCCGTCGACCGCCTCGTCGGAGTCCTCGCCGACTTCGGCCAAGGCCTCGGCGACATCCGCGAGACCATCACCAAATCCGCCGCCGCCCACTCCGCCCCCCAAACCCTCGGTGATCAGACGATCGAGCAACTAGAGAAGATCATCGCCTCTCTCCGATCCGTCCCAGTCGATGTGCAGATCAACGTCCTTCCCGTAGAAGAATCCTCCGACTCCGACATGCCAGTAGAGGTGAAGTCGGAGACGACGCAGGGCTAAAGAGTTCCGCCGCCACCAACCCCCAATCACGCCGCCACCCGCCACCTCCAAAACATCCGCCCCGTTTCGTGCCCAACCGGAGAGTGGACTTCTGCCTCTAACCGAGCACACGCTATCAACCGGACTGAAAGTCCAATCCAAAAAATCCATCCTACTTCACGGAAGCGAGCACCCAAGTAAGGTTACCACGTTGCCAGAAAGGCCTAAAAAGAGCCGTGCCAGCGATGTGTTTAAAAATACTCGGCTGACTACCTGCAGTTCCTAGTCGCCTACCTCAACAACCACACGGAAGCCGATACTATGGCCCCAATACGCCGGTCTGTCGCAGTGGCGAAACGAGGAACGCAGTCCCTCCTCCCAACCATCAGCCCAAGACCCGCCGCGATGAACCCGCCCTACCCACCCCTCTTTTTTTGAAAAGTGGTCCGTACACCACTCCCCCACATTGCCCCCAAGATCGAACATGCCCGCAGAATTCGGCCGATAGCTACCTACAGGCGAGGTGAACGGGTGATCGTCCGATCGGGGATCATACGGTGAACCGGGTGGATGGCGGCGAGAGCGTGGACGAGCTTCCTACCACCGTCCGGACTGAGGTCGCAGACGATATCGACGTCTCTTGTCAGTTGGCTGCCGCTGTGAAGGACAGCAGAGTAGCCACCGACGAGGACGAACTCGATCTCTGCTTCGACGAGGGTTCGGAGAAGTGCCTGGAAACTAGTCGCCATCTGGTTCACGAGCGTTCGTTAGCGAGCCCTGAAGTTCCAGCATCTCGGCAACGGCGGCGTCGTGTTGGTCAGCGCGTTCAGCGGGCGTGAGTTGCAGGTTTTCGTGGAGCAGACCGAGATCAATACCGACCTTCTGAGCATGGGTGACCTCTTCGGCGGTGAAGCCGAGGTTTCGAGGGTCGTTGTAGTCGCTGATTTCCAAAACGTGGATGTAACGTCGTATTCGTCGACTTGCCCGTCAATGCGGGGGCCGGAGCAAGGAAGCTGGACGGGTGGGGGATGAAGCACACTACCCGAAAACCTACGCCCGAAGATCTCGGAGTGAACGCAAGTCTACGAGGTGGCACCTCTCATCACTCTGGCACCATCTTCGCGGCCATGCCGATTCGTTCTCGGATGTCCTTGAAGTAGTCATTAGGACTCGGGATTATCCAAGATGGCCCGCAGTTTATTGGGATCTTGGCGAAGAGGAACAACAGCGAGGACGATCACACGGCTCGACTCTTCACGGTAGATGATTCCGTAGGGGTGGTTGCGGACGAGCAGACGACGGAACCCTTGGTCAATCGGAGCGCCGAGACGGGGGAATGCTGCGAGTAACGCAAAGCATCGGTCCACGGAAGTGAGGAAAAGCTCTCCCCGGTCGGTATTAGTTTGCTCTAAGCGGTTGTAGATGCGCTGGATGTCTGACTCCGCTCGGAGTAGAGGAATGACCTCAGCCACCACTCGACCCCTGTCTTATCCGGTCCTTGGCCTCGTCCCAAGTCGTGGTGGTGCCCTCAGGATCGGTGAGGTACTCTCCTTCCCTGCGCTTAAGTTCGTCGGCGAGCGTGGCTGAGAGGGGGATAAAGGCACCCTCAGAATTGACGTCGTCCCAAAGCTCTGCGACGAGGAGAAGCTTTTGCTCGTGGGTCAGTTCGCTAACCTGTGGGAGGGTCTCGAGAATCATTGTTCAGAATAGCACCAATCTGCCCGTTGTCGCCTGATGAATTTCTTGCGGCCATCACCGAATCGTTCTTGCTGGTCCTTGAAGTAGTCATCGACGAACTCATCAGTTCCGAACGCTCCTCCGTCTGTCATGTAGCGGATTCGACAGCGGAGGGCCTTCCAGAGGGGGATTCGCGTGCCTTCGGCCATCTCGGCCAAAGCTTCCTCGCGGTTGAAGCCGATACGAACAGGATCACCAGCGTCGTTCTTCTTGCCGCTTTCGACACCGAGCCCGTAGAGCAACTTCCGGTACTCGGCGCCGACTTTCCTCCAGGAGATTCGGCCATCGTCGCAGTACTGTAGGGCAACGGTCAGCCCTTTTCGCCCCTCCTTCCCTCTTCGCTAGGAATCTCCCGCTTCGCCGGAAGCTCCAACAGCACATGATTGGCAGGCCGCGGCGCGGTCTACGAATGGCGAAGCGAATCACCAAAGCCGAAGGCAAACTGGTTCGACATCACACAAAATGTCACGATCCGCACCCCCATGAAATGCTCCAAACCCCGCATCGTTCGGACAAAGAACCGCTTCTCCACATCGCCAAAGATGAACCGTCCATCGACCACCCGCGACATGCATTGGTAGTAGCTCCGCGTCTCCTCTTCGATCTTCCGCTTCAACCTTAAGCAGATCAGATCCCAGCTGGCAGCTACGTTTTCTACATTAAGCCTGGCACCATGAACTTTACTAGGAATTCAGGCCCACGACCTTCTTACCCTGCATGAGCACGAGAACAATCCGCACCATCCGAGCCAAAGAGGTGCAGAAAGAAATCAAGGTGATGAAGAAGGCGACGAAGGAGATCTGCCGAAGCAAAAAGTCGGCGCAAGAATACCTTTTGCAGAGCGGCTTCATCATCCCAACTGGGAAGCTGACCAAGCGCTATCGCTTGGCCAAAGCAATGCGACAGCCTGGCAACGTTCTCGACTTTCACGGTTGTGATCGGTCCATCGGTTGGGAAATCCTCGCAGGGAATGGCGTCTTCTCTTGATTAGGGAGGTCTCAGTCAAGAATTGATGACTGACGTCTTATTCACCCCTCCGTCTTATTCACCCCTCTTGGAGAAACGGAGAAACAGAACAACACACCGGACAAGATCTGCGACTACGACAGCCTCACCTACTTCAGCCAGCGCTGTAACGGTTGGCGCCTGGCCGAGAATGTGAACGATTCAATCATGCATCCGCTCGGGCAGCAAATCAGATGCGTGCCAATGAGATTAAAGCATTCCAGGCGCTCGCCAAGGCTTCGCTCAACCACATTTGATATTGTCCCAGAACGACCTTCTTTCAATCTTCTGGCTAACAACCACGTCAGGAGCGCCGCGCAGGAAATTTCTACTCGTACCAGAGTCGGACTTGGTCCAAGCCGTCCCCATTTACCGCGATATCGCCCTAAAGTCGTGCCCTATCGCTTTGGCTCTCAGACCATGATTCAATCTCGAATCGCAAAAAACCTCTAATCACTGCGATAAGTTTCTCTTCCCTCACATCTTCCGTCGCTTGGCAGCATAATCTCAGTCGATCAAAGACAGGAAAATCTTCACCTTCAGCCAGTGCTTTCAAGTGATCTGGGTCTGCGTGTTGAGGAACCATCAGCGCACGAGCGGGATGAAGAGCGTTCCGAGTCATCAGCCCCCACTTTTTTGGTTTTGGTTCAGAACGTTTCCTATCCCAACTATCACTTTTCCCACAGGTTGCTTGGCCTATCCACATATGGCGTCCTGCACGTGTATCAGCAGGAAAATCATGAATAGCTAGAAGATCTACTCCGGCGTCTTGCTGTCTCGCGCGGGTAATTACGACATCAGATGCTAACGAAACTGTTTTGAGTTGGTTCGCAGCGGCTGCCAAGCGTTGCTGAAAGTTTGTAGCACCTTCTTGGCGCATCAACCCTGCTACTTGATAACCCAACACTCTGAAAGCTTCGAGGCAGACCTCTTCAAACTTATCCCTAGGATTGCAACCATCGAAACTTTCACTTGAATAGGCATGGCTTAAAGTCAAGTCCAGCAACTGTAGATATGGAAAATGAACACTTTCAGGAGACTCGGACTTCAACCGAACACAGGTATTTTCGATGACGAAAGGATAGCGCTCACCCAATATGATAGAGCGCTCATTAATCAAACTAAAGACTCGTTCCGCTTGAGGCATAGCTTCTGTAAGATTGAGATCACTCTCTTCAACTTGGATAGAAGAATCATCCTCCGGAATACTCCACAGTGACTTCAACGATACGACAAATCCCGAATCCTGAATAAAATCTGCAAGATCAAATTTTGAGATGGAGTGTCGGCACATTGCCTGAAGTGCTTCGAGTTCCAACAAATCCGCAAAGTGCGAAAAGCGAGCTTCGTTACCATAACGATCTAACTGAAAGGGAACGCTCATGGCTAATTGGCTTCATCAATCAGAGAGTGAATCGTCATAGCCGCAGCTCTGAGACTCTTCGCAGAACGTTTCAGGTCAGCTCCTTTCAGATCGTCCGTTTCGGCCTGCTCCACTTCATCCTTAAGTATCTCCAAACGACGCAGAACTTTGTCAAAGCGGACTGTCAAAAGAGCTGATTCAACTAATTCGGAAGCAACGGCCAAATCTTGAGTTTCTCGAAGAACCGTTCTCGCTTTTTCATTGCAAAGAACTTTCCCGTAACGGTCGAGATCACGTGAATCGGGGACTAACGGTCTCCCTGTCTTCGTGTCTACCGAAAGGTCATCTACAGTTTCAGATAACATATTACCGTTCAACAATAAGATCTGATTATTTAACTCCGTAAATGAAGTGACCTCGGGAAAATTAAGGTAGTCTCTAAAACTCGAATTATTCCAGAGGCGCTGCCACACGGCAAAGCGATTGCTTCTTAATTCAGCAGAATTTGCTCCCGCCTCTTCAGCTTGCTCCAAGGTTTTGTGGGCGAGATAGTAAGATTTGACCCCAGTGGCGTTGCTTCCAATTTCTTTTCCAACTGTTTTGAACGGATTTTTATCACCATTCTCTTTTGCTAATTCTACAGCCGTAGTCACAAAGCGAGCTTTCGCCTCAGGTGGCCATGTCTTCAGGCCACTGATATGGCGAAATCCTATGTAGGTGCGCACTTCCGCGTAGTCATCTACTAACACTACAGGCACTTCCCTTAGAGATTCAGGAATCGGTTTACCCAGTAAAGGATCAGGAATATCGTCAGAACAATCAAGACGATGAATGATCTTAAGAGCAGCAAGGCGGCGGTTACCCTCCCATACCGTATGCTTTCCATCCTGCTTATCTTCTTTAGCAATGAGTGCTTCGTGCTGGAAAAATCCATTTTGTAACATCGAATCAACCAGTTCTTGAATGCCTGCATGGAAGAAATAATGAGACACAAGGTCTTCTTGGCTCATCCCCAGTTTGACGCTCGGTAGCCGAGGGTTATTTGCGTCAAGAGACAAATCGCTAACGGCGATTGGTTTTGCCTGTTTGGTCATAGAGTATTAGTGGTTCACATTCGAGGTGCTGGGCCGCGGCCAGTACCTGGATGAGCTGGTTTTCTTCCGATTTCGTTCAAAAAAGCCTCTGCCACAGGAAGCACTTTTTCTGGATTGGGTATGCTTCCAACCGAAGAGATGGAAAATATATATCTCCCTTTTCTAGGGGGTAGCTCTAACCGTCTTCGTAGCATTCTCCCAACCCTTTCAGCTAGTAGAGGTGGTGTTGCGTTACCGATAAGCTGAATTTGCGCGCGGTGGGTTCCTGGCAGTTTCCAACTCTTAGGAAAAGTCTGTAACCTCAGGGCTTCAAGTGAAGAAAGTGGCCGATTTTCCCAGTGAAACGGACCCGTGCTAGGCCCCGGTTTAGCGGCGAGAGTCCACGAGGGCTGATTTTTAGCAAGTTTAAGAAGAAATGTCCAAAACCGAGTACGGTTCCCAAAAAGTTCCCTTCCCTCTCCCACGGAACTATGCCAAAGATAATTTTTCCCTTCGGGGATAGAAGGCAGAAGATCTGCCCATTTCCCTTTAGCCTCTGGTGTAGGGTGAGTCTCAAGGTCATGCAGTGCATCCCAAGAAACCCGTGATGTCTTTTTTCCAAGGTCCCAATCAAGATCGCCTATACGACTCGCCACCAAAATCAATCGTTTTCGACGCTGAGGCACGCCATACTCACTGCAGTCGATAATCTTACTTTGAACTGAATAATTATGCTCTTCAGATGCCTCATTTAATTCCCGAAAGTAATGTCTAACTTTGGCTTCTCCCCCCCCACTTCGAAAACCGGGCACGTTTTCTAAGATCAGCAACTTAGGCTTTAATCTCCCAGTTAGGTTTAGCAAAGCATCGAGCGTGTTCGCGCGCGGATCACATAAACCTCGCCGTCCTCCTTTTGCCCATTGTCCCGCTGTCGAAAATGGCTGGCACGGTGGGGCTCCAGCAATCACATCCAAATTTTCTTTAGAGTTCAAGCCCAAGTCGGTGCGGTTCAAAGTAGCCGCGATGTCGCAAATATCCGAAGCCTCGTAGCCACACCATTCAGGCCTGTTAAGTCGCAGGGTTTTGCGAGCAAGAGGATCAAATTCGATTGTTCCTACGCAACGAAACCCCGCCGCTTCAAGCCCCAAATCGAGCCCTCCTGCTCCAGAAAAAGTTGAAAGGAAGCTCGGCCGCTGCACAAAAATATGATCAATGAAGCGCCCCGTTTCGTCAACTATCGACTTTTATTGATTTCGAGCCTGAGACTCCCCACTAGTAGTTAGCGCTCTCTGCTATACCCACTCGTCGTTTAATGAACCGTGTGCTAGTGTGCTCTGTATCTAGGGCTACCTCAGATCCGGCCAACAGGGTGCCAAAAACCGGAATGTTGGATGGGCTGATCACAAACTCTAAACCGGCTCCACCTTAATCGCACACACCTTCAGCTCCGCCGTCTGCGTCACGGGATCATAGCCTGAACCCGTCAGGTTGTTCACGGCGACATCGGCAAACGAGAAGCTGCAGAAGACCGTGCCTCTCGGGCTCCGATCCGTGGATTGGACCTTCATCTCAACCTCGCCGCGGCGTGATGTCAGGCGGACGAGTTGGCCGTCGGTGAAGCCCCAGGCGGCGCAGTCGTCGGGGTGGACTTCGAGGGATTCTTCGGGGAGGAGGTAGTCGATGC